>Ga0206956_1008_pt1 | contig 76328 bp, 76 predicted proteins | sample Alteio_BWOrgHeat_35_FD_153252 | JGI IMG/M metagenome (GOLD analysis project Ga0206956, IMG submission 153252) | Enriched cells from forest soil in Barre Woods Harvard Forest LTER site, Petersham, Massachusetts, United States -... | ecosystem: Environmental > Terrestrial > Soil > Temperate forest >...
CGCAGGCATGATCCGTTCGTGTAGAGCCGACACTCCTATCCGCCGCCGTCGAAGCCCAAATCGACGGTCGCGCCGCACAGAAATTTTGTCACCGCAGTGGGACGGCACGTCAAAATCACCCTCAGCTCCACGCACACGCTCAATGTCGTAACATCCCTATTCGCTGACGGGACACTGTCCACCAAGCCTCAATGAGCGTAATGGCCTGTTAACAGAAGTTAGGGAAGTTAGGGAATATTCTCCCGCTGCCGACCAGTGGTTCGAATCGTTACTCGGCTGCTCATTGCAGCTTTGCGTATTCCGCTTTCGCTTCTTTCAGGATTGGGATGCCGGGGTCAGCGTCTTCTATCGAGAGTGCTGCAATCAGAAATTCTCAAGCATGGTGACATTTTGTTCAAACGTTCGGAGATTGTAGGTGAGGTACCGGCCGTCGGGCGAAACACTTGTGATAAGCGGCCAGCCCTGACCGAACGGAACCTTCCACAGGCTCTTGAATTGCCCGTCCAAGTTTACGCGAAGGATGTGAAAGTCCGTTTCCAGAAGACCAGAGACCAAGAGAGCCCGACTGTCAGGAGCCCAAACCATGCCTTGCAAGACCTTGATGTCTTTGATTGCGATGGGAGGAAGTTTTTTGCCGTCTGTCTGGAGAAGCTCGATTGGTGTCTTGTGGTCATGCTCGATTGCGATTGTTTTCCCGTCGGGGGCGATAGTCCAGATGTCTGCGATCGCCTGGTCCTTAGCGATATTAGAGCCTCGACCTTTCGTGAGGTCCAGAAGTGCGTAAGCCTCCTTTCCTCCTGTAACTTCCGACACCACGCAGACGTTTGTTTGCGAAGCGCAATCATAAGACGAAAAGTGCCCCGCCTGGACTAGAGTTGGAGGGCCACCGCTGACCGGCACACGCATCAAGTTGGGAGCATTCTTGGTGGCGTCATCTTTCGAGCCTTGCGTGAACAAGAGCCATTCCCGGTCAGGGCTGAGAATGACCTTGGAGCCCTCAGAGCCCTCAGGTAGAGAGAGCACGGCTTGCGTATTATGAGTTCGCAAATCCTGTTTGAAGACTCCCCATTTCCCTTGTGGGTTCGAATTGAAAAAGACTGCCTGCCCGTCCGCTGCCCAACCAATCGGCCACTTTTTCCAACTATCTTTGGCTAAAGCACGACCATTTCCGAGATTTCCGCTGGGACCCAGAATGTCTGCAATCTGGGCGGTGTCTTGCTCCCGCTTCTTAAGAAATGTAAACCGACGTCCGTCGGCGGATGAGCTGAAATCTTCCTGCGAGAATCCGGTCCCGCTTGTAATCTGCACGCGGTCTCCATGGGGGCGGCCGCTATCTGGGTCGACCTCAATTGACCATATGTTTTGATAGCGCTCGTTCGGAGGAGGCTCGGCCAAGTTGAAGAGGACGCGCCCGTCCTGCAACCACGTTAAGTCCTCCATCCGCCTGTTGTCCGATTCCGCAACTACTCGCTGACTGCCACTTTCATCGCAAGACTCAATCAAGTATCTCGTAGGAGCGCCTTCGCCTGCCTCTTCGCGCGAGAAGATAATGCGTCTAGAGTTTGGTGACCAGGCGAACGACCCAATTGTAGAAGGTGACAGTGAAAGGATACGATGCGGCTCTTCACCACCTGCTCCCATAATCCAAAGTGCGTCCATGCTCTGAATTTTGAAGAAGACAATTCTTGAACCGTCTGGGGAAATTATGGAGAGTACGCCCTCGTCTGTATCGAGAACTTTGCGGATCGTCCCATCGATGGTGGAGAGTTTTCGCACCTCGTCGTTTAACAGGCTCAACAGCAAATGAGATCCATCGCGATACCAACCCCCAACCCATGCCGCACTGATGCCGGGGAACTGACGCTTCTCTCCGGTGTCAATCTGCAGTACGACAAGACCAGTTGCGTCGGAGTAGGCGAGCTGCTTGCCGTCAGGCGAAATGGAAGCCGACACGATGAAATCGTCGCTGGGGTTAGCTGTTAATTCTCGTTGAACCATTGATTTCTTGGGTTCGAGGCGCAGCCACCTGTGCCTAAAAAGAAAGGCTCCAACAATCAAAAGCACCGCAACGGAGATCGCGGTAAGAGCAAAAAGAATCGACAACTTTCTTCGTTGAACTTGAACTGGGGCATGAGCAGCGGCCTTGCCGGTCTCCGTGTCCCTCTTTAGTCGTTGCAGATCGGTACGAATATCGGCGGCATTGTGATAGCGGAGGTTGCGGTCTTTTTCTAGCGCCTTGTTGATGATCTCTTCAAGTCTCGGCGGAGTGTCAGGGTTGATTCGGACTACCGGTACAGGTCCTCGATTCAAGATGGAATCGAACATCGCGCCCGACGTGTCGCCCCTGAACGGCAATGTGCCCGTACACATCTCGTAAAGAACCGCGCCGAAAGAGAACAAGTCTGTCCGAGCGTCGAGTTCCTTCCCTCGCACCTGCTCCGGCGACATGTAAGCGATGGTTCCTACAGCTGTGCCCGGACTCGTCAAATGTTCCGCTGACTCGACGGTCGGTGCGCTCAAGGCAACGCTCTCCGGTTTCAAGGTAACCTTGGCGAGGCCGAAGTCGAGAATTTTCGCCTGACCTCTATTCGTGACGAAGATGTTCGCTGGCTTGATGTCACGATGCAAGATTCGTTTGGAGTGTGCCGCGTCTAGTGCGTCGGCAATCTGGGTGCCGAGATCGAGCACCATTTCAATCTCCATCGGCTTGCCAGAAATCACGTGTCGGAGGGTTTGTCCCTCCAGCAGTTCCATCGCGATGAAGGTCCGCCCATCGGCCTCGTCGATCTCGTAGATCGTGCAGATGCTTGGGTGGTTCAGGGAAGACGCAGCCTTGGCCTCCCGCTGAAATCGGCTGAGGGCCTGTACGTCATGGGCGAGGTCGTCGGGCAAGAACTTCAGCGCAACGTGGCGACCGAGTTTCAGGTCTTCGGCCTCGTATACGACACCCATACCGCCTCCTCCGATCTGGTGGAGGATGCGGTAATGGGAGATGGTCTGACCTACGGGTTGAGAGGACGTTGCCACTGAGTCGGAATAGTAGGTCCACCGGCGAGGCAAGTCAATGAAGGCTGGGCAGTTGGAGTCATCTCAGCACCAAAGTTGACGCAAAATCGCCATTACACTCATCGACCGGCGACTAGGCCATCCTAACCTCGGGCTCTTCGGCGTTAGGGTGTGACTTCGACGGTCGGGTCATTGCTCACGCATTCGTCTTCAGCATCTGCTCGGCGTGCTTGCGCGAAGTCTCCGTCAGCTTCGCCCCACTCAACATACGCGCAACTTCTTCCGTGCGCTCCTCGCCGGTAATAAGACGAACGGATGTTCGCGTGCGCTCAGCAGAAGTTTTCTTCTCGATCAGATAATGATGGTCGGCAAAGGTAGCGATCTGCGGCAAGTGAGTCACGCACAGCACTTGATTCGATCGCGATAAGGCTTTCAGCTTTTTACCCACGGCTTCCGCGGCGCGTCCGCCGATGCCGCTATCGATTTCGTCAAACACCAGCGTGCGTTGCGCGCTTGACTTCTTTTTTCCCTGTCCGGCTTCCACGCTGGCTTTCAGCGCCAGCATCACCCGCGATAGTTCTCCGCCGGACGCAATATGCTCCAGCCGTCGCAGCGGCTCACCCGGATTCGTAGAAATCAAATACACAACATGATCGAACCCGGACGCGGTCCAGTTCCCTTCTTCATCCGTTCCGCTGACCTCGATATGAAAATTGGATTTCATCGCCAGATCGTCGATCTCCGACTCGACCAGCTTCTCCAGTTTGCGCGCCGCTTCGTAGCGCTTCTTCGAAATGCCACGAGCGGCCTTCAAATATTCGTCGGCCGCTTGCGCCAACTCTCTGCGTAATTGGGCCAGAATCTCATCTTTGTTTTCCATCTCGGAAAGCTTGCGGCTGACTTCTTCGCCGTGATGGATCACGTCATCGAGACTAGGCCCGTACTTGCGTTTCAGCCGATCGAGCGCCGCCAGACGATCTTCCACCTCGGCAAGATGCTCAGGCGATGCTTGAATGCCGCCAGCGTAATCGCGGAGGGTTGCGCCGACATCTTCCACGCTGATGCGCGCAGTCTCGATCGCGGCCAGCGCCTCCTGAAATTTTGGTTCGTAGCGCGACAGCTCTTCGATATGCTTCTGCGCAGTCCGCAACGAAGATGAAGTCGACGCACCTCCTTCGTAAAGCAAATCGAAAGCGTTCATGGCTGCGCTGTAGATTTTCTCGGCATTCGCCAGCACGCGCTTCTCGGTTTCCAGGCGTTCGTCCTCGCCGGGTTGCAGCTTGGCATTTTCAATCTCTTTTCTCTGAAAAGTCCACAGGTCGAGCAGGCGGAGGCGATCTTGCTCGCCGCGCTCCAGTTCTTCAATACGACGAGCTATTGCCTTCCAGCTTGCGAAGGCCTCGCCCATCGCATCCAGTTGGGTACCCGCAAACGCGTCGAGTAGGTCCAGTCTCGTAGCAGCATCGAACGACAGGATAGATTCATTCTGTGCGTGAATGGTCGCGAGATGCGGAGCCAGTTGGCGCAGCACAGCCACCGTGGCTGGCTGATTATTGATGAAGACCCGACCCTTGCCGCCGCTGGCAATCTCGCGGCGCAAAATAATCGATTCGTCTTCCTCGTTGGCATCAATGCCGTTGGCTTCGAGAATTTTATTTATGCTGGCTTCGCTTCGCTGATCCACTTCAAAGACAGCGTTGATCACAGCCCGGTCGGCGTTGGCGCGAATCACGTCGCTGGAAGCTTTGTCCCCAAGAAGCAAAGCCAGCGCGTCAATCAGAATGGATTTACCGGCTCCCGTCTCCCCGGTCAGCAGATTTAAGCCAGCAGCGAACTCGACCGCCAGATTGTCAATGACCGCGTAATTTTCGAGCCTCAGTTCGGCGAGCACACGCTGTCCTGCGACCAAATTTGGGAGAGTTGCGTGCAGCATAGCATGAAAAACGGTTCCCGGTTGCCGTTCTCAGCTCTCAGTAGTAGCTCAATTTGATTTGTCATCCCGAGCAAGCGCTCTTTGCGCAGCGAGGGATCTGCGCGAGCCGCGCGAAGCGTCGCATTCTTCGCGACGCAAAAATCGCGCGTCTGGCTCGCTTCCCTATCGAACTAATCCCCACTACTCAGTTCGATTTGTCATCCCGAGCAAGCGTTCTTTGCGCAGCGAGGGATCCGGGCGAGCCGCGCGAAGCGTCGCGTTCTTCGCGACGCAACAATCGCGCGTTTGGCTCGCTTCCCTATCGATCTAAGCCACTACTCAGTTCGATTTGTCATCCCGAGCAAGCGTTCTTTGCGCAGCGAGGGATCTGGGCGAGCCGCGCGAAGCGTCGCGTTCTTCGCGACCCAACAATCGCGCGTTTGGCTCGCTTCCCTATCGATCTAAGCCACTACTCAGTTCGATTTGTCTACAGTGAACTCCCCGTTAATCCATGCGGTACGTCTCTCCAAGAAGCCGGGAATGTTCGTCTATAATTACGAGAGCCTTCAAAATAAAATGCATTTTCCCTCACTTCTGGCAGCGGTGGTTGGCGGGGAGATCGTCGATCTAGTCGGAGAAACCGGTCCCGTCGCGAAGCTCGTCCTCCTGTCCTTGTTGATTTTCAGCCTAGTCTCGTGGGCCATCATTCTTTCGAAATGGAGTCTGGTGCGCCGCGCCCGCGTACAAAGCGGACGCTTCGTGCGCGCCTTCCGCAAAGCTCAGCGCCTGCAGGATGTCTCCGCCGTAGCCGAACAGTTCAAGCCCAGCCCCCTGGTTGCAGTATTCGAAGGAGGCTTCGCAGAACACAAACGCCAAGGCAGCAGCATCGCAATTCAGCGTGCCATGCAAATCGCCTGCTCCGAAGAAGTCACCCGCCTCGAACGAAACATGCCCTGGCTCGCAATAACCGGCGCCGTAACCCCATTCGTAGGCCTATTCGGCACCGTCTGGGGAATTATCGATGCGTTCCATGGGTTGGGGACGGCGGGGGCGGCTACGCTGCGGGCGGTTGCGCCTGGAATCTCGGAGGCTTTGATTACTACTGCGGCGGGATTGGCGGCGGCGATTCCGGCGGTGATTGCTTACAACTTGCTGGGTAGTTCGATTCGCGAATTCGCGGCGCGGGGGGATGATTTTGCTTTGGAGATGTTGAATGCGGTGGAGCGGGCGCAGCCCGCGGCACCGGAGGTGCGGCGGTAATGGCTTTCACGGCTTCCAACGGACGGACGCAATCCTCTATTTCTGACATCAACGTTACTCCGCTGGTGGACGTGGTTCTGGTGCTGCTGATTATTTTTATGGTGACTGCACCGGTGCTGCAATCGGGGATCGAGGTCAGCGTGCCCAAGACGCGTACCGTAAAAGAGATTACGGAAGAGCGGCTGGTGATCAGCGTGGACAAGCAGCAGCGGGTGTTTCTGGGCAACGATCCGATTAACATCAATGAGATTGCCAGCAAGCTGCGGCAAAAGATTCGCGATCCGCAGCACCAGTCGATCTTCATCCGCGCGGATGAGAATGTGCCCTTCGGTGCGTTCGCCACCGTCATGGATGCGGTCAAGCAATCGGGAATCACGAATGTGAGCATCGTGACCCAGCCTCTCGACAGTCATGGAAGCCAACGCTGAGATATTTTTCGAGCACGACAAGTGGGGCCGCAATCTGGCGTGGTCGGCTGGGCTGCACATCGCGGTTGCGGGTTCCATCATTCTGTACGCGGCGGTTGCGTCGGGCGGCAAGGGCAGCGCATGGGGCGCGGGCGGCGGCGGCGATGCAATGGGAGTGACGCTGGTCAGTTCGGTTCCTCTACCTGCCAGCACGGTGCAGACGCAGAATGTTCTGGCGAACGAATCGAAGGGGATAACACAGTCGCAGCCGAAGGCCGAGGAGAAGGAGCCGGAAGCGATTCCGATTCCCGACAAGAACTCGAAGACTAAACCAAAGCCGCGGAGCAGCGCGCAGCAAAAGCCCAAGCCGGAACCGCAAGAAGAAGCCAGCAACGTAGTTCCATTCGGGGAAGGCGGCCCGGTCAGTGGGCCTTACGGAACCTTCAATGCAGGCGGGGCGAAAGGCGGATTCGGTTTCACTGGGGGCGGAGGGGATTTTGGTTCGCGCTATGCCTGGTATGTGCGCGTGGTGCAGCAGAAAGTTTCCGAGAACTGGCTCAAGTATGAAGTGGATCCGGGGATTTCGGATGCGCGGAGGGTTTATGTGACATTTGATATCGGGCGCGATGGGCACCCGACGAATGTGCAACTAGAACAATCGAGCGGAGTGCCTTCACTCGATCAGTCGGCGGTGCGGGCCTTGCAGCGCATCGATACTTTTGGTCCGCTGCCTCCTGATTATAACGAGAGCAAGGTTTCGGTCGAGTTCTGGTTTGATTACAAGAGATAGGTTTGGATCGGGCTTCAGGCTTCAGGCTTCGGGCTTTGGGCTTCAGGCTTTGGGCTTCAGGTTATTTGGAAGGAATTGGCTTACTAATGCAAAAGGGCAACTTGCACTTGAAGGTTCGTCATCTTACGATGAGTAGAGCTTCGAACGCTGGTATCGGGACGAGGACGACCGGCACGCACTATTCCACAATCAAATCTCGCTTTAGCGCCGCGGTATTCTTTCTCTCTCTGACCGCGGTTATTGCTGTAACTCCTTGCTTGGGCCAGGATTGGATTAAGACCGGCACGGGCCTGGGGATGGAGAAAGTTCGCCTCGCGGTTCCCGACTTCAAACCTTCCACCGCGGACCCCAAAAACGCCGAACTGCTCAATGTTTTCGATGGCACTCTGTGGAATGACCTGGACAATGCCGGCATCTTCGACATGGTTTCGAAGAGCTTCTATCCGCTGGCAGTTCCGGGCACGCCGACCGAGGTGCAATTCGCATCCTGGAGCGCTCTGCCTCCCAATGCCGCGATGTTGGCGTTCGGCAACCTGGGCGTGACCGGCGGCAATGTGACGGTGCAAGGCTGGCTCTATGACGTCAAGAATACTGCGTCGCCGCAGGTGCTGGGCAAGCAGTATCAGGATTCGGCCACGACTGATGCCGCGCGTTTAATCGCGCACAAGTTCGCGGACGAAATCATCTTCCGGCTGGGCGGCGGTATTCCGGGCATCGCCGAAAGCCAGATTTACTTTGTCAGCAGCCGCACCGGGCACAAAGAAATCTGGGTGATGGATTACGATGGAGCGAATCAGCGCCAGATCACGCATTTGAATTCAATTTCATTGTCTCCCCGGATTTCGCCCGACGGCTCACGTCTGGCCTTCAGTTCGATGACGAAATCAGGTTGGGAAATCCTGATGTACTCGACGGATCTCAACCGGCTGGTTTCCTTTCCAAGATTTGGCGGTACGAATTTGTCGCCAGCGTGGTCTTCGGATGGAACCAAATTGGCGTTTTCATCATCTCGTTCAGGGGACCCTGAAATTTATACCGTCGACCAATCGGGCGGAACTCTTAAGCGGGTTACCTCTTTCAAGGGTCCGGACGTTTCGCCGGTATGGAATCGCAAGACGAATGCACAAATCGCGTGGGTAAGCGGGCGCACCGGACTGCCGCAGATTTACACCATGGAAGCGGATGGCACCAATGTGCAGCGGCTTACCGACCAGGGCTACGCGGTGTCGCCGGCATGGTCGCCTAATGGGCAATTTTTGGCCTTCGCCTGGATTCGTCATTACGGGCCGGGCGCTCCAGGAGCGTCGGATATTTATCTCATGGACGTGGCCAGCAAACAGTGGGTGCAACTTACCCACGATGGCGGACGAAATGATTTTCCATCGTGGTCTCCGGACGGACGGCATCTGGTTTTTCAGTCCAGCCGTGCGGGAGGCGAACAAATCTGGGAGATGTTGGCCGATGGGAGCAACCAAAAGCAATTGACGACCAATGGGAGCAACACGCAGCCAAACTGGAGTTGGAAGTAGGGCGCAGTGGTGCAGTTCGATAGGGAAGCGAGCCAAGCGCGCGGTTATTGTGCCGCAAAGAACGCGACAAATCGCACGGCTCGCCCAGATTCCCTCGGCTTCGCTCGGGACAGGCTCTTCACTGCGCAGAGAACGCTTGTTCAGGATGACAATCGAACTACACCACTACCAAGTAGTGCGAAGGATTTTGTCGAAAAATCGGTTTGGCGCAGAAAAAAGGCCAAAATCCCAGATTGCAGGATTTAACATAACGTCTGTAACACTAGGGTTTGGCGAATTCTTCAAGTTAACTAGCCCGGAGGAGGCGGAGAATTGAACCCGCCCCGCTATGGATTCTGAGGCGCGCGTTGTGGGCAGCGGCGCGCGATTACGCACGGAGGAAAAGTGAAGCAGCATAGAATGAAGTGGATCACGCTTATATTCGCGTTGGGTGCCATCCTGTTCCTTGGCGCTTGCCATAAGAAGACGCCACCGCCACCACCACCACCGCCGCCACCGCCACCGGCTCCGACGGCGTCACTCACGGCAAGTCCTAACGCCATTCAGCAGGGACAATCGACGACGCTAAGCTGGCAGACCACGAATGCCACCGATGTGAGCATCGACGGCGTGGGAGCTGTGCAAGCCAGCGGATCGCAGTCGGTTACGCCGTCCGATTCGACCACCTATACCTTGACTGCGAAGGGAGCAGGGGGGACGCAGCAGGCCACGGCACGGGTCACCGTGACTACGCCTCCGCCACCACCGCCTCCGGCCGCCGGACCGAGCGAGGAGGAGCTGTTCTCGCAGAACATCAAGGACATTTACTTCGACTACGACAAATCAGATATTCGTGCTGATCAGCAAAGTGCGATCCAGGCGGATATCGCTTTTCTGCAGCAGCATCCCAATATCCATTTCATCGTTGAGGGACACTGCGACGAACGCGGATCGACCGAGTACAACCTGGCTTTGGGCGACAGCCGAGCGGCCTCCGTCCAGAGTGCGTTGGTACAAGGTGGGGTCAGCGCCAGCAACATCAAAACGATCAGCTACGGCAAGGAAAAGCCGTTCTGCACGGAATCCAACGAAGCTTGTTGGCAGCAGAACCGCCGTGGCCATTTCGTGTATCAGAAATAGTCGGTGGAGGTGCGGAGCTGACCGGCTCCGCACCTCAATTTTTTCTGGCTAAGACCGCAGTGCGGTGGAACCGAGGGATTTGCCGAGGCGAGACGTTGCAAGGAACGTCTCTACAGCTTTTGTATTCGGGCCTTCCCATAGCAACTGTGTCGGTTGCGCGCTATCCTTCATCAAGGGCGGCGAACAGGAGTCTTTGCCCTGGGGGGCCGTGGTCGAATCTGTGGCTTGGCGGCACGGCTGAAGCCGTGCCCTTCCACGAATTCTCGAACAGCGATCGACGGCCGGAGTCGGAGTACCGGTTCAGTTTGCGCATCACTGTTTTCGCGAACCAAGGCTTTTGCAACTCAAGGAACAAGTTATGAAAACTTATCGATATTCGAGCATAGTTGTTTTGCTGATCGCAATCTGCGTTTATGGGATGCCCGCCTGGGGTGTGAGCAAAGAGATGGTGCAGTTGCAGACCCAGGTGCAGGGACTGCAAGACCAGATGACTCAGATGCAAACGTCTTTTAACGAACGCATGGGCGTGATGCAGCACCTGATGGACCAGAACACCGACAGCATGAACAAGGTGGCTGCATCCATCACTGCGGTGCAAAGCAGCCTGGAAAAATTACAGACGGATAACGGCGGGAAGGTAGAGCAGCTTTCTGGTCAGATCCAGGCGCTCAATGATTCGATCGATGAGTTGAAGGCGCGCCTGACCAAGGTCAGCAAGCAACTGGAAGACATTCAGGCCGCGCAGCAAAGCGTGGCGGCGGGACAGGCGGCGCAGCAGGCACAACAACAGGCGCTGGCGCAGGCTCCGCCTCCGGATGTGCTTTATAACAACGGGTTGCGCGATTACAACGCGGCGAAGAATGACTTGGCGAAGCAGGAATTCTCGGACTACGTGAAGTTTTATCCCAACACCGATCTCGCGGGGAATGCGTATTTCTACCTGGCGGAGTTGGCGTACAAGCAGGGAAATTTTCAGGAAGCCGTAACTAATTACGATCAAGTGTTGCAGAACTTTCCTACCGGAAACAAGGCGCCCTCGTCCGATTTGAAGAAGGGATTGTCGCTCATCGAACTGGGAAAGAAGGATGATGGAATCGCGCAGCTTCGTCATGTAATACAACGCTATCCGCGATCGAACGAGGCTTTGCAGGCTAAGGACCGGCTGCGAAAATTGGGTGTCGCGACAACCGCGGCGCGCGCGCCTGGGGAGTAAGTTGCTATTCGTCTTTTTTCAGCTGCAGCGTTCTCAGGCAGTAGCGGATTTCTGGCGTCACGGCTTTGATGCGCATGCTTTCTTGCACCATCAGCTTGCAGGAAAGCGCTTCTCGGGTGGGGCGTTCGTCTCCCAAGTCGAAAGTCACGCGGCAATTCTGACATTCCTCATTCCAGCAAAAGCTGCCGTAGGAAACCTCTTCGGGCGCCAGATATTGAAAGCAGCGCAGTACGGGATTGTCCTCTGGAACTTCGAATTCCCTGCCCAGGATTGTGATTCTCAGCAGACGGGTAAATGGGCGGAAGGGCGTGGATGGTGCAGTCATGGTTGTCGTGACGAAGGGAACCGCAGGTGGTGGGATGGCTGGGGCAAAGCAGCCATGGTCGACATCAAACTAGCGTCTGGCGGTAATGCTGGAGTGATGATGAGGGTGATGGCTATGTTGCTTATCGTGCTGTTTATTGTGGTGATGCTTGTTCGCCGCAGCCGATTCCGGCTTAGCCATGTTTGAATCTGCTGCTCCGGTTTGCGCCCACAGAGTCAGAGAGGAGAATAGAATCACGATCGTTGTGAGAATCAGCCGCTTCATAGGCCCTCCAATGCCCTTCCAAATTCCCTTTTATACATGACAAATCCTATGCCATGTTTTGAAATTTCGGAGTAGGGTAATTATAGGCATGGTTCGCTGCCAGCTGGGGGAGAATTTATTGTGACCATTACGAAAGATCAAGACCGCTCTAAAGGCGCCGTAGAACAGGAAGAACGGGATCCGACCGACAATACTTCCATGCAGGGTCAGCTCGGACACCGGGACCAGGATCCCATGCTGAAGTCGTCGGACACGGATTTCCCGGAACCGGGTGGGAATCCGGAGCACTCGGGCGAACCGCAAGACGAAAAGAAAAGTCGCGACGACGCTGCCTGATCAGAAAGCTCGATAGATCTTTCTCGCTGCCCTGCGATTCGTAGGGATCGAATTTTCTTTATTGCGCCTGATTTCCCGGGTTCCGCCAATCTCGCGGCTTTGGGCGAGCATGCCCATTGTCGGAACGGGGCGCGCGGACGCATTAACGGCCTGTTGTAAAATGCAAATCAACCATGCAGACGAAGACTCCTGTGGGAATCCTGGGCGCAACCGGAATGGTGGGGCAGCGCTTTGTGCAGTTGCTGGAACATCATCCGTGGTTTGAGGTCGCGTGGCTGGCGGCTTCTGACCGCTCGGAAGGGCGCTTGTATGGGGACGCGGCACGATGGAAGATGAGAACGCTTTTGCCCGCACGGGTGGCGGAGATGCGCGTGTCTCCGGCGGTTCCAGAAGGCGCTCCTAAGATCATTTTTGCGGCGCTGGATGCCTCGATCGCGGCGGAGATGGAGCCGCGCTTCGCAAGCGCAGGCTGCGCTGTGGTTACGAACTCGAGCGCGCTCCGTATGCAGAGTGATGTGCCGCTGGTGATTCCAGAGGTTAATCCCGACCACATTCAGATGATTGAGTGCCAGAGTTGGCGCAAAAAATCGGGCGGCTTTGTGGTCACGAATCCGAACTGCTCCGCCATCGGGCTGGTGATCGCGCTGAAGCCCTTGCAAGATTTATTCGGCATCGAGACGGTCATGGTGGTCACGATGCAGTCGGTGAGTGGAGCGGGATATCCCGGCGTTGCTTCGCTCGATATTCTGGGCAATGTGATCCCCTACATTGCGAAAGAGGAAGAAAAAATGGAGGAGGAGACGCGCAAACTCTTGGGCGGATTGAATGGCTCCGGCTTTGTGCCCGCCGAATTCGGTATGAGTGCGCAGTGCAATCGCGTGGCTGTCGAAGATGGGCATACGGAGTCAGTTTCAGTAAAACTGAAGAAGAAGGCGCGTCCGGAAGAAATGATGAAGGCGTGGAACGAATTCCGCAGTGTGCCCCAGGAATTGAAATTGCCCAGCGCGCCGGAACAGCCGGTGCGTTACACCGAGTCGGCGGACCGGCCGCAGCCTAGGTTCGACGTCGACTCAGGCAACGGGATGACAGCTACCGTCGGTCGATTGCGGCCGTGTGGGGTCTTTGACTGGAAATTCACCGTGCTTTCTCACAACACGATTCGAGGCGCCGCGGGCGCCGCCCTGCTCAATGCTGAATTGCTCAAGGTGCGGGGTTACCTGGGGTGATGAGCAGCGCGTCCCCGTGCGACAGAAGCGGCTGGTTTAACTGTGTTCGTCCGCAGCCGAGGAACCTCCACCAATGATCGTGATGAAATTTGGCGGCACCTCGGTGCAGGACGCCAAGGCCATTGAGCGAGCCGCCGACATCGTTAAGGGACGGCTGGCACAAAAGCCAGTGGTCGTGGTCAGCGCCATGGCCAAGGTCACGGACCAGTTGCTGGCGATGGCCCGCGCAGCGGGAAGCGGCGATCGCAAGACCGCGCTCAACCTTTCCCGGTCCCTCCGCGAACGACATTACAATACCGCGGGCGAACTGCTTGGCACCGCGCTCTTCACGGAATTTCACGGTGACTTAGGTGTGTATTTCGAAGCGCTGGACGAACTGTTGCGCGGCATCGCTGCCGTGGGCGAGTTGACTCCGCGCACCACCGATCATGTGGCCGCATTCGGCGAAATTCTTTCCAGCAGGATTGTCACGGCAGCGTTTTCCGCACAAGGGCTCGATGCCACGATGGTGGATTCGCGGGAATGCGTCGTCACCGACAACGAGCACACGCGTGCCGCTCCTTTGATGGAAGAGACCAACCAGCGGCTGCGGGCGAAAGTGCAGCCAGCCTTGGACAAAGGCCGCGTGCCCGTCATGGGAGGTTTTATCGGCGCCACGAAAGCGGGGATCACGACCACGATCGGGCGCGGTGGATCCGACTATTCGGCTGCGATTGTCGGATCTGGGTTGGGTGCCGAGCGAATCGAAATCTGGACCGATGTGGACGGAATGATGACGACCGATCCCAACTTGTGCCCGGACGCGCGGCGGATCAAAGTGATCAGTTTTGATGAGGCGGCGGAGTTGGCATACTTTGGAGCGAAGGTCCTGCATCCGGCGACCGTGCTGCCGGCGATCCAAAAGAACATTCCGGTTTATGTGCTGAACTCGCGGAATCCTGGGTGTGAAGGAACGCGGATCTCAGCCCGCGTGCCGCACTGCAAGAATTTCTTCAAGGCGATCGCCGCGAAGAAACGCATCACCATTATCGATGTCGCGGCTCCCCGAATGCTTCTGGCTCATGGTTTTCTCCGGGCGATCTTTGAAGCCTTCGACCGGCATCGAGTCGCGGTCGATGTAGTTTCTACTTCGGAAGTGAGCGTATCGTTGACCGTGGATTCCAATGAGTCAATTCCGGCACTGGCGGCCGATCTGGCGAAGCTGGCGGATGTAAAATATGAGGGCCGTAAAGCGATTGTTTGTCTGGTGGGAGAAAATCTTCGGGAGACGCCGGGCATTGCGGCCCGCGTCTTCGGCGAACTTTCGGATGTGAAGATTCGGATGATTTCGCAGGGGGCGTCGGAGATTAACTTGACCTTCGTGATTGAAGAGGACGAAGTGCCCCAAGTGATTCGGCGGCTGCACAAGACATTTTTTTCGGACTTGGATCCGGATGTGTTCGCTTGAAACCTCAAACCGATTTAGGCAATAAGCAAGAGCGAGCGTGTCGTCCAACGCGGAGCGAGGGATCCAGGTTCTCGTCCATACGTCGACATCGCGGCACAGGCAAGCACCTAGATCCCTCGCTGTGCTCGGGATGACAACTCGTAGGTTGGGGTGAGAACTCGCTGCGCTCGGGATGACAATTTGTAGATGGATGGGGCGGCTTTCGTGCAGCTAAAACGCAGAGTACGCTGAGAGCGTCTGCTTCATGAATATTCTTGTCTTAGGCCGGGGCAAAACGGGGTCGATGGTCGCGGAAGTGGCGCGCGAGCGGCACCATCACGTCAGTGTGCTGGGCGCTAACGACAATCCAAAGGCCTCCGCCCTGACTGCGGAAAAGTTGGCCCCGATCAATATGGTCATCGATTTCACCACCCCTACGGCGGTGTTGGGAAACGTTGAAGCTTGTATGCGCGCAAAAAAAAGCATTGTGATCGGAACCACGGGTTGGTATGGAGAATTGCCGCGCATCCGGCAGATGGTGGAAGATCCCGGATGCGGCATCGGTTTGCTACACGCGGCCAATTTCTCGGTCGGCGTAAACCTTTTTTTTGAGGTTGTCCGGAGCGCCGCGGCCGCTCTGCAGCACCAGTATTTTGGGCAAATCTTCGAGCGCCATCATGCGCAGAAGAAAGACGCGCCTTCGGGAACTGCCATCACCATGCAAAGTATTTTGCGCGAATCCACGGAAAACGACCTCGAAATCACTTCGTTCCGCGAGGGGGAGATGGTTGGGATGCACGAATTGGTGCTCGACTCACCAGCCGACACCATCTACCTTTGCCATACCGCCAAGTCTCGCCGCGGATTCGCCGAAGGCGCGGTGCGAGCCGCCGAGTGGCTGGTCGGGAAAAAGGGCATTTTCGACTTCAAGGACGTATGGCGGGAGCTCTAGGCACGTCAGTAACCTCGTTCCCTGCTACCAAACCCTGAACTAAATACGTCAAATATGCGTATCCTAGATTATGCGGATGCTTGTGGACATTTTCGCGCAAATCTTCCGCACCCTCTGGGCGCACAAGCTGCGCTCATTTCTTACCATGTTCGGTATCGCCTGGGGCGTGGGTTCTTTGCTGCTGCTCGTAGGACTCGGCGAGGGTTTTCGTTCGGGCAACAAGCGGGAGCTGGCGCAGTACGGCAAAGATATCATGTTCATCTATCCGGGGCGCGCTCCGGTGGTCGAGGGCAGCATGAACTCGGCGCGCAATTACCTGCTCACGTACCAGGACTATCTGGATATCCGCAAGGAAGCGCCGCACGTGCGCAACGCTTCGCCCGTGTTGATTCGGACGGATGTGCGCGCGGTCAGCGAATTCGCCAGCGCCAATGGAGAACTGGCCGGAGTCGAGCCTCAGTTCGACGAAATTCGTTATCTTCCACTCAAGCAGGGACGCTGGCTGAACGGCCTGGATGAAACACAACGGCGCAACGTTATTGTTCTGGGCGATGAACTGGTGAAGAATCTGTTTCCGGGGCGTCCAGCGGTGGGTGCGACCATCATCCTGAATGACATCAGCTTTGAAGTCATCGGTGCCGTGGAGCGGGTCGGGCGCGGCGACGATAACTCCACCAACATGCGCGGCTACATCCCTTACAAGGTGATGGCGACACTTTTCCCGCTCAAGGGCGAGAACCACGAGAATTCCATCTCATTCATTAATTACCAGCCGCGGGTGACCGATGAGCATCTGATTGCGCAGGATGAAGTTCGCAAACTGATTGCGCGCAATCACGGCTTTGATTACCACGATAAAAATGCCTTCGAGGGTTGGGACACGATTCAGAATTCCAAGGCGATCGGCATGATTTTCGACGCCATGAATATGTTTCTGGGCGCGGTGGGCCTGGTCACGCTGGCGTTGGGGGCGATTGGCGTGATCAATATCATGCTGGTAACTGTGGCCGAACGTACTCGCGAGATCGGTTTGCGCAAAGCGTTGGGCGCGACCAACCACAGCATCTTGCTTCAGTTTTTTCTGGAAGGAATACTGCTCACGCTGTTCAGTGGTCTGATCGGCATGGGATTCGCGGCTGGTTTGATGGCGGTGCTGGGCACACAGCAAGGCCCGGGAGGTTTTGATCCTCCTAAAATTGTGCCGACGTCTGCAATTCTGGCGATTGCCAGCCTTACCATTGCCGGAGTGATTGCCGGGCTTTATCCCGCGCGCAAAGCCGCTATGCTGCAGCCTGTGGAAGCGCTGCGCCAGGAGTAAGTAAATGTTTCGGGATCTATTTCAGGAAGCGTATGGCGCCATGCGGCACAATCGCCGGCGCACTGCTCTCACTATGCTCGGCATGGCGTGGGGTATCGCGACCGTCGTGATGTTGCTCGCCTACGGCGATGGTTTTGGCCGGGCCTGCGCCAACATCTTCGCTAACTTTGGCACGAAACTGATGATCCTGGTACCGGGCCGGACCTCCATGCAGGCGGGCGGACAGAAGGCCGGGGCGCAGGTTCGCTTCACCATGGACGATATCGATACGCTCACGACCAATCTTCCGCAGATCACTCACATCACCCCGGAAGTGAGTAAGGACTGCAACATCCAGTTCGATACGCGAACATTTACTTTCGGCGTTACTGGAAATTATCCAAACGTCGATTCCGTCCGCGCTCTCAAGCTGGGCGACGGGCGCTTCTACAACATGCAAGACGAAATGCAACACGCCCGGGTGACGGTCATCGGCTCGGAAGCCAAGGAAAAACTTTTTTCCGGACGAAATGCCGTTGGCGAGCACATTCGCATTGATGGCCTCAGCTTTGAAGTGGTCGGTGTACTGAGCGCGAAAATGCAGGAGGGCGACGACGACATCAATCGTGCGATTTATGTTCCGTTCACGAGCATGAGTGATTTGAAAGACACTCATTACCTCGATTCTATTTGGTTCAACTATGAAACTCCGGAGTATGAGCGATTGGAGCAGGCGACGCGCGATGTGTTGGCGGTTCAGCACAAATTCAGCACAACCGATCGCCGTGCGGTGCGCGTATTTAACCTGATGGAACAGGTTCATCAGTTCGAGGTCATCACCATTGGCTTGAAGATACTGCTGGGATTCATCGGGACGCTGACGTTGGGGATTGGCGGCGTCGGGCTGATGAACATCATGCTGGTCTCGGTGAGTCAGCGCACGCGTGAGATTGGCGTAGAGAAAGCGCTGGGCGCGCGACGGGGACACATCCTGACGCAGTTTCTGGCCGAAGCTTTGACCATTACTTTTATCGGCGGGGCGCTGGGAGTGATCCTGGCCTACCTGGTTTCGCTCTCGGTCGGAAGGCTCACGCTGTACAGTGCGATGGCGAAGAACGCGGAGGCTGGCGACATTCGCCTGATCATCGCTCCGGGAACGTTGATCGTGGCTACGATCATTCTGGCCGCAGTGGGATTGATCAGCGGCATGGTTCCGGCGGTCAGGGCTTCACGGTTGGATCCTATTGAGGCTCTGCGATACGAATAGGCTGCGTGCTTTAAGGTTCCACTTCGGTAAGTTGGCCGCCCAGTTCGCATGGTTTCCCCTGGTTGCGCAATCAATCGGTAGTAGTCTGAAGGCAGACTACGATGCGCGCCGGTGCGACTTTTCGAAAAATGGGTTTGGTGGTGGCCATTCTGCTCGCCTCAGGCGCGCGCGCGAGTCCTGCCGCCGCTGACAAAACTCAAGCTACGCACACCTTGCGCTGGGAAGAAGGCGCGGCGGGCTGCACTTTCAGTCGGGATGACGACGGCAAATATCGTTACGGATTCTGGACAGCTGACTTTGGAATTATTTTGGCTGTGGACTCTCAGGAACTAGAGAAAGCGCGGCGACGCGCGCAGGCGATGTTCGCTCTGCAGTTATCAGTTCACTACCGAGGCAAGGACTCCGTTGACCTGGCGCCGGGAAACATCACGCTGGAATTTGTGAAGCATTACCACTATGTGCACAGAGCACTGGATCCGGACGATCTCGCAACCAGGCAGCGGACCGACGCCGATGGTTTTGAGGAAGAGACCGAGCGCGAAATTCGCAAGCATCCAGAAAAGAAGGAAGAGAAAGAAGCTATGCTGGCGGCCCGTCAGAAAGATGCTGCGGAGATGATCGAGTTCCTGAAAACGCGTACGCTCCGTGCGATAACTCTGGACAGCGGCCATCCGGATGAAAGTGGCTGGGTACTGTTCAGCACCAAAAGCAAATGGATCGACAACTTGGGGAAACAAGAAGAATTCGTGCTGCGAGTTCCCGTCGGAGACCGCGTCGTCGAGTTTCGGTTCTCGCTCCCGCCCAGCGAAGGCGATTTGATTCTGCGACGAAGGCCGGAAAACTAGACGGCCTCAGTCAACCGCAACACCTGCACGGTAATGTTGTCGGGACCTCCCCGGTCCTTGGCCAACTTAATCAGAGCGCGGCATGCCTCGGCTGGGCCGTTGCTGGTGACGATACCCTGGATTTCGTGGTCGCTTAGCAAACTCCACAGGCCGTCGGTGCACAGAACCAGCACATCGTCCTTCTGCAACGGGATAGGATGTTGCGGCGTTTCCGGCGAGATCTCCGTGCCTGCCCCGAGAGCCGCGGTCAATATATGTCTTTGCGGGTGGGTTTCGGCCTCCTCTGCGCTGATCACTCCAGTCTGTACCAAGCGACCAACATAAGAATGATCGTGAGTCAGGCGGGAAATGGTCGCTCCACGCACAAGATATAACCGGCTGTCGCCGACGTGCCCGTAATAGAGTTGGTTGTCAAGAAGGACGATGGCTGTGGCTGTGGTCCCCATGCCGTGCAGTTCGGGATGTCCAGCAGCGTAGTCGAGAATCCGTTCGTGCGCGATCTGGAAGCCGGTGAGCAGAAGAGATTGCACATCCGCATTGGGAGTCTCGGCGAAAACTTCCTTGATGGAATCGACCGCGATGCGGCTGGCTTCCTGTCCACCTTCGTGACCGCCCATGCCATCGGCGACAATCGCCAGCCTGCCCTTGCGAACGAATTCCTCGTCGGTGGCCGGCTCCCAGTAAGTGAACTGGTCTTCATTGTTTTCGCGCTGGCAGCCGATGTCGCTCATGCTGGCCAACTCAACTCCAGGCCGTATTCGCATCACACCTCGCACGTCGTCCTCGAGCAAACTTAGAACCGTTTTGGGGTCATAGGAACGCACAACGAAATCCGATCCGGATCGGCGCCGCTCAAGGCAAAGCGGCCTGAAACCCTGGGCCGCGATACCGGTGGCGACTTGTGCCGATCCCTTACGAACTTGGGATTATATCGAACCTTGGCGATTTATTTGTCCAGAAGCGGGGCTTGTTACGCGATCCGAACAAAAGGTGGCGCGAGAATGACATTTGTCACCGTAACTGGATGATGTTCTCCACTGGCGGGTTGCACCCGATTCCCCGATGATGAGTTCGCTGGCCGGATCGATTCAGGTCCGGCTGGAAGCGAGGAATCCAATGATCGCGGTTGTCGAAGAAACCCAAGAACTTCGGAAACAAGGATCGGGTAATGGCGGGGCGGTGATTGCGAGCCTGCGCCGCGCCAGTAAGAACTACGGCGCAGTGCAAGCTTTGCGCCAGGTGGATTTCACCATCAGAGCAGGCGAGTTGGTCGCGCTCTTAGGACCCAACGGCGCGGGTAAAACTACTGCCGTCAAACTGTTTCTTGGATTGGCAAAACCGACGACGGGCACAGTCGGCGTGTTCGGCGGAAACCCGATCTATGCCGAAGTTCGGACCCGCATTGGAGCCATGCTGCAGGTTGCGAAGGTGCCGGAAACATTGCGGGTCCGGGAACATATTGATCTTTTCTCGTCGTACTATCCGAGGCCGTTGCCGATTGATGAGATCTTGACGCTGGCGGGGCTGCAAGAGATTAAAGACCGGGAGTTCGGCGAACTCTCGGGAGGGCAGCGGCAGCGGGTACTGTTTGCGCTTGCTCTGTGCGGCGATCCCGACATTTTATTTCTCGACGAACCCACGGTCGGTTTAGATGTGGAATCCCGGCGTGTGCTCTGGGAGGAAATTCGCAGGCTCGTCGCGCGGGGCAAGACAGTGCTGCTGACAACACACTACCTGGAAGAAGCGGATGCGCTTGCCGACCGGGTGGTCGTGATCAACCGCGGCGAGATTATTGCGGAGGGAACGCCAGCTGAGATCAAGGCCAGCACGGCCGGGCGCCGGATTCGCTGCGTGACTTCGTTGGACATTGAGACGGTGCGAGGTTTGCCTGGCGTAATCGAAGTCCGCAGAGATCGCGCGGGGCTGGAGATTCGTGCCGGCTCAGCCGAGCCGATTCTTCGTGAATTGTTGATGCGTGATGCGGCGCTTTCCAATGTTGAAGTCACCAGCGCGGGGCTGGAAGAAGCTTTTCTGGCGCTGACCGGCACGAACAACGACGCCACTTAACAGATCAGCGCAACGGCGGGAAATCTGAATTATCCGAAAGGAAACGAATATGGCTACTGCTCCCATCACACTCGTCGACAACTCCTGGGTGCGTCCACTAAGCCAAACCCTTACGATCTACTTCAAGGAAGCGAAATACGAATTTCTAACCCGGCTGCGTCTTCGGGCCTATTCGATTTCTACAATTACGTTTCCGCTGATGTTCTACGTACTGTTCGGTCTGGTGCTGAATCAGAAGGATGCGCCCGTGGGTGGCGTTGGGATCGCAACTTACTTGATACCGAGCTACGGCACGTTCGGAGTCATGGGAGCGTCGCTCTTCGGCACGGCGTCGGGCTTGGCCGCGGAGCGTGGTCTGGGATGGCTGCAAGTGAAGCGGGCCAGCCCGATGCCTCCCTTTGCCTACTTCATGGCGAAAGTCGCGCTGGGAATGACCTTTAGCTGCGTGGTGGCGACGCTCCTGTTGTTGTTGGGAGTTACGTTTGGAGGAGTGCATCTGTCTGTCCTGGGTGCCACGAAGCTGGTAGCTATCCTGGTCGCGGGTTCGCTTCCCTTCTGTGCCATGGGATTGGCGATTGGCTATTTCGTAGGTCCGAACTCTGCGGTCGCGACCATTAACCTGATCTATTTGCCGCTCTCTTTTTGTTCGGGACTCTGGGTTCCGATCATGTTCTTGCCGAAATTCATGCAGCAGATTGCCCATTTTCTTCCGCCCTATCATTTAGCGCAACTCGCGCTGAGCGTGGTGGGAGCAGGGCAGCATGAATCGAACTGGATTCATTGGGAGGCGCTGATTGGATTCTCGCTCATCTGCCTGGGCGTAGCCCGGCTTGGATTTCATCGGGACGAAGGAAAAACTTACGGCTGAGGACGACCGGAAATCGGCTTGTGGAGGAAGAACAAATGAACGTCAATCAATGCGTTGGATGGATTCTGGTTCTGGGAGCGATTTTACTGCTGGTCACTCAGAGCAAGTTCGACTTGCTGGTTATTCTGATTCCGCTGTCCCTTATGCTGGCCTTCGGTATTGGCTGTTCCGGGGACCACAAAACCGGGCTGACGAGTGACAGCAAAAAGGGGTAGCCTAGAGCTGCACCAATGAGGCTTCTACCTGACGATCGGCAACACGGCTGGGCGCCTTACACCTGGCTCTTCTACTTCTGTTTCTTTCTCCTTAATCCGATATTCAATCACGCCGGGTGGAAGGAATGGGTGGCCACCGGGCTGGGCACAGTCGCGTTCCTGGCTCTGTACTTCAGTTTTTTTTGGATCAAGTGCCCTTGGAACCTGTTCAACATTGCGGGGATGGTGCTACTGGGCATCGGCTTTTCACCCTTCAACGCGGGGGCCTGCACGTTTTTCGTCTTTGCAGCGGCCTTCATCCCCTTTGCGGTGGAAAAGGAGTCGACCGCACTCAAGCTGCTGACGGCGGTGTTGGCAGTGGTCACATTGGATTGGTGGCTACTGCATTTGAGCGGGTGGTTCTTGTTTTATGGCGGTGGACTTGCGAGCGTCATAGGCGTGGGCAATGTCTACTTCGCTCAGCGTAATCGGGCCAACCAGCGATTGCGTAAGGCCTACGAGGAAATTGAGCACCTCGCCAAGGTTGCGGAACGTGAACGGATTGCGCGCGATCTGCACGACGTGCTCGGCCACACGCTCTCGGTGATCATTTTGAAGTCGGAGCTGGCTGGCAAGCTGATTGACGACGATCCGCAACGCGCGAAGGCCGAGATGGCCGACGTGGAGCAGACTTCCCGCGCAGCTTTGGCCGATGTTCGGAGCACGATTCGAGGATATCGGGCGCACAGCCTCGAAGCTGAACTCAAAGCCGCCAAGGCCACGCTGGAAACCGCGGGCGTGACCGTGCAGTCTGAATCTTCGGAGGTTCGCCTGACACCGGCACAAGAAAGCGTAGTTGCACTGGTGGTGCGCGAAGCTGTGACCAACGTCGTGCGTCATGCGCGCGCCCGCAATTGTCATCTGCGGCTGCTGCCGGTGGATGGGAATTGCCGGATCGAGATTCAAGACGATGGCCGCGGCGGCGGCGCAGTCGAAGGCAACGGTTTGCGCGGGATGCGGGAGCGGATTGAGGCGCTCGGCGGTACCTTCGAGCGCGAGAATAGCACGGGAACGCGCCTGAGCATTGAGTTCCCGCTAAAAGCAAACCTTGATCACTGAACTTTTTCTTTGAATCCTCAATCTAAAAACGGACGCAAGGCGATTCGAGTCGTGATCGCGGAAGATCAGGGCATGGTTTTAGGCGCATTGGCTGCCTTGCTCGAGATCGAAGGCGACATCACCGTCGTGGCTCGTTCCCGCAACGGCAAAGAAGCGTTGCAGGCCGTACTGGCGCACAAGCCCGACGTTTTCATTACCGACATCGAGATGCCGGAAATGACCGGGCTCGATGTTGCCGGCGAACTGCAGCGCCGGCGAACGGGAACACGCGTGATTATCCTGACTACATTCGCGCGCGCAGGTTATTTGCGTCGAGCGCTCGAAGCTGGAGCTTCAGGATATCTGCTAAAAGACATGCGTTCCGAGGAACTCGCCGAGGCCGTGCGCCGCGTGCAGCAGGGTTTGCGGGTGATCGATCCGGAACTGGCGACTGAGGCGTGGGCGGAACCTGATCCGCTGACGGACCGCGAGCGGCAAGTGCTGCGCTTGGCGGGCGACGGTGTGAGCAGCGGCGATATCGCGACTGAACTTAGCCTCTCCGAGGGAACGGTTCGCAATTATCTTTCGGAGGCCATCAGCAAGCTGGGTGCGAATAATCGAATCGAAGCAGCGCGCATCGCCCGGACAAAAGGTTGGCTTTGAAGTTTGCGGCACGGGCGAGGACGCCCGCGCCCACATTGATGTCAAAACATCCCGCCGGTTTTCACAGTCAGAATGTTTAGTGCGCTCTCCAGTCTGGCGATGGCTTCGGCGAGTTCGGGGTGTTCTCCGATTCGTTTCCGCAAAGAATTCAGCAGCTGATGAGCACTTGAAACGTGTTCTACGGCAGGTGTCTGTTCCGGACTCGGGCTGGGCTCGGCCGTATTCTGTGATGGCATGGGGAAAATCACTCCGCGTTGTCAGCCTACGCTGACGATTGGTAATGGGTCAACATTCCATGGAAGCGGTAAAAGCAAAGGGTGAGGTATGAATGAAGGCGAGGTAATGTATGAAAAGGTTTGTATTGACCGGGGCGCCTGGTTCGGGAAAGACGGCCATAATCCGTCAACTGGAACTGGATGGCTTCAGCGTCGTTGAAGAAGCGGCTACTGACATCATTGCGCTGCAGCAGGCGCAGAGTATCGCGGAACCTTGGACGCATCCCTCATTCATCGATGTGGTCGTCGACTTGCAAAAACTCAGGCAGCTTCGTGCTTCAGGCGAGCCGGAAAAGTTACAGTTTCATGATCGGTCGAGCGTCTGCACTGTCGCTCTGGCGGCTTATCTCGGACATCCTGTGTCGGAAGCTGTCGCGCGCGAACTGGAACGGATTAGGACGGAGGCAATCTTTCAAAAACGCGTTTTCTTTATTCGAAACCTTGGTTTCATTACGCCGACCGAGGCGCGGCGGATCAGCTTCGAGGAGACCCTTCGTTTTGAACGTATCCACGAAGAGGCCTATGGCGACCTTGGTTTTGAAATCGTCTCTATTAAACCGGGACGTCTGTTGGACCGGGTAGCTGCAATCAAAGCTGCCATCGCAGAAATCGAGGCCCGGTCGAAGTAAACGGTCCGCCTGCGGCTATCCCGCCTCGCTGGTCATGATGAACAGCGGCTTCATTTCGAAACTGCTGAAGTGCGGACGGAGCCGGGCGGTGTTGTAGTGCTCCTTGACGTTTACGACTTTTTTCGAGGCGATGACGGCGTCGACCGGCATGTTGTCGTAGCGGCCGTTCTTGAGCACAACGAGCCGGCCGTGAATGCGGTTTAACAATAGGTCGAGAGCGAGATTGCCGTACGCCATGGGAACGATCGAGTCGATGGCGTCGGGATCGCCGCATCGAACCAGGTATCCTAGCTTCTGATTGATCACTTCGATGGTTTTGCCGTTGTTGTATTTGGGCGACAGCTCTTTCAGTTTTTCCGAGACCAGATCGCCGATGCCGCCCAGCTTCTTGTGTCCAAAAGCATCGGTCGCGTGATCCTCGAAAACCATATCGCCGCCTTCGAACATGGCTCCTTCGGAAACCAGAACCACGGAATAGTGACTTGGATTCTTCTGACGATCAGCGACCAGCAATTCGGTCAGCCGCTCGATGTTGAAGCGATGTTCCGGAATCACACAGCGATTGGCGGCCCCGGCCATGGTTGGGAGCATCGCGGTAAATCCCGCATAGCGGCCGAACACTTCGAGAACGAGAAAGCGCTCGTGCGAGCCAGCGGAGGTTCTCAGGTCGTTGGTCATTTGAATGGTGCGCGTGACCGCGGTGCTGAAACCAACGCAGTAGTCGGTTCCCGGAACGTCATTGTCCATGGTTTTGGGGATCGCGACTACTTTTACACCTTCCTGATAAAGGCGCACGCCATAACTCAGAGTGTCATCGCCGCCGATGGGAATGAGGAAATCGATTCCGAGCCAGTCCAGGTTCTTGAGCACTTCCGGAGTCAGGTCGTTAATTTCGGCGTTGTAGGTTCCCTGCAGATGGGGAGGAACGGCGGATTTCTTAACTTTGCCGGGGTTGGTACGCGAGCTATGCAGAAAGGTTCCACCGGTTCGACCGGCCCTATTGACGATTTCTTCGGTCAAAGTTTGGAAGTTGTCACTGTTGTCGTAGTCCTTTTCGCGGACAATATCGACCAGGCCCGCCCATCCTCGGCGTAGCCCAATGACCTGACAGCCCTCGCGGATCGCGCGGAAAGTAACGGCGCGAATCGCGGGGTTCAAGCCTGGCACGTCGCCGCCTCCGGTCAGGATTCCGATCACTCCTTTTTTCGACTTCACATTCGCCATTTTGAGTATTCCTTACGCTAACCACTTATCTCCTATTTCATCTTACTAAATGGGATGGCGAAAACCTCAGTCACGCGGGCCGGCCGTCGGCACTCAAGCCGCGAATGTTAAACTCATTTGTGCTGAAACCTCCAATCCGCCTGCTGGCCGCTGATATTGACGGCACCTTGCTCAACCCTGAATTTCGCATCTCAGACGTAGACATGGCGGCGCTGCGCCGCGCCCATCAGGAAGGCGTGGAAATCATCCTCGTCACCGGGCGGCGGCACAAGTTTGCCCTGCCGATTGCCGAACTGCTGGGCTTCGATCTCTGGCTGATCAGCTCGAATGGTGCCATTACACGGTCGCTTTCGGGCGAGACCTTTCATCGCGATATGCTGCCTGTCGAGACCTGCCGCAACCTCTGCGTCGCGATGCAAGAATTTCGCGGGAACACGGTCCTTACTTTCGATATCGAAAGTAAAGGCGCAATCGTGCTCGAGCACATGCGCGATTTAAGCGAGAGCATTCAGCGCTGGCTGGAGAAGAACCTGCAATATATCGATTTCGTCGTCCCTCTGGAAAAGTCGCTCACTACCGACCCGGTCCAGGCCATGTTTTGCGGGCGCATTGAGCACATGCATCAGGCCCTCGGCGTTTTGGCCGCGAGTGGGCTCGAAAAAGAGATTACCGTGCTGCGTACCGAATATCCGGTGCGCGATTTGTCGATTGTCGATGTGCTGAACCAGGGGTGTTCCAAGGGCCATGCCCTCAAACGATGGGCCAAATATCGCGGCATCCCCCGCGAACAGGTCATGGCCATTGGTGATAACTATAACGACATAGAGATGCTTGCCTTCGCCGGACAGCCATTTATCATGGGAAATGCATCGGAAGAGCTGCGGGGACGGGGTTGGCCAGTGACTTTGGCCAATGATCAGAACGGAGTAGCTGCGGCCATTGAGCAGGTGCTGGGGGCACGGGTCGGAGTGTAGGGCCGCAAGATTCTCTGGCGACATCGTTCAATTTTCATATGAAGTTATTGGCTCAATTCGCTCTTGGACTCGGCCTCTTGACAGCGCCGTTGTTTGCCTGTGGGGCCGATCTTGCCGTTCTGACCAACGGCTTTTCCATTCGCCATGAGCGACGAGAGGTAGTCGGTTCGGTGACGCGTCTTTATTTGGGCGCTGATCGCGATGGGTATGTGGATGTTCCAACTGACGAAATTGATCGCTTTGAAAAAGACTTGTCGGCTCCCGCCGGAGCAACAACACACAACTCACGACCGATGAATGAAGTCATCAATGCCGTCAGCAGCCGGCACCATCTTGATCCGGATTTAATTAACAGCGTTATCCACGCGGAGAGCGGGTTTAACCCGAGAGCGGTATCGCCCAAGGGAGCGCAGGGTTTGATGCAACTGATGCCGCAAACTGCGTCGAAATTGGGCGTGGCCGATGCTTTCGATCCCGGCGCGAACGTGGAAGGTGGGACGCGATACCTGCGGGAATTGCTGGAACGGTACAACTTCGATTTGATCAAGGCCCTAGCCGCTTACAATGCCGGACCCCAGCGGGTGGAGCAGTATCACGGCGTCCCTCCGTATTATGAAACTCAGGCTTACGTCGCCCGCATCGTCCGCGACTTCAATCGGAAGAAACTCGCGGAACGAAAAGCGGCGGCGGCGAAGACCGTTTCACACCCGGCTTCCGCACAACATACTCCAACCGCAAAGCAAGTGTCGCTCCCGGACACAACCGAACAAGCTTCCCGCTGATCATCAAGAATCGAGACTTCCTCAGCGTAAGTTTTGGCTGACGGGCGAGGACGCCCGCCGCTTCATCAAGCCTTCTTGCGTTGACCCTCGCCTCTGCGTCATTTACCTTGGCAGTAGGAGCAATTCTTGAAGTATCTCTGCATTCGGCTCTCAAGCCTGGGGCGCCTCGATTAAATGGGCAAAAAACGTTATCTGGCCTACGCGGTCGTCGCGGCGATTTTTGCTGTCCTGGTGTACATGCAGTTTCGGACGTGGAAAGACTTCGATTGGGCCACCTTCTGGAGCGAAGCGAGGCAGCTCAGCCCGGGTCACATCGTTCTTGCTATCGCGCTGATCTATCTGAGCTATGGGCTGCGCGCACTACGTTGGAAGATTTTTTTGCGACCAGTACGCAAAGATGCTTCCACCGTCGCACTAATTCCTCCAACGCTGGTCGGGTTCACCGGCCTGGCCTTGCTGGGACGTCCCGGAGAGCTGATTCGCCCTTACCTGATTGCGCGACGGACCGGCCTCACTTTCTCTTCTCAGATGGCAGCCTGGGCGATAGAGCGCATTTTTGACATCGGCGGATTCACCGTGTTGATGGTCCTTGCCATCTTCCTTCCAACGGAACTGCGATACCTGCCAAACCCCGAGATTTATCCACGGCTTCGTGTGGGAGGCTTCCTGCTGGTCGCACTGGTAGCTGGATTGGCGCTGGGGGCGCTGTTGATCGCCAAATTTGGGGAAGCTGTCGCCGCCTGGATTGAAGCTCGCTTCGCTCACCTCGCCGCGAACTTAGGGCATCGAGTGGCGCAGAAGGTGCGTGAGTTCCACGGCGGATTGGACACCATCCACAGTCCACTTGCCTTCCTGCAATTAACCGGTGTGTCCATTTTGACGTGGTGGATCATCGCGCTGGCGTATCGCGAGGTGACTCATGCGTACGGCCCCGCGCTCGGGCACATGACGGTATCCAAAGTTCTGCTCTTGATGGGCTCCAGCATGTTGGGTTCGTTGATTCAGTTGCCGGGAGTAGGTGGAGGCTCGCAGCTGGCGACCATTTCCGCGCTCCAACACATCTTCAACGCATCGCACGAACTTGCGGCCAGTTGCGGGATTCTGCTGTGGGTGGTCACGTTTGTTTCGGTGGTTCCGGCCGGGTTGCTTCTGGCTCACCGCGAGCGGCTTTCGTTGCGCAAGCTTTCGGAGGAGAGCGAGCAGGAGGAGACTCGCGCCGAGCTTTCACCCTCGCCGCCGGCAGCGTGATGCGTATTCGCCACCCGCGTCCCTGCTACAATCAGTTTCGTCACGTTCCAAGCGCCATGAAGTGTCCTTTCTGCGGGTTCGCAAATGACAAAGTGGTGGATTCGCGCGAGAGCAAAGAAGCCGATTCCATCCGCCGCCGCCGCGAGTGCCTGAAGTGTGGCAAGCGCTTCACCACCTATGAGCGCATCGACGAAATCCCTTACATGGTGGTCAAGAAAGATGGCCGGCGCGAAAAATTCGACCGCCAAAAAGTGTTGAATGGACTCCTGAGGGCATGCGAGAAGCGTCCGGTCCCGATTGGCAAGTTGGAACAGATTGTGAATGAGGCGGAAGGCTTCGTTATCGAATCGGCGGAGCGCGAGCGTAAGACCAGCGAACTCGGCGAGCTGATCATGAATCGTCTGCGCCGGTATGACAAAGTGGCGTACGTTCGCTTCGCCTCAGTGTATCTGGACTTCAAGGATGTGCAGGAGTTCATGACAGAGCTAAAAGACCTGCTCAAGACGAAGGAACCCGAAGTTCGCGCCAAGCCCGCGGCTAAGAGTTGACCGCCGCTGTAGGGACCTAGCTTGTGACGTCTCGGTTTGCTGAGAAAGACCTTGTCATCCCAAGCGCACCGAACGATCTCGGTTTCACGCGCGATGAGCGAGAACCAGATTCCTGTCGCATTCGCGCCTCGGAATGACAAAGTAAGGGTTGTAAGAACACCGGATGTTGCGGAGCAACTCCTCTACAGTTTGTTTGGCTTTTGACGATAGTTCCTTTTAGAAATATGGCACACAAAATCACTCTCATCCCTGGCGACGGCATCGGGCCCGAAGTGACGCAAGCCACTGTCCGCATCCTCGAGGCCACCGGCGTGAAGTTTGAGTGGGAAACGTTCATGGCTGGCGCGGAAGCGTTCGAGAAATATCACGAATACATTCCGAAGGAGCTGACAGAATCGATCGAGCGGACGCACGTTGGTCTCAAAGGGCCAGTAACGACGCCGATTGGCGGCGGTTTCGCCAGCATCAACGTCGCGCTGCGCCAGAAGTTTGAGCTCTACGCCAACTTCCGCCCCATCCGCAATCTGCCGCACATTCCAACACGTTATCCCGACGTGGACCTTATCATTGTGCGCGAAAATACCGAGAGCCTTTACTCCGGCCTCGAACACGAAGTTGTCCCCGGTGTGGTCGAAAGCTTGAAAATCATTACCGAGAAAGCCTCGACGCGTATTGCGCGTTTTGCTTTCGAGTACGCTCGCAAGAACAATCGCAAGAAGATTCACGCCATTCACAAAGCCAACATCATGAAGCTCTCGGATGGCCTGTTTTTGCGCTGCGCCCGTGCTGTAGCGAAAGACTATCCCGAGATCACCTACGGCGAACATATCGTCGACAATACCTGCATGCAACTGGTCATGAACCCCTACCAGTACGACATGCTGGTCATGGAGAACCTTTACGGCGACATTATTTCCGATCTGTGCGCGGCGTTCGTGGGTGGACTGGGATTCGTTCCCAGTGCGAATCTCGGCGATCACTGTGCCATTTTCGAGGCAGTTCATGGTTCGGCTCCAGATATTGCGGGCAAGAATCTGGCGAATCCCACAGCCATCTTGCGCTCTTCCCTGCTAATGTTGCGCCATCTCGGGGAGTACGACGCGGCACTCAAGATTCGCAATGCGCTGGAGAATGTTTATCGCACCCGCGACAAGTTGACGCGGGACGTCGGCGGCAAAGCGGGCACTTCGGAGTTCGCCGACTTTATTATCGAGGCGATGGAGTCGGGGAGCGGAGCCCAAGCGACCGAGTCCTCCCACGCCTGAGCCGCTCTCGGTCGACCCGTTTTTGTAAAATCTTTGTCATTCAAATCCGCGTGACCTCAGTTCAGCGTTGACGAACCTTCCCTTGATTGAGTAACATCGTCCGTTCCAAGGGACCGGGGGGAATGGCTTACACAACGCGGCGGATTGGTGTGGTGCTCTTCCAGCTTGGCGGACCTGACACGCTGGAAGCGATCGAGCCTTTCCTTTTTAATCTGTTTTGCGATCCCGACATTATTGACTTCCCGTTTGCCCGCATCGGTCGAAAACCGCTAGCCAAGCTGATTTCCAGCACTCGCGCCAGAAAAGTCCAACATCATTACGCAACCATTGGCGGAGGCTCGCCCATCCGGCGATTCACCGAGCAGCAAGCCCGGGCTTTGCAGTTGAAGCTGACAGAATCTGGTTTGGACGCGCGTTGTTTTGTGGCCATGCGGTACTGGCATCCCTTTACAGCACGAGCGATTGACCAACTTCGGGATGCCTGCTGCGACGAGGTTGTGCTGCTTCCTCTTTATCCCCAATATTCGAGCACGACCACGGGCAGCAGTCTCAACGAGTGGCGACGGCTGTTTCGAGAAGACGTCCCGGTGCAGTGCGTTGATGCCTTCTATCGTCACGAGATGTACCTGCAGGCGCTGGTCGAGAAGATAGACGAGGCTCTGGCCCGATTCGCAGATCCCGCACGTCCGGAAATTGTTTTCAGCGCTCACAGCGTTCCAGTCGCAGTAATCCATAAGGGCGACCCGTATCAGCGCCAGATTGAAGAGACTGTCGAGTTAGTTATGCAGCGCGGCGGTTGGACGAATCCTTACCGCCTCTGCTACCAGAGCAAAGTAGGAGCCAGCAAGTGGCTGCAGCCATCGTTGCACACCGCGTTGCGCGAGCTTGCGGCGAAAAAAAGCCGCGAGGTTTGCATCGTGCCCATTTCGTTCGTTTCCGATCACGTAGAGACATTGGGAGAGATCGATCACGAAGCGCGCGCGGAAGCCGCTAAATTGGGGATCAAGCGGTTCGAGATGACGTCGGGTTTAAACGATTCACCGACATTCATTGCGGCATTGGCCGACTTGGTTGGCACCGCGATAGGAGTTGATTTAGCAAGCGAGCGCAGGGCAGGCTCGCTCGCTGCCGCTGGAGACTGAGAACTAACGGAATTAGAATAGAACAGGGCCAAGTACAAAAAGGGGTGAGGTTGGATGGCAGACGAATCCGCCAATGGTGGCGTTCTGGGGCATCTTCCGCCGTGGCCGCGGAATGCGCTCAATAATTCGGTCATCGCAATGGAGCAGGCCTATCGCCAGCGCAAAGGTCTGCCGTTGCTCAGCGATGCCGACATCGAAGCCTTAAAAGCCGGCCAGCCGATGGCTTGGGAAAGTGGAAACGGAGGAACCGCGCCCGCTGCGGCGAGTCCAGCGCCTCCACCTGTGGCCGCATCTGTTCCGCCTGTCGCGGCTCCGGCCGCTACTGCGGGCACAACCCTCAGTGAAGAAGTCACTAAGTGGGTCGCAGAAGGTCGGAAATGGAGCAAATCGACGATTGCGGCGGAGCAAGCGCGGCGCGCGCGCAAAGGTCTACCGGCACTCAACGATGTCGAAATCGCCGCTCTTCTCGGCGAGCCGGTCGCGGAGGCAGCAGCTCCAGCGCCGCCGGTTCCAACCGCTGCTTCAACACCAACTCCAGCAGCCGCGTCTGGACCCATTAGCACAGACGTTGCCAAGTGGGTTGCGGAAGGTAGGAAGTGGAGCAAGTCGACGATTGCGGCGGAACAGGCGCGGCGTGGGCGCAAAGGGTTGCCCACTCTTAACGATGCCGAGATTGCCGCTCTGCTCGGGGAGCTAGCCGCTGCTGTCGCAACTCCGGCGGCATCGGCTCCCGTGACGGCAGCACCTGCCGCTGCCCGGCCTGCAGCTGCGACAGCATCGGCGGCTGCCTCCGTTTCCCGCAGCGGCGTCTCCACAAGCTATGTCGGCACTCCCGCGGTCGGAACCTCCAGAGCGGCCAAAGCCGGAGGGGTCGCGTCGATCGGTCCGGAGGACAATGAGGTCAATCAGCAGCGCCGGCGCCTGGTTTGGAGCGCGGTTGCGGCTTTCCTGGTGGCATGGTTTCTGGCATTTTTTCGCTTCTTCCTGCCGCGTACCTTATTTGAGCCTGCGACCAGCTTCAAGATCGGCTATCCGGAGGAATACGGTCTGGGAGTGGATACAAAGTTTCAGCAGAAATACCGCATCTGGGTAGATCGCACGCCGGATCGCATTTTCGTGATCTACGCGCGCTGCACTCATTTGGGTTGCACTCCCGATTGGAAGCCAAGCGAGAACAAGTTCAAGTGTCCTTGCCACGGCAGTGGATACGATAGCGAAGGGATTAACTTCGAAGGTCCGGCACCGCGCCCCATGGATCGAGCTAAAGTGGAAATCGCGCCAGACGGTCAGATCCTGGTGGATGTTTCTCGGCTCTATCAGTGGCCAAAGGGACAGCCGACTCAGTTCAACGACGACGGAGCGTTCCTGCGAGCGTAGATTGCGTGTGGACTGCCGCCCTCGGCTAGCAGTACTGAGAAGCAAGACAAGAGGAACCAATGCCTGAAGAGAATGGAAACGGCAAGAACGGAAATCGGGTAGGCCTGCTCGAGCGAGTGAAAGCTGGAGTAAAAGAAGATGTCCAGTCACTCAAGACCGACATGCCCGCGAAAGCTAAGGAGCAGATCGAAGGCCTGAAAGATCCCACCAAGACTCAGGTCTTCACTTCGATCTTCCGCCACAAACATGACGACACGCCGCGCAATCGCGCGCTGGGCGTGCTGTCGAACGTCTTTCTGCATCTGCATCCGGCTAAGATCAATCGCGATGCAGTCCGCTACAGCTATACCTGGGGCATGGGTGGAATCACGTTTTACTTATTCATCGTCCTCACATTTACCGGCGTATTGCTGATGTTCTATTACCACCCCAGCAAAGTGCAGGCCTTTCGCGACGTACTCTATCTTGAGCACGATGTTCCCTTCGGCAAACTGCTGCGCAACATGCATCGCTGGGCCGCGCACTTGATGGTGATCGCGGTCTGGTTGCACATGTTCAGGGTTTTTCTGACTGGTTCTTATAAGAAGCCACGCGAGTTCAACTGGAATATCGGCGTACTTCTTTTGGTTTTCACGCTGCTACTTTCGTTTACGGGCTACCTGCTCCCCGACGATCAACTCGGATTCTGGGCAGTCACGGTGGGAACGAACATGGCTCGCGCCACGCCTCTGCTGGGCCACGAAGGGCCCTTCGGCAAAATGCTGGGAATGACTCCGTATAACGATGTTCGCTTTGGTCTTCTGGGCGGCTCGATCGTGGACGCGAATGCGTTGCTCCGCTCCTACATCTGGCACTGCATTGGCATTCCGATCGTGGCGTCAGTTCTGATGATCGTCCATTTCTGGCGGGTAAGAAAAGATGGCGGCATCTCCGGTCCGGCGCCAGTGATGCTGACGTCGGAAGCGGACAAGCCGCGCAGAAAAGTGGAGTAGGCGAGGCGGCGAGGCGTAGCAGCTACATCTCTACAGCGGACAAGACTTTCGGTAGAGACGTTGCTTTGCAACGTCTCCCTGGCTAGGAGATTTTATGGATTGGCGACAACTTTGGGAGATCTGTTCCGCGCCTGACAACGTGCCGATCGTCGGCTTGATCCCGCTGTTAATCTTCTACATTTATCTGGCGTGGAAGCAAGCGAAGGCCAACGATGAACTGATCGGCGAACTCGAAACCAGCCCCGCGATGGCGAAGACTCACCATCGCAAGACGTGGCCTTTCCGTCCCGGTTGGCAGAAAGAAATTCACGTCTGGCCATTTCTTCTCCGCATTGAGTTCCTCGCCGCCATAATCGTTACCATCATTTTGATGGTCTGGTCGATCACGCTGAGCGCGCCGCTGGAAGAGCCCTCGAATCCCAACCTCACCATGAATCCCGCAAAAGCGCCCTGGTATTTTCTCGGCCTGCAGGAAATGCTGGTGTACTTCGATCCCTGGATCGCAGGCGTGGTAATGCCGACGCTGATCATCGTCGGGCTCATGGTGATTCCGTACATCGACACCAACCCGCTGGGCAGCGGCTACTACACCTGGAAGCAGCGCAAGTTTGCCATTGGGACGTTTATGTTCGGCTTCGTGATCCTTTGGGTTGCGATGATCATCATCGGGACGTTCATCCGCGGGCCTGGTTGGCAGTGGTTCTGGCCAGGACAAACCTGGGATCACAATCGCCTTATTTATGAGGTGAACCGCGATTTGCCTGACCTTTTTGGACTCACGTCAAACCTGGCCAAGGCAATCTTCGGCGCGATTGTGGTGGGAGGTTATTACCTGGCCGGAGGGTTCCTGGTACACGCGCTCTTCCGGCGTTACAACCCGAAAGATTATCAGCGCATGAGCCTGTTGCAGTATTCGATCATGATGTTTTTCTGGCTCACCATGGTGGCCCTGCCGCTGAAGATGCTGTTGCGGCTTGCGTTCAACATCAAGTACGTGTGGATAACGCCATGGTTTAACGTGTGACGTTCAACGTGTGACGTATAAGGAAGCAATTGTCGTTCCGAGCGAAGCGAGGAATCTAGGTGCTTTTCGGCAGAAACCGAGATTCCTCGCTTCGCTCGGAATGACAAGCTTGATTTGTTAGCTGTGTTCAACGACTAGAGGGAGAATCTGGTGCCTGAACAACCAATCCCCGAGCAAGATCCAGTAGTCACAAAGTCGTATGCGATGTATTACGTCGTCTCGATGGTCTTGCTGATGGCGACGCTGTTCTGGGCTCTGTGGGATGAAGCTTATGGACAGCGGCCGTGGAAGGCTTTCCAAAACGAATGGAAGCACCGCTACACGGCTTTTCTGGCGAAGGCAGAGCCGGCGTCCGACAAGTCCGTGAAAGCGGTCGAGACGGATCCCCAGTATCAGCAACTGGAGCAAGCCTACAAACAAGTTGACACGGCGACCAGGTCTCAGAGAGACGACCTTCAGAAGCAGATCACGAGTCTCAGCGCGCAAATCCTCGCAGTGCAGAATATCTTCACTGACAAGCGGGCTTACGCGAATGCGTTGACCTATCAGATCGAAACTGAGACCAGTTCATCGGGCAAGCAAAGCAAGAGAAACGAACTCGAAGAATATAAAAAGAAACTCTGGACCGTCGAATTCCCCGACGGTCACGAAGAGAAATACGACTTTCGCCAACTGGAAGAAAAGTACAACGACCTCAAGGATCAGCGCACGAAGCTGAATGCCAAACTGGGCGAGGTGATCAAGCCAGTGACCGCGGCCAGCACGGCAATGACGACTTATGTCTCCGATCACATGGTGGATCTGACGCCGACCCAGATCGAGGGCTTGCAGAGAAAAACGAAAGAATGGGATCCGAAGATTGTGCAGATCAACGTGGCCGACGCGAATATAGTCGACCGCTGCGAATCCTGCCACATGGGCATTCGCGAGCCGCTAAAAATCACGCCCGCGGTTATGACTCCGAAGGGTGAAAAGAAGCCCGACGAATATGCGCAGGCTTTTGTTAGCCATCCAAGTCCCGGGCTGTTGAAGATTCATGATCCTGACACATTCGGTTGCTCGCCGTGCCATCAAGGTAATGGCCGCGCGACTACGAGCGTCGAGAAGGCGCACGGAAATTACGAGCACTGGCTGTGGCCACTATTTCCCAAGCAGAACGTCGAGGCCGGATGCCAGACTTGCCACGCCGCCGACATGGTTCTGGTTAGCGGCGATGTGGGATGGACGATCAGCGAAGGCAAAGATCTGTTCCGCCAAAAAGGCTGCATGGGTTGTCATCGCTATGAGGGCTACGACAAGGAACCCGAGGACCTGAATACGTTCAGTCAACACATCAAGCAACTGGAGCAGCAGAAAAAGGAAAACTTCAAGCAGGCTGCGTATCTGATGAAGCAAGCGGATACGGCGGAAACCAACCAGGAAGCCAATCGATTAAACGATGAGGCCATCGCGCTCAAAGTTTCTAATAGCAAGGCGGACGGCGAGATTCAGCAACTCGACTTTCAGATGCACAGCACGATGCAGGACATGAAGAAGATTGGGCCGAACTTGAAAGACATCCGGCTCAAGCTGAATAAGAATTGGATTCCGGTGTGGATAAAAAAACCAACCGACTTCCGTCCCACCACCAAGATGCCGAACTTCCGTCTGACCGATCATCAGATCCAGGCGATCTCGGCGTACTTGTGGCAGTCGGCATTGACCGATCCGCTGCCAAAGCAAAATCCCGGAAACGCGGAGCACGGCAAAGAGCTTTTCGAAACCCGCGGCTGCCTGGCGTGCCATTCCATCGGCGAAGGCGATCAAATGCAGGGCGGTACTTTTGCCGCGAATCTGTCACGCGAGGGTGAAAAAGCAAATTACGACTACCTGGTGCGCTGGATTCACAATGCCCGACAACGCACCCGTCCCTATTGTCCGTACGAAAAGAAAGATATCGGTCCAGAAGATTACGCCAAGAAGGGCTTACCTTACGTCTTCGACCTGCAACATAGCCAATGCCCCAACGATGGCCACGAACTGCAAGTACAGAACATGACAGTCATGCCCAGCCTGCGCTTGGCGCCGGAAGATGCGCAGGACATCGCGTCGTACTTGATGACGCAAAAGAAACAGGAGCCGTCTGCTTACGCCGAAGCTTCCTTCATGGATGATCCCGCGTTGAAAGAAGAAGGCAAGAAGTGGATTCGTCACTACGGTTGCTCCGGATGCCATGAAATTTCCGGCATGGAAGATGAAGGCCGCATCGGCACGGAACTGACCTTTGAAGGTAGCAAGCCCATCGAGCGGTTGGATTTCGCCCTGTTCACTGAAACGGCCCAGCGGGGCGGCAAACATGCCGAGCCGATCACGAATCCAGAAGACTTGGCGCGACTCCCGGAGGGTCCGGCGACCGGGCCATGGTACGACCACAAGGGATTCTTTGAGCACAAACTTGCGGAACCTAATATTTTCGACAAAGGCAAGATCAAGTCAGAGACCGAAGCCCTGCGCATGCCCAATTTGCACCTGGCGTCGGAGCAGATTCGCGACCTCACGACCTTCCTGCTGGGAAGCGAAGAGAGTTCCCTGCCAGCGCAGTATCAATATCGCCCCGGCGACGCGCGCCGTGATATTCAGGAAGGTTGGTGGGTGGTCAAGAAATACAACTGCATGGGATGCCATCAGTTTATCCCCGGGCAGAAAACCGTTCTCATGGGCCTATCTCAGTACCGGGAGAATCAGGAACAGTTGCCTCCCAAGCTCTTGACCGAGGGTGCGCGCGTGGATCCCGAATGGCTGCGCCGATTCCTGTCCAATCCTTCGTTGAGCACGACGGATACAAATCGCAACGGCGTGCGTCCGTATCTGAAAGTGCGCATGCCCACGTTCTCTTTCTCGGACAATGAACTGCGCAAACTGGTCCGATTCTTCCAGGCGCTTTCGCAACAGCCCATGCCGTACATTCCGGAACAGGTTCCGGTATTGACGACAAAAGAAACCGATATGGCGCGCAGCCTGTTCTCGAGCACGGCAGCGCCCTGTTTGAAATGCCACGCCACGGGCGATCCCGCGCACGACAAGATTGCGACCGCACCAAATTTCCTGCTCGCCAAAGAACGTCTGAAACCGGATTGGGCGCAGCGCTGGGTGCTGGATCCACAAGCCATTAGCCCGGGCACCTCCATGCCATCGGGGTTGTTCCGGCTTGACAAGGATCACTGGGTGTTTGCCGGCCCGACGCCTGCATCGTTCCAGGGTTACGAGGGAGACCAGTCGAAGTTATTGGTGGACTATATTTTTCAGCTCACCCCTGACGAGCAAAAACGCGTAGCCGCATCGATGGGGCGAAACAGTGCCGCAAACCAGACGCCAGCGAAATCCAAGCAGGCTGCCGCTCCTTCTCACCGGGCAAGCAGCGGGGGTTCGCGGTAGAATGTAGGGTTTTGTAAACCGCTAGGGCGGCGCCTGTCGCGAGGGCCCGCATTCGGGACGAGTCTTCGGGATAGTAAGTAAATCTGAATTCGAACTTTGAAAAACGCATTCAACTTTTCACGAAAGGGCGACATCATGAATAAGAAAACATCTGTAGCGATGTTTGGACTGCTCTGTCTTCTCGGCCTATGGCTCCTCGTAGGCTGCAGCAAGAAAGAGGAAACGAACGAAGCCCCGGCTTCCGCACCGGCCAGCACGGCAGCGCCGGCACCGGCAGCCACCCCAATCGATCCCAGCACGGTAGCCTCAGTCAGCGGCACCGTGAAGTTCGACGGTGCTGCTCCCAAGGCCTCGAAGATTGACATGAGCCAGGATGCTGCTTGCAAGGGCACGAACACAGCTGAGACCGTGGTCGTCGATGGCGGGGACGTGGCAAATGTTTTCGTCTACGTAAAAGACGGACTGGGCGATCGGACATTTGCGGTTCCCACCCAGGCGGTCACGATCGACCAGCAAGGCTGCAAATACCATCCTCACGTGCTAGGTGTGATGACCGGGCAGAACATTGAAATCAAGAACGACGATCAAACCACGCACAACATTCATCCCACGCCGCAAGCCAATCGCGAATGGAATGAATCTCAGCCGCCCGCGGCCGCTCCACTCGAGAAGAGTTTTGCCCGCGAAGAAATTATGCTGCCGGTAAAGTGCAACCAGCATCCCTGGATGCGGATGTACATCAACGTGGTCAAGAGCCCGTTCTATGCGGTCACCGGCCCCGATGGCAAGTATGAAATCAAGGGCCTGCCGCCGGGAGATTACACCATCGCATTCGTGCAGGAGAAACTGGGTGAACAGGATCAAAAAGTGACGCTCGCCGCGAAAGACAGCAAGACCGTAGACCAAACTTTCAAAGCGCAGTAGTGCTCATTGCTCAAGAGGGGACAGCCGCCCTCGGCTGTCCCGCCGAGCAAAGCTCGGCAGGTAGTTAGATTGACCGGGAGTAAACATCTGAAATCCCTCGCCACACCGTACAATCGCGCGCACCATCGCTTCGCGGTATTCGTAGCGTGTGCGACTTTTGTGCTCATCATCGCCGGCGCGCTGGTCACCAGCAACGACGCCGGACTTTCCATCCCAGACTGGCCTACATCTTTCGGATCTTTCAGCGTTCCACCTTTGCGTGGAGGAATCAAATTCGAGTGGAGTCATCGCGCAATCGCCGGGTCGATTGTTCTGCTCACGATTTCCATCGCCGCGTGGACGTGGTTCGCTGACCGCCGACGATGGATGAAATGGCTGGGCATCGCCGCTCTGGCCACCGTTATTACGCAGGCAATCCTTGGCGGGCTAACAGTCCTGTTGTTCCAGCCGCCGTGGGTATCTTCAGCACACGCCGCGGTGGCACAAACCTTCTTCTGCATCGCTGTCGCTATCGCCATGTTCACCGGACGCCGATGGGTAGAAGAGGTCCCGCAGATTGAATTCGACAACCGTCGTCCCAGTCTCATTACCCTCACGTGGCTGTCGATCTTCGTGCTTTATGTTCAACTGATTCTGGGTGCGATGTTTCGCCATCACGGCATGAGTTGGTGGCCGCACGTGGCTAACGCCGCGATTGTGACTTTCGTACTCACATGGACCGCGATCCGCGCGCTATCGCGATTCTCGAAAATTGAAGCCGTGCGGCGGCCGGCGATTATCTTGGCATTGCTGCTAGTGGTACAACTTTGCCTCGGTTTCGCGGCGTTTCTCACGCGTATAGCCTGGGGCCGCGATGCGGTCCAACCGGAATTTCCGATGGTAATTTCAACCGTGTCCCACGTCGCCGTGGGAGCACTGCTGTTGGCGACCGCTGTCATCCTCGCCATTCACGTATGGCGGCATATTCCTGTTTCGTTTGAGGAACACGCAACCAGCCGATCTCGAAAACCGGCAGCTGCTTAACCTACCGGACAGCGTCTCATCGTAGAATAAACTGTGGCCTCTAAAACTCCATTCGCTGTTGCCAGCTCTGAGACCGATCTCGCTGTCGAGCCCGTCATTATTTCCGTGCGCGATGTCGTGCATCGTTATGGTGACCGAGCTGCGCTGAATGGCGTCTCCTTCGATGTGCGTCGGGCCGAACTCTTCGGATTGCTAGGGCCGAATGGCAGCGGAAAAACTACGCTGTTTCGCATACTCTCTACTCTGATGATTCCGGTTGGCGGGCGTGCCGAGATTATGGGATTCGATGTTGCCCGCGACCCCAACGGTTTGCGCCGCCAGATCGGCGTGGTTTTTCAGGCGCAAAGCATCGATGTAAAACTCACTGCTGCTGAGAACCTCTGGCATCAGGGACATCTCTACGGCTTGCACGGAGCGTCACTGAAATCGCGGATTGCTGAAATGCTTGGCCGTGTCGGCCTCGCAGATCGAGCCAACGAGAAAGCAGAGACGTTCTCAGGGGGAATGCAGCGCCGGCTGGAATTGGCTAAAGGTCTGCTTCATCACCCATCTGTCCTGTTACTGGACGAACCCACAACCGGACTTGATCCTGGCGCCCGGCGCGATCTCTGGCAATATCTCGCGATATTGCGTGATGAAGAGCGCGTGACAGTGATCGTCACAACTCATCTTATGGAAGAGGCCGAGCGCTGTGATCGTCTCGCCATCTTGAATCAGGGAAAGGTAGTAGCGCTGGGCACGCCCGATGACCTAAAGCATGAAATCGGTGGAGATGTGATCGTACTGGATGCGAAGAACCCCGATTCACTCGCAGAAAGAATCCGCGTTCGCTTTAATCTGGAGGCGCAGGTGCTTCACAGGCAGGTGCGCATCGAGCGCGAGAATGGCCATCGCTTCATCACCGATGTGGTTGAGGCTTTCCCGGGTGAGATTGAGTCGATTTCAGTAAGCAAGCCAACATTAGAAGATGTTTTCATTCGCCGCACCGGCCATCGGTTTTGGACGGACGGCGAGGACGAAGCGGGAAATTAAAAAAAGTGAAGGAGCTCGCAAGCCGATGATGCTGGTGCTTTCGGTGATACTCGGAATCGTGCCGCTCATGGGCGTTGCTTGGATTGTTCTGAAAGCAAGCGTTACCACGGTCGACGGTCTTTTTATGACCCTGATCCTGCTCACGCTTTCGGGTATTCTGTTCCTGAATGCGTACTTAGAGATTCGCGGAAAGCTCAAGAAATCCGCAGCGCCCCCGGCGCAGAAAACGAGTTAATGTGGTCACACAAACTGCAACTTTGCCGGTGCAGGTCGCGCCAATTTCCAGCGGAATCGTGCTTCCCGCTTTTACCCTTTGGTGGCGCGAAATTGTCCGCTTCTACCGCCAGCGCTCCCGCGTGGTCGGCGTGATCGCCTCGCCGCTGCTGTTCTGGCTGGTTATCGGAGCCGGCTTCGGCACTTCCTTTCGCGCGGGCAATTCCCCGGGTCAGCAGCATTATTTGGATTATTTCTATCCCGGCGCACTCATCATGATCGTGCTGTTCACTTCGATTTTCGCCATGATGTCGTTGATCGAGGATCGCAAGGAAGGGTTTCTACTATCGGTCATGGTCGCGCCCGTGCCTCGATCCGCTATAGTGCTCGGCAAGGTGCTGGGTGGAACAACGCTGGCTGCTATTCAAGGCCTGATCTTTTTGGCTTTTGCGCCCTTTGTCGGCGTGCATTTGGGAATCATTGATTTCTTGCTGGTCGTGTTTGTAGTTTTCCTGGTTTCTTTTGCGCTTACCTCTTTGGGATTCGCCATAGCGTGGCCCATGGATTCTACGCAGGCTTTCCATGCCATCATTAATCTTTTTCTGATCCCGCTGTGGCTGCTATCGGGCGCGCTGTTTCCGTTGGCAGGGGCTTCGGGCTGGCTGCGACTTGTGATGCGGCTGAATCCGCTGACCTACGGCGTCGAAGCTCTGCGCGTTCTTCTTTATCCGGAGAGCCCGACTGTCTTGCCATTGCCGGCCTCGATTGGCATGCTGGCCCTATTTACAATTTTCATGTTTGGGTTATGCTTTTTCCGGGTAAATCGCCGCACTACGAGGCCTGCCGCATGATGCAAGTTCCGCCGCAATTCGCTAATTTCCCGGCGATTGACGCCAGCTTGAACGGTACCAGCGCGGTGTTGTTGCTGGTGGGACGCGGTTTCATCAAGCGCGGGCATATGGCCGCTCACCGCATTGTCATGATCGCGGCGTTGGCTTCGTCGAGCATTTTTCTTGTATGTTATTTGTACTATCACTGGCATGTGGGCTCAGTGCATTTTCAGGGACAAGGCTGGTCGCGCCCTGTCTACTTCAGCATTCTGATCTCCCACACAATCCTAGCCGCTGTGATCGTCCCGATGATCATCATTACGCTTAGCCGCGCCTTGCGAGAACGTTTTGATCGCCATCGCGCCATCGCGCGCTGGACCTATCCTTTGTGGATGTACGTTTCGATCACCGGCGTGATTGTGTATTTCATGCTCTATCATCTGTTCGCCGCATGAGAAAGCATCACCACAGAGGCAGCCAGACACAAAGAATTACTCTGTTTCTTCTCTGTGTCTCTTGCGACTCCGTGGTGAAAAGGGTTTTATGGCTGCCGTCAGATTAAAGATCGACGTTTCGGGCACGTTAGGCGATGAAGCCTGGCGCCAACTCAAGCAGTTCGATCAGATCCAGAGTGCGGATTTTGGTCCGCAGTTCGGCAGTGGCGGACGGTGCAATCATCCGGTCAACGCGCCGCACAACAAAGGCGAATGGATTGGCGCTGAAATCCGGCTGCAGACGCCGCTTCTAGCCCAATACGCCGTCTCACACTATCTGGAGCAAGACCGCGTGCTCGATGCGGATGTAGTGGAGTAACCTAAATCATCGATGTCCTCCCTGCCCAACGCAGCTCCGCAAACTTCGCCCGATGCAAGCGAAACCCTTGACCGGCCACGCAAGCCGCGTATGTCCACGCGCAATCGGCTGCTCTTTTTCCTGACCGCGTGGCTGATTGTCCTGATGCCGTTTCTGTTTTGGTGGAACACTTGGTTCGGCCGACAACTTTCCGACAAACAACTGGCCGAATATCTGCAGGACGAAAAACATCCCCGGCACATTCAACATGCTCTAGTGCAGATAGGCGAGCGCATGACTCGGCACGACGCGAGCGTGACCCAGTGGTATCCGCAGGTTGCGAAGCTGGCTTCGTATCCAGTCGAAGAAGTACGCAACACCGACGCGTGGGTGATGGGACAAGACACGACCGGTGCGGGATTCCATGAAGCTCTGCTCAAAATGCTCGCCGATCCATCACTCATGGTGCGAGGCAACGCCGCGCTCTCGCTGGTCCGCTTCGGAGACGCATCCGGAAGACCCCAGATCCTGGAACTGTTGCAGCCGGCCACAGTCACCGCGTCGCGACCGGGAAAGGTAATCGATACCAGCGCTGTCGGAACCGCCATTCGTCAAGGCGGGATTGTCGCTAAATTACAGGAAGGCGGACAGACTACGGAAATCCGCTCGCCAATTACCGGCCGCCTGCGTACGTTATCTGCTGAAACCGGGCAGACGTTAGTGGCCGGCGCCGCCATAGCGACCATCGATCCGGGCACGGAACAAGTCTGGGAAGCGTTGCGCGCGCTTTATCTCGTGGGCCAGCCAGACGATCTTGCCGCGGTTCTCCCCTATGAGCGGGAGTTGCCAAACATCCCCGATCACGTGCGCACGCAAGCCGTCGAAACAGAAAAAGCCATACGGGACAGAACGAACCACTAGCCCTTGGCCTGAGTGAGCTTTGATCGACCGCTAGAACAAACCATGGCGCAAACACTCGGATACGTTGCATTGGTAGTCCGTGATTACGACGAGGCGCTGGCCTTCTTCACACGGTCGCTCGGATTCGTAGTGATCGAAGACAGTGTCGCCAAAGATCGATCCGGCAACGAAAAACGTTGGGTGCTCGTTGGCCCACCCTATTCTCGCGGTACCAGTCTGCTTCTTGCGCGAGCATCGACTCCCGAGGAGGCGAGTCATATTGGCAATCAAACGGGCGGCCGAGTCTTTCTCTTTCTGCACACCGATGATTTCTGGCGCGACTACCGTAAAATGCTAGATCGGGGTGTGAAGTTCAGAGAAGAACCGCGGCAGGAAACCTACGGCACAGTCGCAGTGTTCGAAGACTTATACGGCAACAAATGGGATCTGCTCGAACTCAAGAAGGTGACCGAAGGCTTGGCTTAAAGCTGAAACCTAAATCGGCATTACGCCAACTTCTTTTTCCACTTCCACCGTGTCGACCATCACGATCGCGTCCCACGGACAGCCATCGAGGAAACATCCATCCGGGCCTTTGCTCAGGCACTTCTTGCATCCGATACAAAGGATCGGGTCGACCTGAATTCTGCCGAACGGTGGATGATCTTCGTCCGGAACCCAGAACATGCAGTCTTCCACCGGGCAATACTCCACACAGGCCGGAGAACCCGCACAGCCGGTGCAGCACTCGGTGATGACCGCCAACTCCTTTGGTTTCTTCTTTCGAGGAGTCAATAGCCCCTTGGACTTGGGTTCAAACTTAAACTCGTCGGGCACCATCCCAGCGGGTTTCAGGGAGTCTGCTTCAGCGGCCATGGCGAGATTATACCGCAGTGGGCGCAATTCTCATCCCCACGAAGTCGGATGGGATTGGGTTCAGCCGATCGAGGGATCTGGCGCATAGTCTTTGAAACTCGCCATCACAAGAAATCAGTTTCATTTTGGCCTGCCTCGCCGATTCTTTCCGTCCTTCCCGGTCAAAGGCTTCTTCGTTTCTGATATATTGGGCGTCCAGCCCCTAATTTTCTTGAGCGCGCTCGCGTCTTGGCCAGGGGCGGAAGGAGCAGCATTCATGGCAGGAAGAAGCGTCAATAAAGTCATTCTTATCGGAAATCTGGGCAAGGACCCCGAGGTGAAATACACTCAGGGCGGCATGCCGGTGGCCAAGTTCTCAATCGCCACGAATGAACGCTTCAAGGACAAAGAGGGCCAGTGGCAGGATCGCACCGAGTGGCACAACATCGTGGCCTTTCAGCGCCTGGCTGAGATCGTTGGCGAGTATCTGAAAAAGGGCGGCAAATGCTTTATCGAAGGAAGCCTGCGCACCAGTTCCTGGGACGATAAGGAAACCGGCCAAAAGAAATACAAAACCGAAATCATCGCCAATGACTTGGTGCTACTGAGTGGACGTGGCGAAGGCGCCGGAGATGATTCCGGTGGACGCTCCCGCGGCGCCTCCGCAGGCGGAAACAATTTCGACCAGCGCACACCGGAACCGGAACACGCGGCAGCTTCAACCCCGATCAGCGACGAAGATATTCCCTTCTGACCGGGGCTAAAGCTGACACGACTCAAGTCTGATTCGACTTACGCCGCCTTTTGACTTAGCGCGCTACCGCCAACTTGGCCCACTAGCTTACGAGCAGCCAAAGTCATCATCAGGCGCGTAGTTCCGGTCATGATCATGCTGATGCCGACCAGTGTCCCGATAACCCACAACGAACTGACGGGCCACTGATTCCAGATCAGGAAACCCAGAAATAGAGTAACGATTCCATCCAACAGCATCCATGGCGAGCTGCCACTTTTGCGGGTGGCGAAATAGGCGACCACGTCCGCGACTCCCTCTGCGAACAGGAATATCCCCAGCACGAGAGTAAAAGTGGCAGTCGCCAAGACTGGATGGGCGATGAAGTAACCTCCGGCCACAATGTAAACGACCGCGACGAGCAACTTCCAGGCAATGTGGCCAATGCCCTGGGACTGAAAGGCGTGGACAAGTTGCACGATACCGTCGAGTACTGCTATCCAGCCAATTACAATGACGACCCCGACGGACGTGGCCATCGGCAGGGCGATGGCAAGGACTCCGAAGATAATCAGTACGATCGACAACACCAGCGAGGCTTGAGACGCGCGTCTAAATCCTGTTTCCAGCGTGGTCATGGCTTCCTCCTATTCGATCACTGCACGGGCAAGTCTCTAGCGTGTCTGTTGGTGTTGTCAACTGGAAATTGTGACGCTGCCGGGAGAACCGTTTCGACTCGGAAAGTCTGTTCTAAAAATACGACCCGGCCATGCATTCAAGTCCCTCAACCGCTACAATACCTGCGGAGATTTTCCAATGACTTCTCTTGCCAGCAAGACCTGCGTACCCTGCCGCGGTGGCGTACCCCCGCTCACGGGAAAAGAACTCGAAGCGCTTCATCAGCAAGTCCCCCAGTGGAAGGTAATTAACGAACATCACGTCACCCGCACTTTTACTTTTCCTGATTTCAAGCAAGCGCTCGCTTTTGTGAATCGGGTGGGCGCGGTGGCCGAAGAGCAAGGGCACCATCCCGATATTCTGCTGGCCTGGGGCAAAGCGGAAATTACCTTGTGGACGCACAAAATCGATGGTTTGACCGAAAGCGACTTCATCATGGCCGCGAAGATTGACGGTCTGCACGCGGCTTGAACCTGCATTTCCAACAGACGTCTACGATGTAACCAACTTTGAGGCGTAACTTCTCACAGGATCAGAAAATGAAATCTTTATTGCGCATTCTGGCTGTGCTGGTGCTCACCGCGGCTGCCTTTCCCCAAGCAGATCAAATTGCTCCAAACGAGAATCTGGTTGCCGAAGGGATTCCGAAGATTCCCACGTCATTAGCCGAAACCGTCGAGCGCTACACGAATTTTCGCGCCGCCGTTTTGGACAGCTGGAATCCGATGAGACGGGAAATGTTAATTGCCACGCGGTTTGCCGATACTTATCAAGTCCATACGGTGAAAATGCCGGGCGGCGCGCGCACCCAACTGACTTTTTATCCAGACCGAGTGGCTGGCGCTCTTTATCCGCCTACCAAAGATGATTCCTTCGTGTTCTCGAAGGATGTGGGTGGCGGCGAGTTCTATCAACTTTATCGTTATGACGTAGCAACGGGAAACGTCACCCTGCTTACCGACGGTAAGTCACGTAACACGGATCCGGTGTGGAATTACTCTGGCGACAAACTGGCTTACACCTCCACGCGCCGCACCGGGAATGACCTTGATTTGTATGCCATCGACCCGGCGAATCCGAAGACGGATCGACTGGTAGCGCAACTCGCGGGTGGTGGCTGGCAAGCTTTGGACTGGTCGCCTGACGGAAAGAAAATTCTCGTGTCGGAAGAAATCTCGGCCGAGGAGACTTACCTCTGGATCGTCGATGCCACCAGCGGAGACAAAACGCTCATCACACCCAAGGGTGGGCCAGCAAAGATTGCGTACAACAGCGGCCGCTTCAGCAAAGATGGTAAGGGCATCTACGCAACGACGGATAAGGATTCGGAATTCCTGCGTCTGGCCTACGTCGACCTTGCAACCAAGGAGCACACCTACCTCACCAGCAATATTCCCTGGAATGTTGACGAATTCGAGCTCTCCTACGACGGCAAGACGATCGCATTTGTAGCCAACGAAGACGGTTTCGGCATGCTGCACTTGCTCGATACCAAAAATCGAAAAGAAAAACCGGTACCGAGCCTGCCTAAGGGCGTGATCTCAGGCCTCAATTGGCACAAGAACAGCCGCGACCTGGGATTCAATTTGTCCTCGTCTCGCTCGAGCTCCGACGTTTACTCGCTGGATGTGCAAAGCGGAAAAGTGGAACGATGGACCTTCAGCGAAACTGGAGGACTGAACACCGCAGACTTTCCCGATGCTGAACTCATCCACTGGAAATCCTGGGACGCGCGTAGTATCAGCGGCTTTCTCTATCGGCCTGCAACAAAGTTCGCCGGCAAGCGGCCGGTGATCATCAATATTCACGGCGGGCCCGAAGGTCAATTCCGACCTGGCTTTCCTGGCCGTTGGGATTACTACATGAACGAGCTGGGAATTGCGATGATCGCGCCCAACGTTCGCGGCTCTACCGGATACGGAAAGACATTTCTTTCCCTCGACAATGGTTTCCTGCGCGCTGGGTCGTATCAGGACATCAATACGCTCCTCGATTGGATTCAGACTCAGCCTGATCTCGATTCCAGCCGCGTCCTCATAACCGGCGGCAGCTACGGTGGTTTTATGACGCTGGCCGTCGCTACCAATTACAACGACCGCATCTGCTGCTCGGTCGATGTTGTAGGTCCATCGAATCTGGTCACGTTTCTCGAGCACACTTCAGGATACCGTCAGGATTTGCGACGGGTGGAGTACGGGGATGAGCGCGACCCGAAGATGCGCGAGTTTCTGGAGAGCATTGCTCCGTTTAACAACGCGAAGAAGATCACCAAGCCGCTGTTCGTAATCGCCGGGAAGAATGACCCGCGGGTCCCGGTGAGCGAATCTGAGCAGATGGTTTCAATCGTTCGGCAGAATGGCACGCCGGTTTGGTGGCTGATGGCAAAGGATGAAGGTCACGGCTTTGCGAAGAAGGCAAATCAGGATTTCCAGTTTTATGCCACGGTGATGTTTGTGAAAGAGTATCTGCTGAAATAGCTGCTACCCTGCGTGGCTGAAAGCTGACGGTCGAGGGCCGATGGCTTCTATAATCTTTTTATGCTCGATGAGAACGATTTTCGCAAACGGGCCGACGCTGCCCTGGAATCCCTGAAGCAAAGTCTGATCACGGCCGAGGAATCTGCCGACCTTGAGGTCGAAGACCAGTCGGGTGCTCTGCACATTTCTTTCGAAGACGGCTCCCGGTTTGTCATCTCGCCCAATGCGCCAGTTCGGCAGATTTGGATTTCCGCGCTCGCCACAAGTTTCAAGCTGGATTGGTCGGACGCGAGTCAGGTCTTTGTCCTGCAGAAGACCGGAGAAGAGCTGAAACCTTTAGTGTCCCGTTTGATCAATCAACAACTGGGAGAGGAAGCGGTGACTCTGGCTTGAGGGGACCGATCTAAGCTCCCCCTGCAGATCCTAATTTGTACTTCAAGTGCCGCGCGATCAGTTGGCCGTGGAAGCGTCCGTTCTCGATAAAAATTTCGTTCGTTCGAGAACCGGCAACAATTACCCCCGCCACATAGATGCCGGGCACATTGCTTTCCAGTGTTTCCGGATCGCACACCGGTCGGCATTGCTCGGTCGAGAGCTCGATGCCCATCGAGCGCAGAAAATCATAATCAGGATGGTATCCAGTCAAGGCAAAAACAAAATCGTTCTTCACGCGAACCATTCCCTCGGGCGTGTAGATCACGACGTGATCGGCCAAGATTTCTCCCACTGAACTGTTGAAATAAGCTTTGATCTCACCATTCTTGATGCGATTCTCGATGTCTGGCAGGATCCAGTACTTCACGTGGTGATGCATCTTCGGCGCGCGGTGGACCAGAGTCACGCGCGCTCCGTGCCGCCACAGATCGAGGGCCGATATCGCAGCGGAATTCTTTCCTCCGATGATCAGAACATCGTTGTCGAAGTACGGATGAGGCTCGCGGTAGTAGTGAAACACCTTGGGCAGATCTTCTCCGGGGATGTTCAGCATGTTTGCCAGATCGTAATACCCGGTCGCGACGATCAGCTTGCGCGTGTGATAGTCGTAAATTCTACCCAGCCGATCAGTGGTTGTAACCTGGAAATCCCCGTCCTGGCCGTTCACGGTTTTCACCCACTGATATTGCGCGATCGGCAAGCGATAATGCTCGGCTACCTTCCGGTAATACTCGAGCGCCTCTTGACGCGTGGGCTTCTGGTTGGCCGTACTGAACGGAATGTCGCCGATCTCGAGTAATTCCGGCGTGGTAAAAAAAGTCATGTTGGCTGGATAGTTGAAGATCGAATTCACTACGCAGCCTTTATCGATCGCGAGCGCCTTGAAACCGGCCCTCTGCGCTTCAATGGCGCAAGCCAGGCCGGTAGGACCGGCCCCTATCACCAGCACATCGACCCGCATGCTCGAACGCGAGTCCAACTGCGCGCGCGGGAGCGTGTCGGGAACCAGTAGAGCGGCGTCGGACATTTGCTTTGTGACCAAAGTTATCTCTGGAATTGAAGAGAAAGATTCTAGCACGCAGTGAGTTCAAGCCGAACCACCTTCCATCGCGCCGGACAGTATCGCCACACACAACTCTTCTGCACAAAGGTTATAATTTTTGCTTGCTTTCATACCTTTAGGTACCGGTCAGGAACCCTCAATGGCAATCTCCGCCGAACCCACCACTCGCACGCGTATTGAATCCGACAGCATGGGACAAATTGAAGTCCCGGCCAATGTTTACTGGGGCGCGCAGACGCAGCGCTCGCTTCTCCACTTCGACATTGGACGCGACGTCATGCCGCCAGAACTGATCCGTGCCTTTGGCATTCTCAAGAAGGCATGCGCGCTTGTGAACCAGGATCTGGGCAAGCTTCCCGCTGACAAGGCCAAACTCATCGTGCAGGCCGCAGACGAGGTCATCTCCGGCAAGCTCAACGATCAGTTCCCGCTGCGCATCTGGCAGACCGGCAGCGGCACCCAGACCAACATGAACGTCAACGAGGTCATCTCCAACCGCGCCATTGAGATTGCTGGGGGCGAGATGGGATCGAAGAAGCCGATCCATCCCAACGACGACGTGAATATGTCGCAGTCGTCCAACGACACTTTTCCCACCGCGATGCATATCGCGGCCGCAGAGCGAGTCAAGAATGCGCTGATTCCCGCCATCCAGAGCGTTCACGACGCGATCGCGGCCAAAGCCAAAGAATTCCACGACGTAGTCAAGATCGGCCGCACCCATCTGCAGGATGCCGTGCCTCTGACTTTCGGGCAAGAGTTCGGCGGGTGGGCCAGTCTATTGCAACGTGATATCGAGCGGCTGAAACAGGTACTCGGCGGCCTCTACGATCTCGCCATCGGTGGAACCGCGGTGGGCACAGGGCTAAACGCTCATCCTGAATTCGCGGAGAGAGCCGCGAAGAAGATCGCCGAACTCACCGGACTTCCCTTTCGTTCCCATGGCAACAAATTCGCCGCCCTTTCGGCGCACGATGAAATTGTGTTCGCGCAGGGCGCGCTCGAAACGCTGGCCGCGTCGCTGATGAAGATTTCAAACGATATTCGCTGGCTGGCTTCTGGTCCACGTTGCGGCCTTGGAGAATTATCCATTCCAGAGAACGAGCCCGGCTCTTCGATCATGCCCGGCAAGGTGAATCCCACGCAGTGCGAAGCCATGACCATGGTCTGCGTGCAGGTTCACGGCGCCACGGCGGCGGTTGGATTTGCCGGCTCCCAAGGCAATTTCGAGCTCAACGTGTTCAAGCCAGTGATCATCTACAACTTTCTGCACTCGGTCACGCTGATCACCGACGCTTGCCACGGCTACGTCGAATACATGATCAAGGGCATCGAAGTTGATCGCGAGAAAGTTGATTGGTACGTGAAGAATTCATTGATGCTGGTAACAGCGCTAGCCCCGAAGGTTGGATACGACAAAGCAGCAAAAATCGCCCACACCGCCCACGTCGACAAGACTAGTCTGCTCGATGCAGCGCTAAAGCTCGGCTATCTTACGAAAGAAGAATTCCATCTATTAATGAAGCCAGAAAAGATGACGCGGCCTTAATCGACCAGTCTCAGTCCGGGTCGTACACTCCGTTGCCGTATCCTTTGCGCCGGATGTCTTCCTGCATCTGCTCAAGCTTAGTTTTTTCCTGGGCAAGCTGACGCTGCGCCGCTTCGTATTGCGCCTTCAAGTTTCGCCCCCGGTCGCACCAGTCTTTGTAATAAGGTGTGTAATAAGTCGAAGTCCAGCACGCCTGCGCTTCATCATCCTGGGCGAACCCAGTGCTCCACGCCGCGAACTCGTTCTTGAGACTTGTGATGTGGTTCTGGATATCGATAATCTTGCGCTTCTCTACTCTGACTTGACTCTGGAATTTCTTGCCTTGCGCTTCGAACCGTTGTACTTCTTGTTGATCCTCTTCATCAGTGGCCTTGTCGCGGGCGGCTTGCTCTGCGGCGTCGTTCGGTGTTGGCGCAGACTTGGCCGGAGGCGGATTGCTGCCATCGTTTAAATCGTGGTTTCTGATTATTTTGATCGGCGGAGCGGATTCACGCGCTTGCCTTGCGGCGGCGGCCGCAGCGTCGACGGCAGATGGTTTAACCGGGCCTGGGTTTGCTGGTTGCGGGTTCGCCGGCTGCGTAGTTGCTGGTTGTGAACTGGTTGGTTGCGTACCCGTCGATTGCGAAGAGTTGGCTTGCTGGCTGGTTTGACCGAAGGCCAAAGCCGCCAGTAGAAGCCATCCGACTATCCCCAAGCGATCACGAAGGCGCATAGACCCTGATCATATCGCCGCCTAAGCCTTCGAGCCGAGGTTTTGCGAGTAACGTCCGGCCTTGTACTTCCGGGCTAGACCACAACCTGATGTGATTCCACGCTTTCGAGCGGCTCAGTCCGCCTTCGCAACCGACAGTTCCGAGTGCTTCCCGGCATCCGCAGGACGTGTCTTGGGTGTCGTGGTTATGGCAATGACGCTCGCCAACACAAACAGTGCTCCCAGAAATGTGCGAGGACCAACCGATTCGCCTCCGACAAAATATCCGAGAGCAACGGCGACCACGGGATTTACGTAGGCGTAGGTTCCCACTTTCGTTGGCGATTCGTGGTGCAGCAGCCAGACGTAAGCGGTAAAACCGACGATCGAACCAGCGACGATGAGATATAAAAGCGCGTACCAGGCCTTCGCCGAAACCGTCTGCAGATGAAAACCAGCGAACTCACCGGAGAGCGCGGCCAGCGCGAACAGTTGAGCTCCGCCCGTGAGCATTTGAGCGGCTGCACTCATCGGCTTCGATGCCGGAAGCGAAAGCTTACGCGTGAGAATTGTCGCCACCGACCAGGTAAACGCCGCCACCAACAGTGCCAAGGCGCCGGCAGGATTGATGGGAACTTCTCCGAACGAGAACGAATGAAGGGTCAGCACAGCAACCCCGCACAAACCCACCAGCAGTGCCAAGCCGAGTCGAACAGTAAGACGCTGTGTGCGGAGAAATATGATTTCGAGCAGCGTGATAAATACCGGGATCGTGGCTAGCACGACTGCGGCAATCCCCGAGGGAACGCGCTGTTCGGCCCAGAACAAGCAACCGTAATCGACAAGGAAGATTAGTGTTCCTAGCAGTGTCGCACCGGCCCACTCGCGACGGTTCGGCGATGGCGTGCCCTTCAGCCGCAGCCAGCCGTAGAGGACGACACCGGAAATGAAGAATCGCATGCCTGCCAGCAGGAATGGCGGCACTTCCTGTACTCCGATACGTATTGCCAGGAACGTCGATCCCCAGACAAAATAAATGATCCCAAATGCAAGAAGGACCTTCCACGAAGCTGGACGCGCGGCGGTTTCCAATCTGATCTCCCCTTCGGAATTGGACGCGACTGGGTTATAGATGGTTCGGTGGCTTCCGAGGAACCATGCGGTCGAGATAAAAGTTTTTGATGGGACCGAGGGATATCTTTTATGGTCGGGTCGTTTTTCCAAAGGTTAACCCGCTTAGCTTTGAGACCAGTTCTGCGCTGATGCCTTTCGATGCCACCAACACCTGAAAACTTTCTCCCATGCCCTCAGGAGTGACCAGGTGTTTCAATTGCAGTGCAACTTTGGCGTGTTCCTGCGGCAGTCGGCATTCTTCGAAGGCATCGGCGAATTGATTATGCTCGCCGATCCCCAACAGAAATTGCGATTGGGTGAGCAATGGTTGGACTTGCATTCCTTGTCCCTCGGCCGCGGCTGCGAGCGCTGTGAAGTTCACGTGGGCGGTGATGTCCTGTTCTCCCGGCGCTTCGTATGGATTCGCACTCATCGAGTGTTGGCGATAGGCGGCGATCGTGCCGCGGTGACGACCCGCGAGCTGCTCTTGTCGAGTGTAGCCGTAGTCAATTGCGATAATGAACCCTCGTTTTATCGTAGCGGCAATCTGGGACATGTAACGTTGCGCGATCAGGGAAGCTTCGATTCGCTCACCGGCCTCGGGATGCACGCCGTAGCGGTCGAGAAACTCCAATGCCTCTGCCGATGCGGGTTGCCAGGATTCGAGCAATCGTCCGTCTTTTTCTGAGATGCGCAACTCGCCTTGTGGGCTGAGAACCTCGACCGGCAGTGCGTCGAAGAATTCGTTGGCAAAGACAATGACGTGGACCTCGGGGGCTAAAGCCCTCTCTACGGTGCCTGCTTTCGGCACGACTAAAGTCGTGCCCTCCCCTGACATTACCTTGCCGTCTGAACACAGGGAGACCTTCCCTGCCACAAAGTGCCGCTCCAAGGTCGCTTGCAGCCGCCCTCGCAGAGCGGGCGAGCTTTCCGCCAACGAATAATGCACTGCATCAAAAAACGCCGGGAACTTTTTTCGCGACCAATCCAACACATCCTGTGCAAACAATCCGCGGCCCGGCCCAATTTCCAAGATTTCCATCCGCTCCGGCGATCCCAGCGCACGCCACATCTCGTCGAACTGCCGTGCCAGAAGGCGTCCGAAGACCGCATGCACATCGCTGGAGGTATAGAAGTCACCGGCCTTGCCAAACTGCTCGGCGTTCCGCGAGTAGTAACCCAGTGCAGGATCGTAAAGGCACATCTCCATGTACCGGGAAAACGGTATCGGCCCACGCTCCCGAATTTCCTGTTCAATCTTCTGCCGCAGGGTCACAAGCCGTCCCGTTGACGCTCAAGACGATCTTGCGGCGTACGAATAAACATTTCGACCAGATAGTCGTGCAAACAATCGTAGAGCTGCCGCTGCAGGGTCCACTCGAATTGAGAGCTGTCCAGATCGCGTGGATGGAAGTCGAAGTAGTAAGTGTGCACCGGCACCGGAGGATTCTTGAACTGGATGATCAGTTCAACGCCATCACCCTTGGCTCGGGCGGAGAACTCCAGCAGGGGATGTTCGTAAAGACGAAGCTGAGCAAGCACGCGGTCAAGACGGACGTTCGGCGACATAGGTACCGAAGCTGATTCTAAAGTAATTGTCGCTGTCGTACAGGAAACCTGTACAATAGACCAAGGAGACAAACTTGACGGAAACCACATACACCAATCTCCGACAGAGTCTCGCCTCGGTACTCGACCGAGTCGCGAATGATCGCGAGGTCGTGATCGTGCGCCGGAAGGGCGAGAAGACGGTAGCGATGGTCCCAGCGGACGAACTGATGGGCTTGATCGAAACCGCTCACCTGCTGCGATCGCCCAAAAATACCCAACGCTTACTCACCGCCCTGCGGCGGGCTGTGAGGCGAAAAGGCAAGCCGGAGCCTATCGAAAAGCTGCGTCGGGAGATGGGACTTGGCCCGAACCGGTGAACGAGAAGCGATATTCCACCCGGAGTTTCGCCAGGATCTGCGTTACTGGACAACCACAGACCGCAAGGTGGCACTGCGAGTCTTCGAACTCATAGAAGCGGTGCTGCGAGATCCCTTTACAGGTATTGGAAAGCCGGAACCGCTCAAGTACGTACTTGCAGGCTGCTGGTCACGAAGAGTCACCCAGGAACATCGACTCGTTTATCGGGTGAGTGAAGGCAGGATCGACTTCCTGCAGGCCCGGTATCACTACTAGCCATGTTGGGGCGCCCGCGCCCACATTTATTTCGACCTGGTCTTTTTACAAATTGTTACAACTCGCTATCCGGCGGAATGTCCATCCGTCTAATTGCTCGTTTTCCTCAATCCAATTCCGGCGGATCTTTCCCCCGGAAAACAATTCAAAGCGGAGGTTATTCCATGCTTAAACATTTTGTCGTTGCTCTGGTTGCAGTCGCAGGATTGTCGTTGGGAAATCCATTGTGCCGCGCGCAGTCCGCGCTCTTAGACTTGCCTCGGGATAGCCAGCACTCCGCGGTGACGCAGCGCATTGGAATCACCGACATTACGATTAGCTATTCCCGGCCGCTGGTCAAGGGACGACCTATCTGGGGCAAGCTTGTGCCTTATAACGAGGTCTGGCGTACGGGAGCGAATGAAAACACGACTATCAGATTCACTGATGACGTATCGATCGAAGGAAAGCCGCTGGCGAAGGGCGTCTACGCACTCTTTACGATTCCGGGAGAAAACCAGTGGACGGTCATTTTATCCAAAGTCCACACCGCTTGGGGCAGCTTCACTTACAACCAGGCTGACGACGTACTTAGGGTGACCGTAAAACCGCAGGCGACGGAGCCTCGCGAAGCAATGGCTTTTGACTTCGACGACGTGAAGGCAGACTCTGCCGTTGCCACGCTGCGCTGGGAAAAGGTCGCAGTTCCGTTCAAGATCGATGTGAATGTCCATGACATCGTGCAGGCCAGCCTGCATAACCAACTTCAAGGGCTGGCGCAATACACGTGGGAAGGATGGGACGACGCTGCGACCTATCTGCTGACGGCCAAATATGACCTCAATGAAGCTCTGCAATACGAAGAGACGTCGATCCGAACCGAGCCACGATTCGACAACTACTTGACCAAGTCACAGATCCTCGAAGCCATGGGCCGCAAGGATGATTCTGAGATGGCTAAGAAGCAGGCCCTCGACCGTGCAACGGCGGCTCAACTTTATGGCTATGGTCGGTTGCTTCAGGGTCAGGGGAAACAGGATGAGGCTTTTGACTATTTCCGTCAGGCGGCCAAGAAAGATCCGAATGACTGGGTCGTTCACGACGGCACGGCGAGAATCTACTCGGCCAAGGGCGACTACGACAATGCGCTCAAGGAGATCAAGATCACGTTGGCGGGCGCTCCCGACAACCAGAAGATTTTCTTTGAACCCATGGTGAAGAAGTTGGAGGCAAAGCAGGACATCAACAAGAACTAGCGGAACCCGCGCCGGTTGCTAATCGCCAGCCTTGGCAACCGGCGCCCTCTTCTCTTCAGTTTTCTGTTCGGGATAGTCGTACACTCCGCGCCCGGCTTTGCGGCCTACGCGGCCGGCTTTTACGTACTGCACCAGAAGTGGCGCAGGGCGATACTTCTCTCCCAAACTCTTGTGGAGATATTCCAGAATTGAGAGCCTTGTATCCAGACCAACCAAATCCACCAACTCGAACGGTCCCATGGGGTGATTTAATCCGAGCTTCAATGCTTTGTCGATATCCTGCGCGGAGGCAATACCTTCCTGCAGCATGTAGAACGCTTCATTGCCGATCATGGCGTTGATGCGGCTGGTGATAAAGCCGGGGGATTCCTTAATTGCGACAACCTCTTTGCCCATGCGCCGACCGACCTCGGCTACCGACGCGAGCGTGTCGTCGTCGGTCTCGAGCCCACGGACAACTTCGAGCAGCTTCATTTTGTGGACTGGATTGAAGAAATGCATTCCCACGCATTTCTTGGCGCGATAGGTGACGCTGGCAATTTCAGTGATGCTGAGCGAGGAAGTGTTGGAAGCGAGAATGGTTCCGGGACGGCAGATTTTATCGAGCAGGGTGAAGATCTCAATCTTCGACTCCATTTCTTCGGGCACTGCTTCGATTACCAAATCTGCTTCGCGCGCGGCTTCTTCGACGCTGCCCGCGTATCGCAACCGGCCGAAGGCAGCGCTGGCATCTTCGGCGGAGACTTTACCAATTTCCACGGCCTTGTCGAGGTTACCGCGAATCTCGTTCTCCGCCCGGCGCAGGGCATTGGGCAGCAGATCTTCCAGGATCGTGTGATAGCCGCCGAGCGCGGCCACATGAGCGATGCCCCGGCCCATGGTTCCGGCGCCAATGACGGCAATGGTTTGGACCTGCGCCACTACTGCCCCTTTTCCAACCGAACTACAAGAGCGTCGAGATTGGACCCGGCCGCCTTCAGGCTTTCAGCTAGACGTTTCTTTTCGTCAGTTTCCATGGCTGCGACGAACGCGTTGATGCGGCGTAGCGTGGTCGTAATGTCGTCCACGTAGTTGATCAGGCGAATCAATTCTCCGGAAGTTCCCATGATGATTTCTGCTCCTGTGCCCGCGATCGGGCGATGACGCTTTTATTATGCGCTCCGCACTCAGGAAAAACCGGTACTTGAGGGCGAACTCACCATTTTCAATGCTTGGAAGAAATTAGTAAAGGCAGGTTGGTTTACGAGGAGCTTCTTTTCCCTTCTAGCCGGGCGTCCCGTTGCGCTCGCTTCTTTGGGCGAGACGCTGGAGTTGCCCTGCGTGCACGCCAGCCACCCAATCGTACGTGGCCGCTGCGCCGACCCGCAGGTCGCTGGTAACATGGGCGTCTCGCAAGGCGTGCACGTACGCCCGATCCTGCTCGATCCGTGCGTGTATCTGATCAGCTCCGCCGATGGACCCGTGGCCGGGGATGAAGACATCGACGTCGCCCGCCACGCCCTCGAGTAGCCGCAGGCCGGCGAGATAGTTCTCGATCGGGTCAGCCGTGTCGTTCAAGTCGAGCAACGGAATCAAGCAATCAGAAATCATGTCGCCGGCGACGAGAGCCCCGCGCTCCTCAATCCACAGCGCCGCATGGCCCGGGGCGTGCGCTTGATGCTCGATAATCCGGACTTGAGGGCCATCCCAGGGAATCTGCGCCGCCCCGGCGGGCAGGCCGGCAATGAGGCCGAACAGATCCAGCGATACCTGCGGGGCGATGTCCGGCGGTATAAACTGGGCGGCGATGTGGGCCTTCGCATCTGCGTCCGTTAGCCGCCGATCTCGGACAGTGGCCGCGCATCGTGCCGTGCCGTAACGGGGCGCTGCGCCGAACCGGTCGTGCCAGAGCAGGTGATCCCAATGCGGATGCGTAGAGAACCCTGCCGCAACCGGCTGATCCAACTCGCGAAGGTCGTCCGCAAGGGCAGCCATTTCGTAGCCGAGTATCCCGGGGTCGATAAGCAACACACCATCCTGGCCTTGCACGACAACAGTGTTGGTCTGGCAGAACTCGCTCTGCTGGATCAGCACCCCCTCCGCGACCTGCCTCAGCATGGGTGGTTCCTTCCGCTTGTAATTTGCAACTGCTTTTCGAGACTGTAGTACTTGGCGGTAATAGAATGCAAGCAGTCTGGGCGAAGCGTATGAGACGCGGCTGGGGTGCCTTTTGGCCCGAAGCTTACCGCCGTCAAGGAATAGTCGCCCCTGTTGTTAATAGCCTTTACGCGAAGTCCGTGCACTGAAAGTATCTTCATGCTGAGTTTCCGTGGTGAGACAGGTGTACGATGCAGTATGAAACGAATCGGCGCTCTCTTGCTACCGGCCAGCACTCTTCTGGTCGCCTTGCTAGTGTTCCAGGGCTGCAACGCACTCAATCCCCTGTGCGGAAGTTCTCGGCCGGCGCCGATCATTGGCTCCCTTTCTCCGAGCACGGTTACGTTCGCGGAAGTGCAGCAAGGCTTTCTACTGACTGTGAATGGCAGTCAGTTTGTTTCGTCTTCTGTCGTCGTTGTCAACGGGACGACGCTAAGCACTCTGGCCACCAGCAGTCAGCAGTTGCAGGCCACAGTCACAACTTCCGTGATCTCCGCCCCTGGGGCGGCGAGCGTGACGGCCAAAACTCCAAGCGGGAACTCAAGCGATCTTGGCTGCTCGAGCGGTGGAACTAGCCAGGCCCTCGTCTTGACTGTCACCTAAAGCAAAAACAATTCTCAAACTTCGAGAACAGATGGCGCTGAAAACCTCAGTCAGGCGTCAATGAGTGTTATTAGAGATATAAGGACACTCATCAACGGATGCGGGAAAAGGAAGATTACTCGGAACCTCGAAAAATGATTCCTGAGACAGCAAGAAAGCCGCCCCTTCGCAGAGGCGGCTGAGAATGTTACTGCCAAATTCACAACCTACTTCAGCATGTGGAACGGCACGTTGCTGGTTAACACGCCGGTGGGCGTGGTCACGGCCGGTCGGTAACGACGCCAGTCTTCTCCCTACGATTTTTTCTCCATTGCAACTTATGGAAGCCCTGTTCCGTAAAAAGCAGTTGGGGGGCACATCAATGACAGCTCAAGAAATGACAATACGACGTGATTCTCAGACACCGCCAGCGGACTCGGCAACCAAGCGAATTTTCATTGGTCCGAATGGCTTGCGCGCGGGATGGCGCCTGCTCATTTTCATGGCGATCCTAATGGCAATGTCGGCCGTGGCGCGAATGATCCTTAAGCGCTTCTTCCCGGCCGCGCTGGATCCGGTGCAATTGACACCGATGAGAATCATCGTGCCGGATCTACTTGTCTGCTTCATCCTGGCGGTTGCGGCCTGGATCATGAGCAAGATTGAAGGCCGCAGGATGGGCCAATATGGCCTTCCCAGGAGCGAAGCGCTGGGGAAAAACTTTCGCGTGGGATTATTGATAGGCCTGCTCGCTACCAGCACTACGGTGCTTGCAATTTTCGCCCTGAATGGCGTCCGGTTCACCAGTGCGGCGATCCATGGCACCGCGATTTTGACCGCAGCGGCCGCCTGGGGGCTGGCATTTTTGCTTTCCGGCTTCGCCGAGGAATTCTTGTTTCGCGGATACGCGCAGTTCACACTGACCAGTGGCATGGGATTTTGGCCGTCCGCATTTTTGCTCTCGGGTTTATTCGGGTTGGTTCACGGCACCAATGGCGGAGAAACCGTTTTGGGAGATCTGTCGGTGGTTTCGTTCGGTTTGTTGTTGTGCCTGTTTCTCCGCCGCACAGGAAACTTATGGTGTGCGGTCGGCTTTCACCTGGGATATGACTGGGGTCAGACGTTCTTGTACGGTGTTCCAAATAGCGGCTTACTACCCTCCCAGAGTCTTCTCAGCGCATCGTTGAGTGGGCCGCGCTGGCTGACCGGCGGAACGGTCGGGCCCGAGGCCAGTATCTTTTGCCCGATCGTCCTGGCCATCGTGGCAGTCGTATTCAGCTTGAAATACCGCGAGGCGCGATATCGACCGTTGAGCGCGCCGTCAGCTTCCTGAGTCGAGCCCAGGGAGTCGTGTCGAAGATCACGCCAGCAAACGAGTCAGCTCCTGGCCGAACATCAGGCCCGCGATGGGATTGGTTCCGTCCCCGCCGTTTTAGTTGAAGTTATGCAGAATTTTCTCCGTGGCCGCGCACCTGGTTGTGAGCAACGCGGTCACGATTAAGATCGCCAGTCTCGATCTCAATCCGATGGAGTGTGGCGCGACTCGCATGATAACCCTCCCCGTAGCTTAACGAATCCGATCTGTGCTGCTCTGGCACCGATTACGACAATGTAGTCAAACGGACTGGGGTGCACGAGAAGCCTATGGGTCTCATCGCCAGCCAACGGCCCCCTTCCATACCGGCATTCCGGGATGCTGGCCGTAAATATGCGGTAACCTCGTCGTTAAGAGCCAAATCATCAAATCAGGCGAGTACACGTTTTTGACCACTGATCGAATGCTGGGCAGTACGACGCGCTATGCCCTGGCCGACATTTTCTTTCTCTTTACTTACTTTTTACTTTTTACGATCCGCTGACCTTATCTTTTTACAATCCTTTGACAAACTCCCGGCGTAGCGGTGGTATTTTCACCGCCGAATAGGGGTGGCCCACATCTTGGGCTGACCGCGATCGACGGAGGCAAAGCCTTGAGAACATCACAGTCGCTGATTTTGACGATACTGGGATTGACGCTATTGATAATTGCCGTGCCGCTGGCGAGCGCGCAATTTAACTTAACGGTTCTGCATACGTTCACGGGTTCAACAGATGGCGGTTATCCTACTCCGCTGATCCGGGACGCGAAAGGCAATTTGTATGGCGCAGCCGAAGCTGGCGGTAACAGCCTCTGTGGCTTCGGTTGCGGGTACGTGTTTAAGGTCGACCCCGCTGGCAAGTTCACTGATCTCTACGACTTCACCGGCGGGAACAATGGAGTGTATCCGGTCGCCAGCCTAGTTCGGGACGCTAGTGGCAACCTCTATGGGACGACTCTCGGCAGTGGCTTCTCTGGCTTGTCAGTGGTATTCAAGCTTACTCCGGGCGGGAAGGAGACATCCTATGTCCCGTCGGCCAATATCAATTTCGGCTCCTTAGATTCCCCTGTCGCCTTGGACGCGAAAGGCAACGTCTATGGCATGGTCCCCTTCGGAGGCACATCCAATTGCGGTTGGGACTATCACGGGTTGGGTTGTGGAACGCTTTTCAAGATGACCGCAAACGGCAAGTTCACAACAATCCACACGTTTAAGGGAACGGATGGAATGTATCCCGAGAGCGGCCTGGTGCGGGATACGAAAGGCAACCTGTACGGCGCTGCGATGTTTGGCGGCATCCGCACCTGCCGGGCCGTGGGCAACCATATTAATAATGCCCCCGGCTGCGGAGCCATCTTCAAAGTGGATGTCGACGGCAAGTACACCGTACTGCACACGTTCAGCAACCACAAAGACGGCGCCGGCCCTCTCGGTGTGATTATCGACTCGGAAGACAACCTCTATGGCATTGCGTCCGGGGGCGGAGATCACCACGGCAACCCTTTTGGCTACGGAACCATTTTCAAACTGGACACCAAGAGCGGCGTCTTCAGCGTGCTGTTTACCTTTACTCCCGAGATCGCCGGTTCTTCGTTCTTTGCCAACCTCCTGGTGAGGGACTCGAAAGGCAACTTGTATGGCGCCCAAAAATTCGACGGCGCTCACAATACAGGGTGCTTGTTCAGAATCGACACGAGAGGGAAGTATACCGACCTCTACGATTTCGATGAGCAAACGGCAGGAAAAAACAAGGATGGATTTTTCCCGGCGGGCGTGACTTTAGGGTCGCACGGCGATTTCTATGGCAGCATGATGCTCGGCGGGTTCGCAGCTTTCGGAACGCTGTTTCACATTACACCCTAGCGAGTTTGGCTTGGGTAGAACATTTGTAGCTGCTAGGCGGGTCCCAGCGTCGCAACTCGGCGATTCAATTCAACGTAGACGCCGCGACCTTGCGGCGAATCTGTTAAACGAAACGACTCGATTGCCGCCGCGAGGAACAATCTCGATCATGCTTCCAACGGAGCAGCACGGTGATATACTGCCGCAACTCTTCCAGCAAGCACCGGACCGGTGGCAACATTTTCCAACTCGGCAACCCCCAGGGAGACAAGATGATGTTTAAGCCCGTGGTTATGACCCTCACCCTAATCGCCTACGCACTTACAAACTCTGCAGCAGCAGCGGTCACTTATCATGTAGGTTCCATCCAAGAAATCAGCCATGGATGTGATGGGAGTGCGGAAGTGGAGCAAGCGGCCGATCCAACGCAAAGCAAGTATGTGTATGAGGCGTGGATCGGGTGCGGAGGCATCGGCTTTGCCCGCTCGACCGACGGCGGGATCAGGTTCTCGGCGCCGATAGCCATGCCGCTGTCTCAGTCTTCATTTTCCTGGGATCCTTCGGTTGCGGTCGGCCCAGATGGAACTTTGTACGTGGGGTATATGCTGGCCAGCAACACGCAGATGTTCCCCGTTGTTGCGACGTCGTTTGATCACGGGGTTACCTTCCCGCAGGTGACGGAGCTTCTTCCCCCCGATCAGAACAACTGGGGCGACCGGGTCTTCCTCGCGACCGCTCCCGACGGCGCGGTGTATGCCACGTGGGATTACGGCCCGTTTAATTCCTACATACAGCTTCTTTGTTCGCAGGGAGGTAGTTGCTCTTATTCCTACGGCGACCTGAATGCTGTGGTACAAAAGTCGACGGACAGGGGAAAGACGTTCAGCGACATGGTTCACGTAAGTCCAAATTTCCCCGGGGGCGGAGCCGAGACCGCTCCCATGGTCGTGGAGTCGAGCGGCCAGATCGACACCTATTACCAGGCAGACCGTACTCTCAACCAGCAGAACTTCCAGCTAGCCCCCTGGGGCGGGCACTTCACTTCGTCGGTCGATGGCGGCGAAGAGTGGTCGAAGCCAATTTTCCTTACTTCCCGCACCGGAAAAGTAGCGCTTGCCGTGTGGTGGATCGACGGTGCGATTGGCATCGATGCCGGCGACAATCTTTACGCAACCTGGGACACGCAGGGTAAGAACTCAGACGGCAGCCCGAACGACATCGGCTATTTTTCTTATTCGACCGACCACGGCCAACACTGGTCGACGCCCATCAAGCCGATTCCGGACAAGCTCAACGTTCCGCACATCATCGAGGTTGCAGGGGGTGCGAACGGAATCGCTTATGTAGCCTGGCTCTCCGACAGCGATTCACGCGGATACGCGCTTTATCTGCGGACATTTTCCATCGCGAAAGGATGGCTCACCCCGCCGGTGCGCATTTCGAAAGGGTTTGGGAACAGCGGCGTGTGGCCCGGCGACACGTTCGGCATTTCGACCAGGAACCCCAGCAGCCTCGTCGTAAGCTGGGGCAGCACGGTATCACCTGGCAATCAGCCCAACATCTACGCTGTGCCGGTTAAAGTGAGCTTTTGATCTTTTGGGAGAATGGCCGGCCGCTGGTCGATGAATGTAACCGGGATTTTGCAACAAGTTGAGATTGCAGCTACTTCTTTCCTCGCGCCAAGGCTCCTAGCGTGTCAGGTTGGAACGTGATCACGTCTTGGCCGTTGGTCTTTCCTGTGACGATGGCTTTGTTCGGGATTGTTTCATAGGCGTAGCCGGTCAGGGTGCCGCTCACATCGTCGTATTGCCGCTGGTGCCCAAGGGTGACGCTGACTCTGGCCCAGCCGTAGTGAATTTTGCCGTGAATGACGAACTTTAGTCCCAGGTATCGATTTCTGACACCCTGACCTTTGCCGACCCACGGGCCTACGTCGGAATGCTGGCTGGTGTGGAGACGGTTGAAAAGCTCCACTGCCATAAATGGGAAACGAACGGGGAATTTGCGATCTGGTCCGATTTCGGCGCCTGCGGGCAATGCGGAGGCGGCAGAAAAGAAATAGCTGCTGCGACTGAAACGTTTCCCGACGACTGCGTTGTTGCGGTATCCGGCTGCGTCGAGCCCTACCTCTGAGTACGAGCCCCTGTAATACATCGTGCGCAGTACAAAATCCTTCACGCCGTCGTGGTTGAGATCAATGTATAGGGGAACGCGTGCGCGCGTGACTTGATGCGTTTCCGTGTAGATAACTTTCGCCTCGGAGGCCCTGGCCAGCGCCAGCACACTCACTCCCGCCGCACTCGCTGCCAGAGCATACGAATTGAGTCGCTGGTGGGTTGACCGGGAGAGAGTACTCGGTTTGCGGGGGCGGGGAGAGCGGGTCATGAATGTTCCTCCGACTGGATCGAAAGACGGCACGGCTTAACTGTCGAAGTCTAATAGCGGTACCCGCCTGGATTGTTAATAAACGATTAAATCTCAATGGTTTATAACCCGCATCAATGTTTTTAATTGGTCTTTTGGCGTTCCATCGAATCTAATGGCAACATGAGTGAGAAACCCGTTAAACGTTATATCTTTGCTAGTGATTTCGACCAGACGTTGACTTTCAACGACTCGGGCTATGTGCTGAGCGAATTGGTCGGCATTCCGACTGCGGAATTCGAGCGCAAGGCGCAGGGCATGGCGAAGCTCAACCTGGTCCAGCAAGGCGCCGAGTTGGCGTATTTGCTCCTGCATGATCCAGAGTTTCAGACTCGAGTTCGCAAGGAACACCTATTCAAAGTGGGGAAACAGATTCGGCTGAAGGAAAACATCTCGCTGCTCTATCAAATTCTGGAGAGCGGAATCGAAGGTTATCATTTTGATTTTTATGTGCTTTCGGCGGCTCCGGTCGAAGTGATTCAGTCCGCGCTCGAGGGACTGGTCCCGCGCAATCATATCTATGGAACCGAATTCCGTTATAACGATGCGGGTCAGATTGAATCCATTACGCGCGCTACTGCGGGCTACGGCAAAGTGGCCGTGCTCGATCAGCTACAGAGCGATCGGCAAGTTGGTCCGGACCACATTATTTACACCGGAGACGGCAGCTCGGACTTGCATGTCATGCTGCACGTGAACGTTCGCGATGGCTTCACCATCGCGGTCTCTGAGGCCAAGCATGTTTCTCAGGTGGCGAAAAGAACCATCCTCAGCAACAATGCACTGGCCGTGCTGGCGCCCATACTAGAAGATGTGGTGGGCTGGGATCGGCCTCGCATCCGTCAATTCTTCGAGTCCTACGGAATGCTGATTCAGGAGTGGGACCGAGTGCGCACCGACTGGCTCACCCTGCGCTCGGACGAGAGCGACTGGCAGGCGGCGAGCGCCGGCTAAGGCCAATGCGGGTGCGGGCGTCCTTGACCGCGCTGGCCCGGCGAAATCCCTCATCAGTTATGATTGCGACATGCTGCGCGATAAAAACCTGATTCCGCTTTCGCGCCAGCATCAGCATGCGCTGGCGCTGTGCGTGCGGCTCGATCGGGCTATGCAGGGTGGAGAGATTGATCTGGAGGCGTGGCAGGCTGAAATCCAGCAGCTGTTCGAAGGTGAAATTGGAATTCACTTTGCGGCCGAAGAGAAGGAACTTTTTCCGGCCGCAGCGCGATTTGTTGAGCTGAAGTCACTGGTAGACGAACTTGTCACCGAACATGTCTTTCTTCGCGATTATTTCGCACGGGCGGCGGCTGGCAGTTTAGACCAGCGCGACTTGGGGGACTTCGGTCAGAAATTGGCGCAACACATCCGCAAAGAAGAGCGCCAGCTTTTCGAAGGGATGCAGAAAGTCATGAGCGCACCAGAGCTTGCCTCGTTGGGCGCGGCATTGGACGAAGCTTTGAAAGACGCATCGCAAGCCTGCGTGCTTCCCAATGAAGCTACGCGGTTGCGGCCCAGCCGATGATGACAAGCAATCGCGGCTTCGGATGCAGAAGGTACAGGCAGTCCTATACCAGGTCGTCGACTTTTACTTCTCCGCCCATCCAAGAATCGTGAAACTCGCTTTCGACAAAGCTCGCGTCATAGTTCCGGTCTTGTGCTTTTAGCGCTTCCTGCAATCCGAACAGAGAGCGCGGATTCCGCGGATTGCGATCGAGGTCCTCGCGGAAAACTTTCTCTGCGCCCGGAGCATCGCGATTGATCAGCAAGACGCCACCTAACGACTCGCGGACAGGAAAGAACCAGTCCGGCGGTTCGCCGTATTTCAACGTATCCTGAATCGACACGGCTGCGGTCAGGAGCGAGATGGCCTGAACGTTATCTTTCCTCGCCACGGCGATCTTCGCGCCCAACACATCTTCGGAAATCTTCATGATGTCTTTGGCTTTGTTATTAATCGGCATGGCGAAGACCACATCTGGCGGCGTGTTCTGTTCTGCCTCGGACACGATTTTGTATTCCGCTTCCGCTTCACTCAGCTTGCCGGTCCCAGCCAGAGCCATGCCGCGGGCAAAATGCCAGAATCCGGTCGTGATTTTCATGGCGGGATCCGGCTGGGGCAGGGCCAGAATTTCGTTCCACTTGTGAAACCTAACATCAACGGCCATGGGAATCGTCATGAAACCTTCGAGCGGCGGCATATCTTTCACATGCGGGCCGACATTCGCCACTAGGAGGTCCGCGTTCTTCCTGGCTTCAGCATAATTTCCATTCATGCTGGCGCACATGGCGATGAAGTGAAGGTTGTGGCTGTAATACATCAGCGGATAGATGCCCTGGGCACCGGTCGCCTTGATGTAGGCGCGATCCACATCCGCGGCTTGTTCGTTGGTCTTTACCGCTGCTTCGTAGTCGCCGGTGCGGATGTAAACGTGCGCCGGCATGTGCACGATGTGTCCGGCATTGGGTGCGAGTGCCGCTAACCGGTTGGCGCCAGCCAGCGCCCGTTCCGGATTCGGCGAAGCCTCGGTGGCATGAATGTAATAGTGAATCGCGCCCAGATGATTGGGATCGCGCCGGATGACCGATTCCAAAGTCGCCACAATCTCTTCTGTGCCAGCTTCGGGTGTGCCGTCCACGTGCCACAAGGCCCAGGAATGAAGATTCATTCCCGACTCGGCGAACAGAGTTGCCGCATCCAGGTCGTCTGGGTATTTCTTCGACACTTCGCGCATGGCGTCGTGATAATCCTCGGCCGCCTGTTTAAGGTCTGCCTTCGGGTCGGCCGGGAAGCGCTTGGCCATGGCTTGAATGTACGCCCGCTCGCTGGGTGAGGCATTGGAGGAGAGATCGGCCGCCTTCTGAATTGCCTCGTGCGCTTGTTTGAAGCGGTCTTCGCTGGCGGGATCGTTGTAATTCGGTCCCACGGCTTCCGCAACTCCCCAATAAGCGATTGCCAGCTTGGGATCGAGTTCCGTGGCTCGCTGGAATGAGCGTGCCGCCTCGTCATGATTGAAATCGTAGATCAAACGCAATCCCTGATCGAAGAACTGTTGCGCCTCAGGATTGCTTGTGGAAACCGGATGATGAGCATTCCCCAAGCCCGGCATGAGCGTTGCAGGCTTAGCCTGACTGTGACCCGAATGATCTTGCGCAATCGACGACAAGCAAAACGACAGGACGAGCAAAACGAATATGCGAAATCGCATACGAATGTTCCTCCTTCAATAATCAGGGGTACAGGAAGTGTGTTGCGTTAGTCGCCCCAAGTGGGGCCAGCTTAATCCAAACCCTCGCAGGATGCAACGCAGGTATGCAAAGACAAGGCCGAGGGTTGAATCCAGATTGTTGCTGATCTCATCTAGCAGCTATGGATCAGGCAGACAGTATTTTTCCTTTAGCGAATTATTCAGAGGCAATCAGCCACCCTTCGGAAGCAAGAACGTTTAGCGATTCGGAATTGCTCGACGCGTATTCGCAGGCGGTTGTCGGCGCGGCGGAAGCGATCAGCCCGGCAGTAGTCAAGATCGATGTTACGCAGGCAGCGCGCAGTCGCTCGGGCGAACCTCGCGAGCGCCAAGGCGGAGGCTCGGGATTTGTGTTTACGCCTGACGGCCTCGTGCTGACCAACAGCCACGTTGTGCATGGAGCGACAAGGATCGATGTCTCGCTCCCGGATGGGCAACGTTTCCCTGCTCACACAATCGGCGACGATCCCGCTACCGATCTGGCTGTCATCCGCATTGGTTTACCCAGCAACGATGCTCCGCATCTCGTGGCGGCGCCACTTGGAGACTCGCAACGTCTGCGCGTGGGGCAATTGGCTATCGCAATCGGCAATCCTTATGGCTTTCAGTACACGGTTACCGCTGGCGTGGTGAGCGCGCTGGGACGTTCGCTGCGCTCTTACTCGGGACGGCTGATCGAAGATGTGATTCAAACTGACGCGTCGCTGAACCCGGGCAATTCCGGGGGTCCGCTGGTGACCTCCGACGGGCGCGTGGTTGGCGTGAACACGGCCACGATTATGGGAGCGCAGGGACTGTGTTTCGCGATCGGGATCAATACTGCGAAGTTCGTTGCGGGACGCCTGCTGCGCGACGGCAGAATCCGCCGCAGCTACATCGGGGTCGAAGCGCAGACGGTGCCGCTGCTTCGCCGTGTCGTGCGCTTCTACGATCTGCCCAGCGAAAGTGGGGTGATCGTGGCCTCGGTGACGAATGGCAGTCCGGCACAGAAGGCGGGATTGCGAGAAGGGGATGTGATCCTCGCAATGGATGGCAAGACGGTCGCGGGCGTGGACGATTTGCATCGCTTGTTGACCGATGCGCGCGTGGGAGCGAGCAGCAGACTAACCGTTCTGCGGCACACGGAGAAACTTGAGTTGAAGGTCGTGCCAGAAGAAATGCGCGAGCAATAACGTCTGGCGCGGGCGGCCTCGCCCGCGTGCGGGCGCGATGAAACGTACTCCGGCCGGGGCGGGAAAGCCTATCCTTCATCGTCAGAAGGGTCGACGGGACAAGAATTATGCACGCCCAGGGGCTCTTTCGTGTCATTGCGCGGGGCTTCCCTGCTGTGTTAGCGTCAACAAACAGCAGAGGTTCGCTTGCAAGCAACAGTTCCCGCCGGGCTGGACCGCAAAGAAGCGGAAGTTTATCAGCGGCTCGACCCGAAGCGGCTCCCAAAACACATCGCCATTATCATGGACGGCAACGGGCGCTGGGCCCGGCGTCGCCATCTGCCGCGCATTGCGGGACACCGCGCCGGAGTGTCGTCGGTGCGCTCGACCGTCGAAACTGCATCCCGCATCGGCATTCCCGCGCTCACGCTCTACGCGTTCTCCGAGGAGAACTGGAAGAAGCGTCCCGCGGGCGAAGTCTCTTTCTTGATGGGCCTGCTCTGCCGCTATCTGAAAGCGGAAGTGCCCACGCTGAACAAGAACAACATCCGCCTCGAATACATTGGACGCCAGCGCGAGTTGCCGCCTTCGGTGCAGGAAAAAATGCGGTGGGCCAGCGAAGCCACGGCGCAGAATACGGGCATGGTCTTGACTCTCGCTCTCAACTACAGCGCGCGCACCGAACTGGTGGACGCGTTCCGCTCCATGGTAGACGCAGCCGCCCGCAACGGAGGTCTGGATCATCTGGAGATTGACGAGGATGCCGTATCGCGCCATCTCTACACGCGGCATTTGCCCGATCCCGATCTCGTGGTCCGCACCAGCGGCGAGATGCGGCTCAGCAACTTTCTGCTCTGGCAACTGGCTTACGCGGAAATCTATGTAACCCCCACGCTCTGGCCTGAGTTTCGCGGCGTGCATCTGCTCGAGGGCATTGAGGAATACCAGAAGCGCGAACGGCGGTATGGCGGATTGGCAGTGGATGGTGCCTCTCAACATGGCCGCGCTGAAGCTTCGCACACAAAACTGTCCGCGCCCCACGCTTCCAAGACGGGCAGGAGCTGAGGCTCTTGCAACTACTCAAACGAATTCTCACCGCAGTGGTTTTGATTCCGGTCGTCCTGCTGCTGGTGCTGCGCGCGCCCGTGCCGGTGGTGGCGCTGGTTGCAGCTCTGGTGGCGTTGCTCACGGTTCAGGAGTTGCTCAAGCTTGCAGAGGCGTATGGCATCCGGCCCCTCCGTTGGCCGACTTATATCTTTGTCGGATTATTTTTCCTGCTTCTGGCCATCAATCCGGGGAGCGATAAACCTCTGCTTTCGACCGCAATCTTCGTCTACAGCGCGGGATTTGCCGCTGCCATTGCTCCATTTATCTTTCTCACCATTGCGATGCGCAGGGTGAATCTCAGCAGCGCGTTTCCGGCTGCGATGGTTTCCGCTTTTGCTTTTGTCTACGTTGCCTTGCCGCTGGGATTCGTGGTGCAGTTGCGCGAACAGTGGTCGGGAGCGTTCCTGCTTTTGTATTTGCTGCTGGTGGTGTGGGCTGGCGACATTTTTGCTTACTTCGTTGGACGCTCGCTGGGCCGTCATCTCATGTCCCCGCGCATCAGCCCCAAGAAAACATGGGAGGGTGCGCTGGCATCTCTGCTGGCAAGCCTGGTGGTAGGGATGTTGCTTTATAACTATGCTCTGCCCATTAGCACCGCTCTGCTGAATGCGCATCTTATCGAAAGGCGCGATGGTTTCTTCGCATTGCAGAAGCCGCCATTGGGGCCCGCGCTGCTGCTCTCGGCGGCCATCAACGTAGCCGCGCAATTAGGCGATCTGGTGGAGTCGTTGATCAAACGTGGAGCCGGAGTGAAAGATTCGGGAACGATTCTCCCGGGCCACGGAGGCATGCTGGATCGCGTCGACGCCCTGCTCTTCGCCGCTCCGGTGCTATGGTACTATGCGGCTTGGCGCGTCATGCAGTAGAGCAAAAAGCGCGTCGTTGGCCATTCGTCGTGCGTCGTTGGCGATGAGCCGAAACAAAATGCCAACGGACCAACAGCCAGCGACCGATTTCTAATGAAACGTATTTCTATCCTCGGCTCGACTGGCTCCATCGGCCGCAGCACGCTGAGCGTGGTTGAATCCTACCCGGAGCGGTTCGAGATTATTGCTCTGGCCGCGGGCCGCAACATTGAGGCTGCGTTTGAGCAGGCTCGGCGATGGAAACCACAATTGCTGTCGGTCGCCGCTGAAAAAGATGCGGAACTTCTTCGCTCTCGTCTTAAGACTGCAGGAACAAACGGAGTCGAAGTCGTTTACGGAACTGCGGGAACCGTGCAAGTTGCGACCCACCCGGAAGCGGATTTCGTGGTCAGCGCCATCGTGGGTGTGGCCGGACTCGAAGCCACCTACGAAGCCGTCCGCGCCGGCAAGACTATTGGCTTGGCGAACAAAGAATGTTTAGTGGCCGCGGGAGAACTGATTACCGCTGAAGCCCGCCGTCAAGGCAAACCTTTGTTGCCGATTGATAGCGAACACAACGCGGTCCATCAATGTCTGCGTGGCGGACGAATCAGCGAAGTTCAGCAGATCTGGCTGACTGCCTCCGGTGGACCATTTCTTCACACTCCAGCGTCAAAATTTTCCTCCATCACGGTCGAGCAAGCCCTGAATCATCCCACGTGGAAGATGGGCCGCCGCATCACCATTGATTCGGCCACTTTGATGAATAAAGGCTTCGAGGTCATCGAAGCCTGCCGCTTGTTCAATTTACCGCCCAACCAGGTGCAGGTTATGGTGCATCCGCAGTCGACGATCCATTCCATGGTCGAATTTGTGGATGGCAGCATACTTGCTCAGTTCTCGGTGACGGACATGCGGCTGCCCATCCTCTATGCGTTGACCTATCCGGAGCGCATCCCATCCGATATGCGCTTCCCGGTCATGGACTTACGACACCTCGATTTCGAGCCTCCGGACATGGCAAAATTCCCCTGCCTGAGTCTGGCCTATGAAGCAGCGGAGGCTGGGGGTGCAAAAACTGTGGCCCTGAACGCCGCCGACGAGGTCGCGGTCGCCGCATTTCTCGATGGTTGTATACGCTTTACCCAGGTTCCTGACATAATTAAAATGGTTCTTGCCGAAACGGAAGTCGGGAAGCTGGAATCTATAAGCAAGGTATTGGAAGCAGATGCAGAGGCCCGTCGGATCGCTCACGAAAAGATAGAGCAGTTGGGCTATGCGGGGGCAGGGCGAAGTGCTTCCACCTATCGAAGGGAATAATCAAGAAATATGTCGGGATTTTTTATAGCTGTGCTCGCGGTTGCGGTGGTCCTGGGATTCATGATTCTAATCCATGAATTCGGCCACTACGCGGTTGCGAAGTTGCTGGGTGTGCGGGTCGAAGTTTTCTCCATTGGATTTGGCAAGAGGTTGCTCGGCTTCCGCCGCGGCGACACCGACTATCGCATTAGCGCCATCCCGCTCGGTGGTTACGTGAAAATGAGCGGCGAGAATCCCATGGATGAGCGTACCGGCGATCCTGGCGAGTTCCTGTCGCACCCGCGTTGGCATCGCTTTCTGATCGCGATTGCCGGCCCGTCCATGAATATCCTGCTGGCCATCGGCCTGCTCACCTTTGTCTACATGGTTCATTACGAATATCCGGCGGTGCTAGATGAGCCCGCGGTGATCGGCTGGGTATTGCCTGACACTCCGGCAGCGAAAGCTGGAATTCAGATTGGCGATCGTATCGCCCGCCTGGACGGAATCGATAATCCTACCTGGAAGCAAGTCGTTCCGAAAGAAGCCCTCAGCCCGAATCAGCCTTTAGATGTCACCTTCGAACGCAACGGAAAGTCTTTTGAAAAGACCATCGTACCCGAAGCCTACGGCGTAAACCAGATGGGATTCGCGGGATGGGATCCCAAAGAACCCAGCGTCACGGTGACCGATTTGGAGAAGGGTATGCCGGCGGAGAAGGCTGGAATCAAAATCGGCGATGAAATCCTCACCGTCGACGGCAAATCCATCCCTGCCATCGAGGCCATGATTGAGGCCTTGAAGCAAACTCAGGGAAAACCGATTGAGCTTACAGTCCTTCGCAATGGGCAACAGAAGACCTTCACCATGCAGCCGGAGTTAACGGATATCCCCGGCCAGGAAGAGAAACGCTATCGTGTGGGACTGGGCAGCCAACCGATGAAGGTTAGCGCATTGCCGCTGGGCGCTGCCTTCCGCAAATCCATCGAGCAAAATAAGGAAGGCTCGCTCCTCATTCTCGAACTCGTGCAGAAGATGATTCAGCGCAAGATCTCGATGCGCACCATCGAAGGACCAATCGGCATTGGCCGCGCCGCCGGAGAAGCAGCGACGGAGAAAGGCTGGACCCCGCTGATGGCGCTGACTGCCGCGATCAGTCTGAATCTGGGCATCTTCAACCTGCTCCCGATTCCCATTCTCGATGGAGGCGTAATCCTGCTGCTGTTCGTCGAAAGCATCATGCGCCGCGATATCAGCTTGCAGATCAAAGAACGCATTTACCAGGCCGCGTTCGTTTTCCTCGTGCTGTTCGCGGTTATGGTGATCTACAACGATCTGGCGAAGACTTTGCCGGGGATGATGCAGAGACTGCCGTAAGCACCGTAGACGCTCATGGGCGACGCCCCGACTTCCGACGAAGAAGCTCCTAACGCCACGACTATCGCGGCCGTGCAAGAGGCTCGTGTAGGCGGGCTTCCGTCGTTCCGCGATGTCACCGGATTGTTGGCGGAATTGAACGCGGACGCCTGAGCGCAGTATTCCCTTGGCAAGCTGATATGAGGCGGCCTCTCTGGCAATGGATTCTCTACCTGCTAGTCTTAGCCGCCCTGTTCCCTGCCGTTCGCGACGGTTTCGATAAGAATGTGCCGTTGTCAAGAACTAGTCGGTTTATACGCGTTGTGGGCGGATCCCTTTGGGCTGGCATTCTTATCTTCGGCATGCTTTTAGACCTATACGAAGCAATCCATTGAACTTGAAACTGAGACACTGCTGGTTCCCAGTCCCGGCGCAAATGGTCTAAACTAGATAAACATGGCTAATATTCAACGCAGAAAAACCGTCACTTGCTCGATCAATGGCGTCCGAGTGGGCAGCGATGCACCGGTTGTGGTGCAGTCTATGACGAACACGGATACCGCGGACATTCCCTCGACCGCCCAGCAGGTCGCGGCTCTGGCCCGTGCGGGCTCTGAACTGGTTCGCGTGACGGTCAACAACGAAGAGGCTGCTGCCGCGGTTGCGCCCATCGTCGATCAACTCGCAAAGCAGGGCATCAACGTCCCCATCGTCGGCGATTTCCATTACAACGGACACCAGTTGCTTAGGAAATATCCCGAGTGCGCACGCGCGCTGGCCAAGTACCGCATCAATCCTGGCAACGTCGGCATCGGTCGCAAGGACGATTCCAACTTTCGCACCATGATTGAAGTTGCGGTCGAGAATCAGAAGCCCGTCCGCATTGGCGTGAACTGGGGCTCGCTCGATCAAGCTCTGCTCACTCGCATGATGGACGAGAACTCGCGCCTCTCCGAACCAAAAGACGCCCGCGAAGTCACGATGGAAGCGATGGTTGTGAGCGCGCTGAATTCCGCCGCGTTAGCTGAGAAGCACGGCTTGCGCGCCGACCAAATCATTCTTAGTGCGAAAGTCAGCGGCGTGCAGGACTTGATCGATGTTTACCGCGCCCTCGCGGCGCGTTGCAATTATCCCCTGCACCTCGGATTGACCGAAGCTGGCATGGGAGCAAAAGGTGTAGTCGCATCCAGCGCCGCGCTTGGAGTTCTGTTGCAGGAAGGCATCGGCGATACCATCCGCGTTTCGCTCACGCCCGCGCCCGGCGGCGATCGCACCGAAGAAGTCCGCGTAGCCCAGCAGAT
>Ga0206956_1009_pt1 | contig 75732 bp, 77 predicted proteins | sample Alteio_BWOrgHeat_35_FD_153252 | JGI IMG/M metagenome (GOLD analysis project Ga0206956, IMG submission 153252) | Enriched cells from forest soil in Barre Woods Harvard Forest LTER site, Petersham, Massachusetts, United States -... | ecosystem: Environmental > Terrestrial > Soil > Temperate forest >...
AGACGGCAACGTCTCCCGTTTTCTGTTCGCCTGTCATTCTCAGCAAAGCGAAGAATCTTTTTTCAACTCAAACAAATTCATAGACCCTTCGCTTGGCTCAGGGTGACAATAGATATCAGGAAAAGATAAAAGGAAAAAGTTATGGCAATTCGATGGGATAAATTTACAGTCAAGGCGCAGGAGGCGGTCCAGCGCGCCAACAATCTGGCATCCGAGCACGGGAATCCCGAACTGATGCCGGTGCATCTTCTGGCCGCATTGGTTGAGGATAAGGAAGGCATCGTTCCACCCGTGCTGGAGAAGATTGGGATTGGTCCGCAAGCGGTTTTGCACGATGCCTATGGCGTCATTGACAGTCTGCCGAAAGTGTCGGGCAGTTCGGCGCAGGCGACGACCTCCAATTCCTTGAATCAGTTGCTGGACAAGGCTTTCAAGGAAGCCAGCAATTTCAAGGACGAATATGTTTCGACCGAGCACCTGCTGCTGGCGGCAGCGCAACTCAAGCGCGATCCCGCACAGGAAATCCTGGCGCGCCATGGTGCAACCTACGATGCGATCCTGAAGGCGCTGACTTCGGTGCGCGGCTCGCAGAAAGTGACCGACCAGAATCCCGAAGACAAGTATCAATCGCTATCGCGTTATACCCGCGACCTGACCGAGCAGGCCCGTCGCGGCAAACTCGATCCGGTTATCGGGCGCGACGAAGAAATCCGCCGCGTAGTGCAGGTGCTTTCCCGGCGCACCAAGAACAATCCGGTGTTGATTGGAGAGCCGGGCGTGGGCAAGACCGCCATTGTTGAAGGCTTGGCGCAGCGCATCATTTCTGGCGATGTGCCGGAAGGGCTGAAGAACAAACGCGTGGTTGCCCTCGATTTGGGTGCGATGCTGGCAGGCGCGAAGTATCGCGGCGAGTTTGAAGACCGTTTGAAAGCCGTGCTGAAAGAGATTGAAGATTCTTCGGGACAGATCATCCTCTTTATCGACGAGCTGCATACTCTGATTGGCGCGGGCGCGGCTGAGGGTGCGATGGACGCCTCCAACATGCTGAAGCCGGCACTGGCACGCGGCGAGTTGCGCGCGATTGGCGCCACGACGCTCAACGAGTACCGCAAGCACATCGAGAAAGACGCGGCCCTGGAACGCCGTTTCCAGATTGTTTTTGTTGGCGAGCCCAGTGTCGAGGACACGATCGCCATCTTGCGCGGCCTGAAAGAGCGCTACGAAGTGCATCACGGCGTGCGCATCAAGGACTCGGCGATTGTCGCGGCCGCGACTCTGTCGCATCGTTATATTTCCGATCGATTTCTGCCCGATAAAGCGATAGATCTGATCGATGAGGCCGCGGCTTCACTGCGAATTCAGATTGATTCTCTGCCCACGGACATCGACCAGCTTGAGCGCAAAGCGACGCAGCTCGAAATCGAGCGTCAGGCGCTGAAGAAAGAAGATGACGCCAATTCGCGGGACCGGCTCCTGGTGACTGATAAGGAACTGGCCGAGATACGCGAAAAAGCAAATACGCTGAAGGCCAACTGGAAGCGGGAAAAAGATCTTATCGCCCGCTCCCGCGCTCTGAAAGAAAAGATGGAGCAGCTAAAGACCGAAGAGCAAGCTGAAGAGCGCAAGGGGAACTTGCAGCGTGTTGCGGAAATTCGTTACGGCCTGCTGCGCCAAACTGAAGACGAACTCAACAAGCTCACCGCGCAGATGGACGGCAAAGGCAAGGCGCGGATGCTGAAGGAGGAAGTGGACGAAGAAGATGTTGCCCGCATCGTTTCCAAGTGGACCGGCATTCCGGTTTCGAAGATGCTCGAAGGCGAAGTTAAAAAGCTGATCAGCATGGAAGATCGGCTGCGGGAACGCGTGGTTGGCCAGGACGAGGCTTTAGAGCGGGTTTCAAATGCCATCCGACGTTCTCGCGCCGGCTTGAGCGATCCCAAGCGTCCGATCGGTTCATTTATCTTTCTGGGCCCAACAGGCGTGGGCAAGACAGAACTGGCGCGCGCACTGGCTGAATTTCTCTTCGACGATGACAAGGCCATGGTGAGGATAGATATGTCCGAATACATGGAGAAGCACGCAGTATCGCGGCTCATCGGGGCGCCGCCGGGATATGTTGGGTATGAGGAAGGTGGGCAACTCACCGAGCAAGTACGACGGCATCCGTACGCGGTCATTCTTTTCGATGAAATCGAGAAGGCACATCCCGATGTATTCAATGTGCTCCTGCAAATAATGGACGATGGCCGGCTCACCGACGGAAAAGGCCGCACCGTCGATTTCCGCAATACCGTGATCATTATGACTTCGAATCTCGGATCTTCTTTCCTACAAGCCGAAGGCTTGCGGTCCGAAAGGGATTTCGAGGAGGCTTCGAAGCATGTGATCAATGCGCTGCACGGGCATTTCAAGCCCGAGTTCCTGAATCGCGTGGACGACATCATCATCTTCCGGCCGCTGGGGAAAGAACAGTTGGTGAAGATCATCGAGTTACGCCTGGAAGATGTGCGGCATCTGCTGGCCGATCGCAAGATTTCACTCGAGCTGACTGACGCGGCGAAAGATCTGTTGTTCGCCGAGGGCTTCGATCCGAATTTCGGAGCGCGGCCGCTGAAGCGGGCGATCCAGAAGATGGTGCAGGATCCGCTGGCGCTGAAGATTCTCGACGGCGAGGTTTTGCATGGCGATCACGTGATCGTGGACGCCGACAAGAAAGCCGGAAAGATGAAATTCGAAGTCAGCAAACGTGTGGGCGAGAAAGAACCGGTGAAGGCGAGGCGATAAAAATCAGCTACGGATTTACGCGGATTGTCACGGATCTGAAAAAAGGCTCCGCAAAATCATCGGTGCGAATTCGTGAAATCCGTGGCTAGGTTTTTGCGAAAGCATCTGCCACTGGCTCCTGGTACAGATACCAGACGATCATCACGCGAACGATAATTCCGATCCCGCCCCAAATCAGCGAGGTACCCAAATCAATTGCCGCGGCCGAAACGGCAGGGATCAGCATCACGACTCCGATTAATGCCACAACAAGGGCAGCCCGCCGTGCCCAACTGTTCAGCCGCAGTAATCCCCATCCAATCAGCGCTCCGGCTCCGCCCATAAGCAAGAACATGTAAGGCCCGGCCAGCTCCAATCCGTTGAGCAGCGGCGCTGCCAACGCCATGGATACCGTGCCGGGCGACGCCAGCGTGATTACGGCAAGCAAACCGAGGTAGGCCGCGGCGACGAAGAAGAGAATTGCAATCACGGTGACGCCGGTTGGAATGGAAGAAGCCGGCTCCGAGGTATCGGCCACGGAAATCACCTCAAGTCTTTTATTCAATCACAGACAGAGAACCGCCACAGATTTCACCGATTTGTTGATTCAACTTTGAAGCCAAAGCATCCGCGCCAGTCGGTAGCCGCTCATTTCATGTTTCCCTGTCATGTTGTACCCGTCATGTTCCACCTGCCTGAAAATGACGCGAAAGGCGTATGACGTTCGGTCCGGGCACGACGGTTCAGAAGAATTACGCTGTGCCGATGATGTTAGTAGCGCCTTGTGGGATCACGATGGGGCAAATTGTTGTCACGGTCGCGCTGACGATGGTTCTCCTCGGGTGCAGCGGGAGTTCACAGAGCCCGGCTGTGGCCGGATTTATCAATCAGACGCGACATTCCGACGCAGATCTACAAGCGATCTGGAAAGGAGCACAGCAGAGCCTCGCGCAGCAGATTGACCTCAACCCATTGCAGCAACTCTCAAAGAGCGTGTCCGCAGGCATGCGCCCTGGCGATCCACGCGCCCTGAGTGTTGAGCCTTATCAACTCCTGGTAGCGGCTGAGCCGGATGTTTCGCCGGAAGTTTTATTCGCGGCGACCGGCGAGCAGCGGGCCAGCCCAACCGGCATGATCGTTTGTCCACAACCTTGCAACGTCCGCTACTCCACAGCCTATTCGTTCTATCAGCCTGAGCTCACGAAGTACGCATCGTCGTGGGAGTTTTCGGGGAACAACTTCGACGTGATCCTGGAATATGAGTTTGAAAACCACATCCTGAATGTGTTGGGGTACGACATGAAGTGGCGATAAACATGCAGCCACCACACATTCGCGACGTCATCCTCAAGACCGTAAGGCCTTGAAGGATCTCGAGTGAACCGCTCCTCAGCCTTCGCGCATTACTTCTTTTCGGTTTTCTTGCTAGAGCTTTCCGACTTCGACTTTTCGCTCGATTTCGAAGACTTCTCTTCCTTCCTAGAAGTCGACTCCTCTTTCGAAGCCGATTCCTTCTTGGATGCGGCCTCATCCTTCGACTTGGAATCTCCATTTGAGGAAGACGCAGTGGCCGAGGACTTTTTGGCGTAGTCGGTGACGTACCACCCCGAGCCCTTGAACTGCACCGCGGGCGCGGTGATCGTTTGCTCGACCGCACCGCCGCAGTCGGGGCACTTCTTCATGGGGCGATCGGAATATTTTACGATCCGCTCAAAGCGGTGATGGCACTTCTTGCACTCGTATTCGTAAAGTGGCATGGACTCCTGAAATTGCTCTCCTGCACTCAGTCGCAGGCTCTGGCTTTGATTTTAGGTATCGTCCCCGCCCGGCGTCAATGTAGGCGCGAGCTTTCTCGGTCGTGCTTGGAGCGGCGGAAGGTCGGCTGCCACAAGGCAGAACTGAACATCTTCACTGTTCTGCATCGGTGATAGACTCGCGTCGATGATGCTGGGAGACGTCAAGAATCGGGGGAACGAAGCGGCTCTAGCGCCCGGACTCTATCTGGTTGCGACCCCGATCGGCAATCTGGAAGACATCACGTTGCGAGCGTTGCGGATGCTAAAGCAAACCGACCTGATTGCTTGCGAAGATACGCGCCAGACTCAGAAACTGCTCAACCACTACGGCATCACGACACGCACCACGAGCTACCACGAACATAATGAGATGACGCGCGCCGCGGAGCTTGTAGTTGACCTCGAGCAGGGGGCGCGGATTGCACTGGTCACCGACGCGGGCATGCCCGGCATTTCTGATCCTGGGTTCCGGCTGATCTCCCTAGCGATTCGCCATCACGTTCCGGTGGTGCCAATTCCGGGCGCGTCAGCGTTTCTGTCCGCCCTGATTGCCAGTGGCTTGCCGACGGATTCATTTCGTTTTAGTGGATTCCTGCCTGCGAAGGTTGGCCAGCGGCGGCAGGTTCTGGAGAGCATCCGCGAATCGCCTCGCACGCAGGTGTTTTACGAGGCGCCACATCGGGTGAAGGAAGCGCTGGAAGATGTCGTCGAACTTCTGGGAAGCCAACGGCATGTGGTCATCGCCCGCGAGGTGACCAAGATTCACGAGGAGTTCTTGCGCGGGACGGCCGATGAAGTTCTCGAAATCCTGAAAGCCCGCGGCGATATTAAGGGCGAGATCACCCTGCTGATCGGCAAAATGGAAGCGACGGAAAAGAAAGCATCGCCTGCGAGAGTGAGCGTCCGGCAAAGGATTGAGCAGATCATTGCCGACGAGAAGCTCGACGAAAAGGCTGCGCTAAAGAAAGTTGCCAAGGAGATGGGGATGTCGAAGAGCGAAGCCTACCGGGAATTGCAGAGGAGCAAGTGACGGGACGGGCGAGACGTCGTCCATTATTTCTTATTTCGGAGTCAACTCCCGCTTCACTGCGTCGCTGACTTGCCTGCCGTCCACGCGAGCGCCGGCGCTGTTGAATCGGGCCATGACATTCTTCATGACTGTCCCCATGTCTTTCATGGTGGGCGAGCCCATTTCAGCAATCACGGCCTTCACACCGGCTACGATCTCGTCCTCGCCGGCCGCCTTGGGCATGTAAGTCTCGATTATCTTGATCTCGGCAGCTTCGTTGTCTGCCATTTCCTGGCGTCCGCCCTTGGTGAATTGCTCGACCGACTCCTTGCGCTGCTTGATCAGCGTGCTCAGCACCTGCTGAGCTTCTTTGTCATCGAGCGGGGCCATCTTGTCGATCTCACGGTTCTTGAGGGCGGTCTTGACCATACGCAGCGTTGAAAGGCGGTGCTCCTCGCGGGCTTTCATAGCGGCAGTAATATCTTTCTGAATCTGTTCGATCAGGCTCATGATGCGCCAATTATAGCGGAGTGGTCCGAGAGCAAGTGCCCGATGCCGGAAGGTTAATGTTTGTTTCTAATTCGTTCTTGTCGCATCTTATGTGCAGGAGGCAAACTCATGAGCAGATTAGCCATATGGGCACAATTGGAAGCCAAGCCGGGCAAAGAGAAGGAAGTGGAAGCGTTCCTGAAATCGGCACAGCCACTCGCGGAGCGTGAACCCGGGACAATCAGCTGGTATGCCATTAAAATGGGACCCGGAAAGTACGGGATCTTTGATACGTTTGCAGACGAGAACGGCCGCAACGCGCACCTAAACGGAGAGATCGCCAAGGCGCTCTTCGCCAAAGCCGCGGACCTTTTTGCCAAGCCGCCAGAAGTGGCGAAGCCGGAAATTCTCGCGTCAAAATCCGCTCGCGCCTGATTTATTAAACCTGTTTTGTGCCTGCTCATACTTGTGAGCCGTGGCGCATGTTAGAACGGCCAGCTTCCGATAAACTACTTGAGAACAAAATTCTTGCGATCTCAAGGACTTTATCGGAATGCTGCGTAAGAACCGTCTTTTCACTCCCGGCCCCACCCCCATTCTTCCGGCGGCTCAAACCGCGATGGCCTCTTTCGCCATGCACCATCGCACAGCCGACTTCCGCGCACTGTATTCGCGAGTGCTGGCCGACATGAAGGATTTCATCGGCACTCAGAACGACGTGCTTGTACTGGCTTCGTCCGGAACCGGCGTCATGGAGGGATCAGTTTCGAACCTGACTTCGCCGGAAGACAAAGTGCTGGTTCTGACTGCTGGAAAATTCGGCGAGCGCTGGCGCGATCTGGCCAAGGCTTTCGGATGCGTTGTCGATATTCTCAGTGTTCCGTACGGGCAAACGTTCTCTCTCGACGAAGTTCGGCAGAAGCTCACCCCGGAAATCCGCGCCGTGTACGTGCAATCGACCGAGAGTTCGACGGGCGCGCGCCATGACGTAAAGGGCATCGCGCAACTGGTGCGCGAGACTGGCGCCGACACGCTGCTGGTCGTAGACGCGATCACCGGCCTCGGCACCACGCACTTCGATGTGGATGGCTGGGGCATTGATGTCATCATCGGAGGATCGCAGAAGGCTCTGATGATTCCGCCGGGTCTGGCGTACTGCGCTGTCAGTGAACGTGCCTGGAAGCGCATGGAGACGGCGAAGTCTCCGCGGTATTACTTCGATTTTCGCAGGGAGCGGAAGGCCGCGGCCAAAGGAGAATCGGCATACACTCCGGCGACTTCATTGTTCGCTGCGTTGGGAGCGGCGCTCGATTTCATCCGGCAGATGGGCGATGGCGATCTGGTAGCAGGCCGCAAGGCGCTCATCGACAACGCGGAACTCGCAGCGGAGATGACTCGCGCCGGCGCACAAGCTTTGGGACTGAAGTTGTTCGCCCCGGCGGCTCCCGCAGCCGCGCTCACCGCGATTCAGTCGCCGAGCGGCGTCGACTCCGGCGCTATCGTAAAGCAATTCCGGGAATCCTTCGCAGCGGTAGTGGCAAACGGCCAAGGCGAGATGAAAGGACAACTGTTTCGCATTGCGCACCTGGGATATTACGACTATCTCGATACGGTTGGGATTCTGGCTGCACTCGAGCATGTGCTGGCGAGCGTGACTGGACAGCCGGTGGAGTATGGGGCGGCGGTTCGCGCAGCTCAGGAAGTTTATGCAAAAGCTACGAGAGTCGAAGCGGTCGCACGCAATTGAAATCCTAACGCCTTGCCGATTTAATCAATCATGAAAATTGTCATTGCTGAAAAAATTTCCGCTTCGGCCGTGGATCTGTTGCGCGAGCCACGGTGGATCGTCGTCACGCCCGATCAGATGGAGGGCGGGTTGGCGGCCCAACTGAAATCAGCAGACGCGCTGATTGTCCGCTCCGCGGTTCAAGTGAATGCCGAGTTGCTGGCTCACGCTCGAAAGCTGCGCGTGATTGGGCGGGCCGGAGTCGGGGTGGACAACATTGATCTGGAGCCTGCGACGCGGCAAGGCATTGCGATCATGAATACCCCCGGGGCGAACGCGGTCGCGGTTGCGGAACATACCCTGGCGATGATGCTGGCTCTGGCGCGCCATCTCTGCCGGGCGAATGAGTTGATGCATGCTGGCAAGTGGGAGAAGAAATCTCTGCAGGGCACAGAACTACGCGCCAAGATGCTGGGCATTGTTGGCCTGGGGAAAGTCGGCATGGAGGTCGCGCGGCGAGCGCAAGCATTTGGGATGGACATTATCGCGCACGATCCTTTTGTCTCGGCCGCGGTTGCTAAGGAGCAGGGCATCGCTCTTGCCAAGCTCGAGGAAGTCTACGCGGCGTCGGATTATCTGACTTTGCATGTCGGCCTCAATCCTCAAACCACTGGCATGATCAACGCCGACACGTTGAAGAAGATGAAGCGCGGAGTGCGTCTCGTCAACTGCGCTCGCGGAGAATTGGTTGATGAATCCGCACTCGCTCACGCCCTGAAGCAAGGCCATGTGGCGGGAGCCGGGTTGGATGTTTTTGTTGAAGAGCCGCTGAAGAACTCTCCGCTCACAGCCTTGGAAAATGTGATTCTCACGCCTCACATCGGCGGTTCAACTCATGAGGCGCAAGAGGCGGTAGGCTATCAGATCGCGCTGCAGGTGAAAGAGTATCTGAAACACGGAGTGATCCAGAACGCAGTGAACGTACCGTCGGTTTCGCACGATGAATACGTCGAGTTGCAGCCCTACATCGTGCTGGCGGAGAGATTGGGTTCGTTCCTTGCGCAGGTCAGCGAAGGCGCTCTGGAGGAGATTTCGCTTGGCTACAGCGGCCATATAGCGGAATGGAAGACCGAGTTGATCCGCAACGGCGCGATCAAGGGAATTTTGAACGAAGCCCTGGAGGAAAAGGCCAACCTGGTGAACGCTGCTGCGATTGCGTCGTCACGCGGGTTACGCATTCATGAAGAGCGCAAGCCTAAAGGCTCGACCGGAGGAGCAGGGAGCGTGCTTTCGATTGCAGTCAAGGCTCAGGGGGAAGAACACGTCGTTAAGGGAGCTGTGTTGCACAAGAACGACCCACGCTTGCTGCACGTCGATGGAATCGAGGTCGAAGCTCCGCTTGAGCGTAATTTACTTTACCTGCGCAATCGCGATGTTCCTGGGGTGATCGGGAAAGTCGGCACGATTCTGGGCAATCACAAAATCAACATCGCCGATTTCTCTTTGGGCCGCAGGGTGGGAAATGCCAAACCGCGCGAAGCCATCGCTGTAGTTCACGTGGATGGGGTTGTGCCCGAGCCGGTACTGGCGGAGCTCAGGAAAGTGTCTGCGATCGAACAAGCGAAGGCTATCCGGCTGTTTTGATGGAGGACGGTCGTCCCCGTCCGGCCTCCATCGAAGATCGCTCCATCGCGGTACAATAATTAGTTGAGAAATGCCCAGCGCTTTGTTCTGCTGAGGGCGCCGCGAGGGTTCATGTTCGAAGTTACGGTTGACGATTCTTTTGCCGCCGGACACTATCTGCGCAACTACAAGGGTAAGTGCGAGAACCCGCACGGCCACAATTACAAAGTGCGGGTTACGCTCTCCGGCAAGGAGTTGGACAAAGCCGGGCTGCTGCTCGACTTCAAGGATTTGCGCGAGGTGATGAAGCACGCCATCGACCGGCTCGATCACCAGATGATTAACGATCTCGAGCCGTTTACTGTGTTGAACCCGTCGGCGGAGAACCTTGCCAAGTATTTTTACGACCAAGCTAGCGAAAAGCTTGACAGCGTCACCCGTGGGCGAGTGCGAGTCAAGAACGTCACGGTGTTTGAAACGGACACGACCACGGCGACCTATTCTGAGCCGTAGCCCTATCGTCCGGCGCGGAACCGCACCATGCAGATCACGGAGATTTATAAATCGATCCAGGGTGAGTCCACGCATGCCGGGCTGCCTTGTGTGTTCGTGCGTCTGACGGGCTGTAACCTCCGTTGCTCCTGGTGCGATAGTGAGTACACTTTCAGCGGCGGTCATCGCATGACGGTGGAAGAGATCATTGAAGAGGTCGAGCATCTGAGCGCCAGCGGACTGGTGGAGATCACAGGCGGCGAGCCGATGCTGCAAGAACGCGAAGTCGTCCCGCTGATGCAGCGCCTCCTGGACGATGGCTACACGGTATTGCTCGAAACCAGTGGCGAACGGCCGTTGGAGCGGGTTCCGAAAGGTGTAGTCAAGATCGTGGACGTCAAGTGTCCAGATTCCGGCGAAGCCGACAGCTTCGATATCCACAACTTGGACGCGCTGGATTCCGGCGACGAAATTAAGTTCGTGCTGAGCAGCCGAACGGATTATGAGTTTGCGCGCGATTTCACGTCCCGCCACCATTTGGCGGGACGAGTAACAGCGGTTTTGTTTTCGCCCGCATTCAGCAAAGACGCTGGCGGCCCGCGAGACAGCTCACACTGTTTGCTCGATCCGCGAGAACTCGCGGAGTGGATGCTGGCGGATAACGTTCCCGCTCGCTTGGGATTGCAGCTGCATAAGTTCATCTGGGATCCGGCGATGAAGAGCGTGTAAGTTTCGTGATGGCAAGAGAAACCAAATCGCGCGCGGTCGTCTTACTCAGCGGGGGGATGGACTCTTGCGTTTGCGCAGCGCTGGCGGCACGGGATTTCAATGCCGCTGCGCTGCACATCAGCTATGGTCAGCGTACCGAAGGGCGCGAACGGCGAGCCTTCCTCGCGATTTGCGACCGGCTGGGAATTCATGAAAGGCTCGCGGTCCGAAACGAAGCATTGCGGGCGATCGGTGGATCGGCTTTGACCGATCCTGAGATCGCGGTTCCAGAATCGCCGATCGGGCATGGGACAATCGGGCATAAAATCCCAATCACCTACGTTCCCTTCCGCAACGCGCACTTCTTGGCGGTGGCTGTGAGCTGGGCTGAAGTCCTGGGGGCGGAAAAGATCTACATCGGCGCCGTGGAACAGGACAGCTCGGGTTATCCTGATTGCCGCCCCGCTTACTACCGTGCCTTTAACGAAGTCGTAAAGGCGGGGACCAAGGATGGCCGGATCGAAATCGTGACTCCGCTGATCGCAATGCGAAAGTCTGAAATTGTGATCCTTGGCCTTGAATTGGGCGCTCCCTTGGATTTAACGTGGTCTTGCTATAGCCGGGAGGATCGCGCCTGCGGTGTATGCGATAGTTGTGTGCTGCGGCTCCGAGCCTTCCAGGAGGCTGGGGCTGCGGATCCGATCGTCTATGACGAAGCCGTTCAACGGGTGTAGGGCGCGAATGTGTTTTGACTTTCATAACGAGAGGTAAAGAGCATCTGTTGTCAGGGAGTTGCGCTGAGAATCGGAAACGAGCAAATCAAGTTTGATCCGGAGGCAACAACGATGAAGCAATATTTCGTAGTGCTAGCGCTTTTGATGTTGGTGGCGGGGCTGTGCGCCAGCCCGGCGTTCGCGCAAGATACGGGGAGCGTGAAGGGCGTCTGCAAGGATGTAGATGGTAAGCCGATCGTCGGCGCCACCGTTGAATGGGTGAATATCGAAAACGGCCGGAAGTACGACCTCAAAACCAACAACAAGGGCGAGTATTTTTCCTTGGGTATTGCACTCGGCCATTACAAAGTCACTCTGATAGGGACGGACGGCAAAGAGATTTTTCACTACAACGGGTTCGCCGCCAGTTCGGATGAGAGCACTCTGGACTTTGATATGAAGAAGGAGGCGGCTGCGGCTGCGCAAGGATCGGGACTGACGCCCGAGCAATTGAAGCAGCAGCAGGAACAGGCAGCCAACGTTGCCAAAGAAAACATGACCATCAAGAGTCTCAACGAAAAGCTGGCTGCGGCCAAGACGGCCTCGGACGCAGGCGATTTGGATACAGCGATTGCACAAATGACGGACGCGACGAAGATGGATCCAAACCGCGATCTGCTTTGGGCCAAGCTGGGAGACTATGAAGCCACTTCGGCAGCCAAGCAGACCGACAGCGCGGAGAAAGCGAAGCGTTACGATGCCTCCATTACCGATTACCAGAAAGCCGTGGAGCTCAAACAGAAGGCCGCGGATGCAGCCCCGCAGAAAACACCGGATGCAACCAAAGTGCTTGCACAGTACTACAACAACCTCGGAAAAGCGGAAGCACAGCTCGGAAAAACGGATGACGCGGTGAAGGCTTACAACCAGGCGGCGCAGTTAGACCCCGCCGGCGCGGGTATGTATTACTTCAATCTGGGTGCGATTTTGACCAATGCCAACACGACGAGCAATGCGGATATGCGAAAGGCCGCAGCCCAAGCCTTCGATAAGGCGATTGCGGCCGATCCCACTCGAGCCGATGCCTATTATTGGAAGGGCACGAATCTGATTGGCGCCGCCACCCTCCAAGGAGACAAGATGGTAGCGCCGGAGGGTACGGCTGAGGCTTTCCAGAAGTACCTTGAATTGGCGCCTACGGGTCCGCACGCGGAAGAGGCCAAGGCTATGTTGCAGGGACTCGGCGCTACAGTCGAAACAAGCTACGGCAAGAAGAAGACGACCACCACGAAGAAGCAATAGTAGTCCAACTGCTGACGAGAAGAGGTGGCTGAAAATGCCGCCTCTTTTGTTTGCGCGTGTCCTCTCCGAGACCTCGTTACGTCTCCAGGCCTCGTTACGAAGGTGTACGCCCGTGACGTTCTCCGTAGAACCTTGCCCACGATTTCGTTAGAGTAAAGTTCAGGCACCTACACGGGCTCGATCCCGTAGTCCCCCAGAAATGAAGCTATGGCGGCACCGGGCAATGCACCTATCTCCGTTGTTCTCGAACCCCCAACCGGTTCGGGCTCAATGGCTACGCACGCGCTATTGGCAGCCATCCTGCGTGCAAATGGCCAAGTCAGCGACCTCATTTTTTCGCCCGGCCGAATGCCTCAGGTGGAAGTCAATGGCCAACTGATCGGCGTGCAGGGTGGCGGGCTGGCCCCGTTTACCGCCGATGACACCCGCCGTATCGCCTCCGATCTTATCGGTGAGAACAAGCAGGCGATCGCCATCCTGCGGGAACAGGGCTATTGTGACGTCTCCTACGGACTTACCGGCGTTGCCCGTTTCCGGGTGAATGTTTTCATTCAGCGCGGCAGTTGCGCCGTGGTGATGCGGGTCATTGCGACCGGGCTTCCGGTATTGGCTTCGCTCGGCTTGCCACCGCAACTGGCGGAAGTGGCGCATCTTCGCGACGGCATTGTGTTGGTCACCGGACCAAGGGGATCGGGGAAGTCGTCGACGCTGGCCGCACTACTCGACGGCATCAACGAGGAGCAGGTCTGCCACATCATCACCATCGAAGATCCTATTGAATTCCTGCATACTCACAAGCAGGCCACGGTGCACCAGCGCGAGTTGCATAGTGACACTCCCAGCGTTGCATTGGCCCTGCGTGCCGCTTTGCGGCAGGCCCCGAACGTGATCCTGGTAGGTGAGATGCGAGACCGCGAGAGCATGGAAATGGTGTTGGAAGCCGCCGAGAGCGGGCACTTGGTTCTCACCAGTCTGAATACCGTGAGTGTCGCCAAGACTGTTGAACGCTTGGTCAGCGCGTTTCCCGGGGCCGATCAGTCTTCGATCCGCAGCCGGTTGGCCAGAACTTTCCGATACATCGTCTCGCAACGGCTGATTCCCCGAAAAGACGGCACCGGGCGAATCGCCGTCGTAGAGCTGCTCAAGGCCAATCCTCATACGCAGTCATGCATCGATGTACATGATTCGTCCGCTGAGAACCTGGTTCAGGCCATGCGCGACGGCGCCCCCGAAGGCATGCAGTGCTTTGATGGCGAGCTGGAGAAACTTGTTCACGCCGGAGTCGTAGCTTTCGACACTGCGATGATGCATGCGACATACCCAGAGCAATTGCGCCAGACCCTGCGAAGATAGATGTAGACACAGTCCTCGCCGTGTTTGTTTACAAGGCCAAATCGAAAATTCTAACTGCGTGCCTGTCGTATCATCTGTTCCATGTCTTCCACGCCCACGCCAACCATCCTGAGCTTCGAAGAGGCGCGCCACTTGGTCGAGGAGCACGCCGTGACCTTGCATCCCCGAGGCAAGGAACTAGTGGAACTGCTCGATAGCCCAGGCCAGGTTCTGGCTGAGCCGGTGTTCGCGGATCGCAACTTTCCTCCTTTCCCGCGGGCCACGCGCGACGGATATGCCGTCCGTGCGGCAGACCTGGCGAACCTTCCTGCCGCGCTGGTTGTCATCGCCGAAATCAAAGCTGGGGCCACGGAGAATGCATCGCTGAAGATCGAGCCCGGCGAGGCGGCAGCGATCATGACCGGCGCGCCCGCCCCGCCGGGCTGCGATGCGGTTGTGATGGTCGAACATACATCGCGGGACGGCGATCGGGTTACCATCACAAAAGGAATTTCGGCGGGCGATAACATCGTCCCGGTTGCTTCCGAGGCTAAGAGAGGTGAACGGTTATTGCCTCCGGGCATGCGTTTAGATCATGCAATGATTGCCGTCGCCGCATCAGTTGGACGATCGCGCCTGTTGGTTTATTCGAAACCTCGTGTCGCCGTTCTTGCCACCGGCGACGAACTGGTCGACATCGACGTTCCCCTCGCGGCCAACCAGATTCGGAATTCAAACACTTATTCATTGGCGGCGCAGATCCAGGCCGTGGGCGGCGAGCCCGTACTGCTGCCTATCGCCCCCGATGAACCGGAGCGCTTGCACGAGCTGATCGCAGACGGTTTCGAAGCCGACCTGCTCCTGCTCACCGGTGGAGTCTCGATGGGCAAATACGATCTGGTGGAACAAGTGCTGGCGCAGTTCCAAGCCGAATTCTTCTTCACGGGAGCGCAGATACAACCAGGAAGGCCGGTTGTATTCGGGCGCATTCCATGGGGCGTGGGCGCGTCCGCTCAAGATGGGGCGTCAGCTCCTTCCGGCCACAAGTATTTTTTCGGCCTTCCCGGAAACCCGGTCTCGACCATGGTGACATTCGAGCTGTTCGCCCGGCCGTTACTGGAAGCCCTCGCCGGAATGACGCCGCGAAAACTAACTTTCCTCCACGCGAAGCTGAAATCCGAGATCAATACCAAGCCGGGTCTAAAACGCTTCCTACCCGCAATTCTCTCTGGCGAGTTCGAACAAGCCCAGGTCGAATTACTGCGCTGGCAAGGATCAGGGGACATTGCCGCAACCGCAAGGGCGAACTGCTACATTGTGATTCCGCCCGATCGAGAGCGGATTGCACCCGGCGAATGGGTGCCCATTCTCATGCGGTAGGACGTTTTCTTCCTGAACAGTGCACGCCGAATCGAGCCAAATTGTCCGAGCATGGGGCTCGGAGCCAATTTGTCCCTTCTGTGAGAAACACCTGACTGCCTAAGCCTTTGCCGGAGAACGTCCTACGCTTTTCCCCGGTGGTTACAGGCGTGCTGCAAATACCTCGCACGCGCGTTTGAGCGTGAGGAGCTGCGAAGGTCAATGGCAGAAGTTACCAAGGTCACTTTGAAGTTTCGTCAGTTCGCGCTCGGCTGCGTAATCCTGGCGGCGACTTGGGCCTTTGCCGGGCCGCGCAAGATTTCCAAGGATCTGCAGAAGCAGTCGTCGGGGCAGTTGGTAAACGTCATTGTGCAGTACAAGGTTTCGCCCAATCAGGCTCAGTTCGACAGAGTGGTTGCGCGGGGCGGCCTGCTGCAACTGAGTCTGCCCTTGATCAACGCCGCTGCCTTTACGGTGAAGGGCAGTTCCTTGACGGCGCTCGCCAAGAATTCCAACGTGGCATACATTTCGCTCGACCACACCGTCTGGGCCACGTCAACGGTTACGGACTACTACGACCAAGCGGTGCTGGCGCCATACGCATGGTCTAGGAACCTCAGTGGAAGCGGGATCGGGGTTGCGGTCATCGACAGCGGAATCAACAGTGGCAGAGATTTCACTCTCTCAAACGCGACCGGTTCGCGGATCGTCTACAGCCAGAACTTTGCCAAAGGGCCGAACACCGTTTTTGATTTGTACGGACATGGCACCCACGTGGCCGGCATCGTGGCAGGTAACGGCCTGAACTCGCGAGGCGCGAATTTTCGCAAGACCTTCATGGGCATTGCTGACAACGCGAACCTGATCAACCTGCGGGTTCTCGATCAGAACGGGGCTGGGAGCGACAGCTCGGTGATTGCGGCGATTCAGAAGGCCATCAGCTTGAAGAGTAAGTACAACATCCGCGTCATCAACCTCTCCCTTGGCCGTCCGGTTTACGAAAGCTATAAGCTTGATCCACTTTGCCAGGCGGTCGAAGCGGCTTGGAAGGCGGGAATTGTGGTGGTGATCGCTGCCGGCAATGAAGGACGTAACGATTCAGCTGGCACCGACGGATACGGCACCATCTCCGCACCGGGGAACGATCCATACGCAATCACCGTGGGCGCTATGAAACCCATGGGCACAGGGACTCGCGCTGACGATTTAATTGCGAGCTACAGCTCAAAGGGACCCACATTGCTCGACCATATTGTGAAGCCGGATATTGTCGCGCCGGGGAACATGATGATTTCCGTGTTGGCTTCTACGACCGCGACTCTGGTAAAAACCTCTCCTGCGAACATTGTTGCACCCGGTTCTTATGGCAGCAACGCAAAGGGGACCGCTTCTTATTTCACCTTGAGTGGCACCAGCATGGCCACACCGGTCGTAAGTGGAGCTGTGGCGCTGCTGCTCCAGAAAAACGCCTCGCTCACGCCCGACCAGGTCAAGGCGCGGCTGATGAAGAGCGCTTACAAGACTTTTCCCCGGTACAGCACTGCGAAAGATCCCACGACCGGCAAGAGCTATACCAGCCAGTACGACATTTTTACTGTAGGCGCAGGGTATCTGGATATTCAGGCGGCATTGTCGAGCACTGATCTGGGGCCAGCGACATTTGGAAGCGCGAAGTCCCCGGCTGTGGCGAGAGACAAGAACAGAAACGTCTATCTGGTAACCGGGTCTTCGATCCTTTGGGGTGGCTCCATCCTGTGGGGCACTTCAGTAGTCTGGGGCACCTCGGTGGTTTGGGGAACGAGCGTGGCGGGAGAGTCGATTCTGTGGGGATCTTCGGCCCCGTGGGGCGCCACCAGCGACAACGGCTATGGCGTGGTCTGGGGAACGTCAATTATCTGGGGTACATCGAACGAAAACGTTACCGAAGCCATTCCGATCGAGATCGATGGCGAGAAGTAGACGCGTTCTTCTGGTGGTCGCACCCGGCATTGGCCTGAGCACGATCCAAGATGTTCGCGCCGCAGTCGTGAACCTGCATTACTTAAGTTTGTAGCCTTCGCTGCAAGTGATTGCCCTCACGTGAGTTAATTGATATCACTAGCCTTAACTCAGTTTGGAGTCCCCTAGGGAAGTGGTGCGCAGAGGGCTTGGCCCGACCCAAAATCATCTCGAGTCGCCCCGCTGAGGGTATCGAAACGCTATCCGCATTGCCAAAACTCGCAGCCAAAATTCTGATCACTGCCCTGATCGGAGGCTTTCTCGGTGCGACCCTGATGCGTGTTGCTCCCGGCTTCGGGGTCGACGAAGAAGAGTTGGATGCGCGACTCAGCTCGGAGAGCATGCAGGCCCTGCGAGAAACGGGAGCAAACCAAACCAATCTTTTTGCCTTTTATTTTCAGTATCTGAATCGTTTGCTGCATGGCGACCTCGGAAATTCCCGAACTCTGCATCGGCCGGTTTTGCAACTTGTGGCCGAGCGCTTGCCCGAGACTTTAAAGTCGGTTGCTCTGGGACTGGCTCTCGGCTGGACTGCCGGTTTTCTGCTTGCAGTAGCAATCGTGATGTCGAGAGCATGGCTTCTCGATCTGCTGGGCAGTTTGTTGGTAGGGGTGTTGCTCTGTCTTCCTGCGGCCGTGCTGGCATTGTTATTTGTTCTGGCGCAAGCTCCTGCGCGATTGATTCTTGGGTTGGTTGTCTTCCCCAAAATCTTTCGCTATTCGCGAAATCTGCTGGCGCGGAGTTCAGCGCGCCCTCATGTGTTGACCGCTAGAGCAAAAGGTTTGGGCAATATGCGTGTGCTGCTTTGGCACGTTCTGCCGACGGCTGCGCCGCAACTTCTAGCCCTGCTCGGAGTCACGGTCAGTGTCGCATTCACTGCCGCGATTCCTATGGAGGCGCTGTGTGACATTCCCGGCATCGGCCAGTTGGCTTGGAAAGCGGCTTTGGGAAGAGACGTGGCTTTGCTGGTCAACCTGACAATGATCGTCACTTTGGTGACGCTCGTGGCCAATTCTGCTTCCGACATGGTGGGCAGAACATTTCGCGTGAGTGAAGCATGAAGTGGGCGCGCACAACGGCGATTGGTTTTCTCCTGGCGGTGTCTGCCGCGTGCTTGCTGGCGAATGTCATCGCGCCCGCATCATATGCCCACCAGTTCCGAGAGGAACCTAACGCCTCGCCTTCCCGGCAACACGTCTTAGGTACCGACGATCTAGGGCGAGACCGCTTTTCACGCGTCCTTTACGGTACGCGGGTGTCACTGCTGCTGGCGCCGGCAGCGGCTTTGCTTACAAGCTTGTTGGCGGCATTCATCGGCGGCATTGCAGGGTTCGCCGGGGGCTGGGTGGAGCGCTTTGTGATGGCGGGCACGGATCTTTTCCTGTCATTGCCCTGGCTTTTTCTGCTGATCACGGTTCGCGCGCTCTTGCCGTTGAATGTGTCGCCGATTGTCTCCGTACTGATCACATTTGCGATGCTGGGATGTCTCGGGTGGGCGGGAGCGGCTCGCATCATCTGTGCCGACGCGCGGGCGCTGGCGCAATCGGATTTCATTCTCTTAGCACGCGCTTCGGGCAGCAACGGTTTTCGCCTGCTGTGGCGCCATCTTGTACCCAATCTGAAGCCAGTGCTCTTCGCGCAATCCTGGATTTCGGTTCCGGTTTTCATCCTGACCGAAGCCAATCTCGGGATTCTCGGCTTGGGAGTCGCGGAGCCATTGCCTTCGTGGGGCAGCCTGTTGCGCGAACTGGAAAGTTTTTCGACCGCCTCCGCCCAGCCGTGGCAACTGGTTCCGCTTATTCTCTTCATCCTGGTTGTGAGCAGCTTTCATCTTGTCCTGACGAAAGAGGAGTTAACGGTATGAAAAAAATTCTGGCGTTTGTGTTTCTCATAATCCTGATCGCCTTCGCTTCGACGAACCTGCTGGCGCAGGCTGGTGGTGAACTGCATTTCTGCTTGCGATCAGAGCCGAAAACCCTTAACCCTCTGCTGGCCGCGGACGACGCCTCAGAAACCATCCGATACTTAACCGGCGGCGTGCTGGTGCGCGTGAACCGGCTCACTCAGGAACTGGAGCGTGACCTCGCCACTTCCTGGAAAATCACGAACGGCGGAAAAACAATCACCTTCCAATTGCGCGACGGGCTTCGATTCTCGGATGGAACTCCTTTTTCTGCCGACGATGTGGCCTTCACGATGCAGCAACTTATGGATCCCGCGCTGCATTCGCCCACCGGGGATGCGTTCCGGTCTTCAGAAGGCAAGGTTGAAACCGAAGTCCTGCCCAAGAATCGCGTCCGCATCACTTTCCCCGCGCCGATCGCTGGTCTGGACCGGCTCTTCGATCAAGTGGCAGTGATGTCCGCCAAGTCGCCACAAAAGGAAATGGCAGTATTAGGGCCATACTACGTGGGCGAAAACAAAGCGGGATCGTATTTGATCCTGAAGCGCAACCCGAACTACTGGGAAAAAGATCCTGCCGGACGTCCGCTGCCTTACATCGAATCGGTGCGACTTGATATTCAGCAGAACCGTGACATTGAGATGCTGCGTCTGACGCGCGGCGAAATTCATTTCATCAACTCGCTCGATGCCGAGTATTTCGACAAGGTGGTTGCGCAAGACCCGTCGATGGCGCACGATGCCGGTGCGTCACTGGATTCTGAGGAGATGTGGTTCAATCAGGTCGCCAATTCCCCGCTGCCGTCCTACAAGAAAGCATGGTTTACTTCGACGAACTTCCGGCGAGCGATTTCGGAAGCCATCAATCGCGAGGATTTGGCTCGGATCGTATTTCGCGGACATGCGCGTCCCGCGGTCGGGCCAGTTTCTCCAGCAAATAAATTCTGGTTCAATGCCAAACTGCAAGCGCACCCCTTCGACCAGAAATCCGCCTTACAGCGGCTGGCTCAAGATGGATTCCGCTATCAAGATGGCGTCTTGCACGATCACGATGGTCATGTCGTCGAGTTCTCCGTCATCACGAATGCCGGAAACAAGTACCGCGAACGCATGGCGACCATGATCCAGCAGGATTTATCTGGCGTCGGAATCAAGCTGAATGTGGTCACTTTGGATTTCCCCTCGCTTATCGAGCGCATCACCCGAACATTCGACTACGAGGCTTGCCTGCTCGGTCTGGTGAACGATGAACTTGATCCCAACGCGCAAATGACCGTGTGGCTCAGTTCTGCCGACAGCCATCAGTGGAACCCGAGCCAGAAAACTCCCACGACTGCGTGGGAGGCGGAAATCGATAAGCTGATGCGCGCACAAGCGTCTACCTTGGACCCGAAGAAACGTAAGGAAGATTTCGACAAGGTGCAGGAGATCGCTTGGCAGCAGGAACCCTTTATTTATCTCGTCAACAAGAATGCGCTGTCGGCAGTCTCGCCAGCTGTGCATAACGCCCATCCGGTGGTGCTGCGGCCGCAGGTTTACTGGAACATTGATCAGCTTTCGCTGACCAACGAGGTAGCCAGGAATCGCTGATGGATGCGCAGCCGCTGTTATCCCTGCGACTCTCGGTCGATTACCCTGGCAAGCCTGGGGTGTTGCGCAACTTGTCGCTGGACATCGGCAAGCAGGAAATTCTCGGCCTGGTGGGACAGAGCGGTTGCGGGAAGAGCACGCTCGCGTTGGCCATCCTGAAACTGCTTTATTTGAAAAGAGGTCACGCTCAGGGCTCAATTCATTTCAATGGCCGCGACTTGATGGCATTGCGGGAACGAGAAGTTCGATCTCTGCGCGGCAAAGAAATTGGACTCATCCTGCAGAGTCCCATGTCTTCGCTGAATCCGGCGCTGCGCATTGGAACGCAACTGGAAGAAACCTGGAAGGTGCACCGTCGGGGCTCGCGAGACGAATGCCAGGCGGCACTGCGCGAGGCTTTAGAGAATGTCAGCCTGCCCGGCGACCTGGGTTTTCTGCGACGATATCCGTCGCAGTTAAGCGTGGGCCAGGCACAGCGCGTGCTGATTGCGATGGCGGTCTTACATCGCCCTGCGTTGTTGATTGCCGACGAGCCCACCAGCGCTCTCGACTTGATCACTCAGGCAGAAATTCTGCAGCTCTTCGCCAGTCTCAGCGCAAAATTCGGCATCAGCATTCTTTATATCTCTCACGACCTGCTGTCGGTCGCCACTATTGCGCATCGGGTGGCCGTGATGCATCAAGGCGAAATTGTCGAGTGCCGCAGAACAGCCGATCTGTTTCAGTCGCCCGAACATCCGTACACACGTCAGCTGATTCGTGCACTTCCTGTGATACCGAGGCTTGCGGCGGCGACCGCTTCCCTTCTTTGAGCTTGCCAGTGCGTCACTTGCCGGCTTTGGCAGGCATCGCAGTCGGAGCGGCAAGCTCCACCGAGTCGGGCGTGGTCCAGGCAGCCTTTCCGTCCACCATTTCCAGGCGCTCCATAGTGATTTTCATTTTGCCATGATCGACTTCAATCAATAGGTAATGGTAGTTCACGGCCTTGCCGAACAGAGGATCTCCGGCCTTCCGAGGAATCAGATAAGGATGGGCCCCGCCTCCGCCAGAGACGAAGTAAATGACCCCTCCGTGTTCGTGCCGCTCGTAGTTGTGAACGTGACCGGCGATCACGACAAAACGCGCGCGGGTGTGGGCCTGCCGCTCCTGCAACATCCGGGCGAGGGCTTGCTCGGCAGGTCGGGCCGAGTGGCCGCCGCCAAAAAGTTGGTCCGAAGAATCGGTGTAAGGGGGGTGGTGGAGAACAAGGCAGACGAAGTCCACATCGGCGGGCACATTATCCAGTTCATGCGCCAGCCATTGACCCTGATCTCCGGAAATCTCGTCGAGCGAACTGTCGAGCATAAGTAGGAGCGTGTTGGCGGCACGCACCGAGTAGTAGCGGTTGCCCCGCAAATCCGTGAAACGCTGAAAGTAGTTCGCGAGCGCGATTTTTTGATCGCCATAGAGATCATGGTTTCCCAGCGCTGGATAAACGGGAATCTTATCTTCGCGCCATACCGCAGTCTCCTTGTCCCAAATTTTCCAGTCATTGACGTCATCGCCTCTATAAGCAATATCGCCGCCGATGGATATGAACGCAGGTTTGGCATCCGCGATAGCTTGTACGAGCGTCTGACGAACCACGGGATTGGAGGCGTCGGTGTTCTTCGGGTCGGTGAAGCGGGTGTCACCGTACGCAATGAAACGGAAAGGGAGACTAACTTGTGTTTTGAGCTCCACCGGTTGCGTCTGGGCCAAGACCGAAGCGGCACCAGCGATCAGAAGAAAATGTGCGAAAACTTTTTCGAGTTTCATGTCATTTATTTGAAATGTGAGCGCGAGCGTCCTCGCTCTTGCGGTACTATTTTGCTGCCGTTCATGGGTTGATCGACACTCAGGAATTTCATCAGGCGTCACGCGGACGCCCGCGGCTACATTAGTTTTAGCTATCCTCGCCGACCTTTAACACGGCTAAGAACGCCTCCTGGGGAATGTCGACTCGCCCGATGCGCTTCATGCGCTTCTTGCCTTCTTTTTGCTTTTCGAGCAGCTTGCGTTTGCGCGTGATGTCGCCGCCGTAGCACTTCGCCAGCACGTTCTTGCGAATAGCGTGCACCGTTTCGCGGGCAATAATCTTGGCTCCGATCGAGGCTTGAATCGCCACCTCGAACATCTGCCGCGGAATCAGCTCTCGCATTTTGGAAACCAGCGCTTTGCCTCGTTCGTACGCGAAGTCGCGGTGAACGATGATGGAGAGCGCGTCAACTGGCTCGCCCGCGACTAGAATATCCATTTTGACCATGGGCGATTCCCAATAATCGGCGAGATGGTAATCCAGCGACGCGTAACCACGCGAGACGGACTTGAGACGATCGTAGAAGTCGAGAACGATTTCGTTGAGCGGCAGTTCGTAATGCAGCATCACGCGCGACGAGCTGACATATTCGAAGGTTTTCTGTTTGCCGCGCTTCTCTTCCACCAGCTTGAGAATTCCGCCGACATATTCCTCGTTGGTCAGAATGGTTGCCAGAATCACCGGCTCTTCGATTTTGGCAATCTCGCTCGGAGGCAACCAACGCGAGGGATTATCAACTTCGACCATTTCTCCGTTGGTCTTGTAGATTTTGTAGCGGACGCCGGGAGCAGTCGTGATCAGCTCTAAATTAAATTCGCGCTCGAGTCGCTCCTGGATGATTTCCATGTGCAGCAAGCCGAGGAATCCGCAGCGGAATCCGAATCCCAACGCGACCGAACTCTCGGGCTCAAAGAAAAATGAAGAATCGTTCAGCCGCAATTTCTCCAACGCCTCGCGAAGTTGCGTGTGCTCATGGGCATCGACGGTGTAAAGTCCGGCGAACACCATAGGCTTGATTTCTTCAAAACCGGGCAGAGGCTCGATGGCGGGATTATTCTCTTCGGTAATCGTGTCGCCGATTTTTGTGTCTGCGACATTCTTGATATTGGCGATGAGGAAACCTACCTCGCCCGCTCGCAGTTCATCGATCTCAACCGGCTTGGGAGTCAACACGCCGAGAGTTTCTACATCGAGCACGCGGCCGTTCCACATCAGCCGGATTTTTTGTCCCTTGCGGAGCGTTCCCTGGAACACTCGGGTCAACACGATCACGCCGCGGTAGGGATCGAACCAGGAGTCGAAGATCAGCGCCTGCAGCCGCTTTTCGGGATCGCCCTTGGGTGGCGGAACGCGTTTGACGATGGCTTCCAAAACATCGGGCACACCTTGACCGGTCTTGGCGCTAATCAGAACGGCGTCGGATGCGTCCAGACCAACCGCGCCTTCGATCATCTCTTTAGTGCGGGCGATATCGGCGCTGGGTAGATCGATCTTGTTGATGACAGGAATAATTTCGAGGCCGTGATTGATGGCGAGATACGCATTCGCCAGAGTTTGTGCCTCGACGCCCTGGGATGCATCCACGACAAGCAAGGCCCCTTCGCAAGATGCCAGGGCACGCGAGACTTCATAAGAAAAGTCCACGTGGCCGGGCGTATCGATGAGATTGAGCTGATAAGTCTGGCCATCCTGCGCTGTATACACCATGCGAACCGCGTGAGCTTTGATGGTGATGCCGCGCTCCCGTTCGAGATCCATGGAATCGAGCACCTGGGCCTGCATCTCACGAGCGGTGAGTGATCCGGTTAACTCGAGAAGGCGATCGGCGAGGGTGGATTTCCCATGGTCAATGTGCGCAATAATGGCAAAATTGCGGATAAAAGCGGCGTCCATGGCTGCAGGGGTCAATGCTCGATTCTAACAGGCGTTGCAGATGCGCTTCAGTAACCGGACACCGACTCCCGAAAACGTCGTCCTTGCGAAGAGTAAAATCCAGTCATGCGTTACTTGGTCAGGGCGCGAGTGAAACCGGGCTGCGAACAGGCTCTGCTGAAAGCGATCGAAGACGGAACCCTGGGGCGAGGTTCAGTTGCCGAAGGCGAGTACTTGCGAAATATGCTGCAGGCGAGACTTTGCCAGGACCGGAAGACTCGCTGGGTGGAAGTTTGCTATTGCCCGACTCCTCTGCAGGAAGAACGCGAGTATTGGGAGCAATACTTTGAGCTGACACGAGTGCAGGACGCTCATGATCGCAGGAAGTGCCGCGACCAGAGCGGCTCTGAACCGTGGGCTTGCGGCGACTGCGATTGCACGGAACGCCTGGAGCAGAAATTGGAAGGGTCGGGAAAGCCGTTTCTTGAATCACTGCGGCTTGCGTTGATCAAATTGCCTTCAGCGGAGGAGGAGCGCTGAACGTCTCGCGTGCCTTCCGAAATCGTATTGAGCTGATCGGCTAAAATCAGAGTTCATGCTCGTGCTCGCCTCTGCCTCTCCGCGCCGCCAGGAGCTTCTGCGCAATGCGAGTATTCCGTTCGTGGTACAGCCGACCGATATTCCTGAAGTTCCCTGGCCACGCGAAGCGCCGCGAGCGTTTGCCGAACGCATGGCCCGGGAAAAGGCTTTAACCGTGTTTCGCCAGCGGCCGGATGATTTTGTTCTTGGCGCCGATACCATCGTTATTGTAGATGCAGAAATTCTGGGCAAGCCGCGCGACGCCGCCGATGCTGCCCGCATGTTGCGCTTGCTTTCAGGCCGCAGACACCAGGTAACAACAGGGGTTTGTCTGGTTGCTCCACAACGACGAGCTGAGAACCGGCAATTAGAAACTGGATTCGAAGACGTGCGCTCTGCAACGACAATCGTTACGGTCACCGCTCTCAGCGACGACGACATTCGCTCGTACATCTCGACCGGCGAGCCAATGGACAAAGCTGGAGCCTACGCTATCCAAGGCAGAGCTTCGCGCTGGATTTCACACATCGAGGGAGATTACTTCAACGTGGTGGGGTTACCCATTTCGCTGGTCTACAAAATGCTGTCGGAGCGCGGCGTGGTTTGTGCCGAGACGTAACAAGTTACGTCTCTACCGTCGGTGGGTTTACGACTTTTTATCTTTTTCCGATTCGCCATCCTTCATGGCTGATTTGAAATTCTTGATGCCTTCGCCTAGGCCCTTGCCCAAATCCGCCAGCTTACTGGGACCGAAGAGCAGAAGCGCAATGGCCACGATCAACAGAATATGCAGAGGCTGAAACAGTCCTTCACCCATAAATCCTCCAGTTGCCTTCCGATCGCGTCCCTGTAGAAATTCTAGGCTTCCCACTCTACGGAGTCAAAGAACGGTCGAGTTTGACCGCACGGGCAGCCGATTCAGCTCAGATACCCTTTAACGTGTACACCACACCGCTAAATGAGCTGTTGTAACCGGCGCACCACACTTGAAATTTAGTGCCGACGGGCTTGCTGTCGCAGGCACCCATTTCAGCGCCGGTCTTTGCATCCAGCGACCAGGCCTTACCCCCGTTGCTGCTGTAGTACATGCCTCCCACGTTGGAGGAGTAGTTTCCACCTGTCGCCCAGCCGATCTTCGGCGTCACAAAGAGAATCTCGCGAATAGGCCACGGATCATTCAGCGTACGACCGCTCCAGGTTTTGCCGCCGTCGATGGTGCGATGCACCCATCCCTCTACGTTAGGCGAAATCTCCCCTCCGCCCACCCATCCGGACGTGTCATTGGAAAAGAACACAGGGCCGTCGAACACGGAGTCTATGGATGGACGACAAGTCCACGTCGCACCGCCGTTCGAACTGTCGCAGTACGTAATTCCGGAAGCGCGAGCGTGAAGATTGCCGAGCAGGCTGAATTCGTTGCCGAACCAGCCGCCGTTCGGATCAGGAACCACCGACGTCCAATCCGACGCGTGCGCGCCCCCATTCGTCGTATAGTGCGCGGCATTCGCACTCTTTGTGGCCAGACCATCCAGCACCAACCCGTCTTTGTGGTTGGCAAAACGAACGCGATACGACCAGCCGGTCGTGGTCAGAACAATGTCGGACGTCCAAGTCGCGCCGCCGTCGTGACTCCACCGAATGATGCCCTCTTCGGTGGAATCGTTGAAACCAGAAATGACCACGTCCTTGGCGCCTAGCGCGTTCACGCCGAACCAGTAGTACGGAAAACCCAGGTTCATGATTTCTGTCCACTTCGAACCGCCGTCCGTCGTCTTCCAAACCTGACCGAGTTCCGCAGCGGCATAGCCGACCAATGTTGTGGGAAAAGAAATGTCGTGGATGACGGCTCCTGAGAGAGTGGCCTGCAGCTTCCATGGATTGGCCTTGGGGCTGACAGATGCGGTTTTCCGCTGGCCACTCGCGTCCGAGGGCCGGTCAGCCGACAGCTCACGGCTGAAACCCACGACTGGAATCCTATTGGCGACGTGCCGGACAGTGGTGCTATCCGTCTGGGCGGACGCTGCGATCGGGATTAGGCAAGCCACCACCGTAAGGGCTGCGATCAGGAGATGAAATGTTCGCGGAGTCTTCATGATACGGGAACCTCTGGCGAGGAAAACCGCGCCGGGTGAGGATTTTAGCACGGCAGGAGACTAGACACTCGCGATCAATTCGGCCAGTAGCGCCGCGCGTTTTGGCAACTCGGAAATCAGAATCGACTCGTGAGTTGCGTGCGCGCCCTCGCCTACTCCGCCCAATCCGTCCAGCGTCGGAATGCCGAGCCCGGCGGTGAAATTTCCATCGGAGCCTCCGCCGACAGCCGCTTCCTCTAATTTCCAGCCCATCTGCTTGGCGATCTCCGCTGCTTTCTTATATAGCGCGGCTACGCTTGAAGTTCGTTCCATTGGAGGACGATTCATTCCGCCGCTGATTTCTAGTTTGCATTTTCGATTAATCGGCTTCAGAGAGCGAAGTTTGCGGTTGATGCCAGCCGCGTCCTGCTTGCGTGCAACTCGTACGTCGAGCACCGCACTGGCTTCGGCAGGAATCACATTTACTCGCGTCCCACCTTGCACGGCTCCGATGTTCAGCGTTAGTCCTCGTTTCAGATCGATCAACTTCTGGATTGCCACAATCTGCCTTGCCAGCTCCACTATCGCGCTCTGCCCTTTCTCAAAATCGAGTCCTGAATGCGCGGCTTTGCCTGTAACTTTCAGAACGTATTCCCCAATGCCTTTGCGTGCAGTTTTCACTGCCCCCTTCGGCCCATGCGAAGGTTCGAGCACCAGCACAGCCGCAGATTTTCTCGCGAGATTTTCTGTAATCCGTCGTGAAGTGTCGCTGCCCACTTCTTCGTCCGAAACCAGGAGAACAGTCACCGGCCTCGGCAAAACGTCCTCGTGCCAGGCTCGCAGCGCCTCGATCGCGTGCAACATAAGGGCAATCCCGGACTTCATGTCAAACGCACCCGGCCCCCACAAACGCCCGTCGGCCACGCGGCACGGCATGCTCGCAAGTGTGCCCAGCGGATACACAGTATCCAAGTGTCCCAGAAGTAGGACTGGCTTTCCGCGGCCAGTGCCCGCGAAATCAACCTGCAAGTGATCGCCAAAATCCTGGACGCGATGAAACTTTGTGTGCCCGCCCAGTCCTTCGAATCTTCCCGCGAGCAGTGTCCCCAACCGGTCCACAGCGTCCTTGTTGTCGCTAGGCGACTCGATCTCCACCAGTTGATGAATAGTCTGAACGATCTGGTCTCTTCGTTCCTGGAAGTAACTCAGCCGCTTCGCTATTTCGCCATGGGAAACGGTTTCACTCTGGACTGTTTGTGACGCTTTCTTAGGCATGCAATCCTTTTCTGGAAGGGTTAGAGGGCGCGCGGTACAGTATAATCTTCGCTCTCCATCTTTCGCTTTTTCGTACCTAGAGAAACCGATGACCGATACTGCTCAACCTGCAACTGAAGTTCCTGCGGAGGCCAAGACTACGCTGGACATCAATGACGTCCAGCGCATCCTCCCGCACCGTTTTCCGTTTCTGCTCATCGACCGCGTCGTCGATCTTGAGCGCAGGAAACGGATTGTCGCCATCAAGAACGTGACGATCAACGAACCGTTCTTTGCCGGACACTTTCCCGGCCTTCCGGTGATGCCAGGTGTCCTCATCGTGGAAGCCATGGCCCAGGCTGGCGGAGTTCTGCTGTTCACTGAAGTCGAAGACCGCGACAGCAAGCTGGTGCTATTCACCGGTATCGAGCGCGCCCGGTTTCGCCGCCCTGTGGTTCCAGGCGATCAACTTCGCATCGAGGTCGTGGTCAAGGTCTGGCGTGGCAATGCTGGGCGCATGGCAGGAAACGCTTACGTGGGGGACACGCTTGCCTCCGAGGCTCTTGTCACTTGCAGGCTGGTCGATCGGGCGCGCGCTGAAAAGAAACCCGCGCAAGGAAAGATCGAGGCATAGGAGCCATGATCAGCGGAAGATGAAAGTTCATCCCACAGCCATCGTTGATCCCGGCGCCGAGGTTCATCCCAGTTGCAACATTGGTCCTTACTGTGTAGTCGGGCCGGAGGTTGAACTCGGAGAAGCGTGCCATCTGATTTCGCACGTGACCATGGAAGGACCGACGAAGATCGGCGCCCATAACGCTTTTTTTCCATTTTGCTCAATCGGAATGCCACCGCAGGATCTAACCTACGCCGGCGAACCGACTCGCCTCGAAATTGGTGACCACAACCAGATTCGCGAGTTCGTTACCATTAATCGCGGCACCGCAAAAGGTGGCGGACTGACCCGCGTGGGCAACCATGTATTGGTTATGGCTTACGCGCACATCGCCCACGATTGCGCGATCGGCGATCACGTTATCCTTGCCAACGCGGCGACTCTCGGCGGCCACGTCACGGTCGAAGAGTGGGCCACGGTTGGCGCTCTCTGTCCAGTACACCATTTTATCCGCATCGGTGCGCACTCGTTTATTGGAGGTGGAACAACCATTACTCGCGATGTTCTTCCGTTTTCGAAGACTTCTGCTTCGCGTGATACACGCGCGTATGGACTCAATGCGATCGGGCTGGAGCGCCGCGGCTTCAGCAAGGAACGCATTCGCAAAATCCACCACGCTTACAAAATCCTGTTGGCGTCGAAGCTCAATACCTCGCAGGCTCTGGAAAAACTGAAAGCGGAGCCGGATCGTGGAGAAGACGTGGATATGCTAATGAAGTTCATCGAACAATCCGAGCGGGGAGTGATCAAGTAGCCGGGGGACTTCAGGCCTTAACAAAGTGGCCAGAGTCCGGGGCAGAGCTTTCTTGAATACAGGGCAGCAAACATGCTGGGTTCGTGCAGCAGGTGCGAATCAGAATCGCGTGCGATTTCTTCGTGTATAGTCAGATCGACCAATTTCTCGATGCTAGCTTCAGCTTCTTCGAGCCGCTCCCGAAATTCGTATAGCCCGACTTTATATATCGCAAGACCGGACTTGAGGCGTTCTTTCAGATTCGCTTCACACTCGGGCGAAAAACGAAACTTTCGCTTTGCCGCCGCGCGGACTGCCCATCGCCACAAATATTCCTCTGGATCTTCCGTGAGCGGCGGTCGCGTGGCCATGAGAATCCTTCGGGATAAAGCGGAGGACATTGCGAAACTTAAATCAAGCTTCCCACCGATGAGGCGGCATAATCAACTGGTTTATGATTTCCGAGAACAATACGATTTCGTAGGAGTCCCATTTTGGCAGGTTCTGAACGCATCGGTTTGATCGCAGGCAATGGGCGCTTTCCTTTTCTAGTGCTCGATGCAGCCTGCGCTGCGGGATATGAAGTCATCGTTGTTGCGATTAAGGAAGAGGCCTTCCCGGAGATCGAATCTCACAGCGCGACTGCCGTTCATTGGCTCTCTCTGGGAGAACTTTCTAATCTAATCGACACTTTCAAGCGCGAAGGCGTAAAGCGCGCGATCATGGCGGGACAGGTCAAGCATAAGCAGATTTTCTCGAGCATTCGGCCCGATTGGCGTTTGGCCAAGCTTCTGCTTTCACTCGGGACTCGCAATACGGATTCTCTGCTGGGAGCTGTCGCAAAAGTCCTCGCAGACGAAGGCATCACGTTGGAAAACTCGACTTCATTTCTCGAACCTTTGCTGGCCAAGCCGGGCGTGCTCACGAAACGCGCGCCTTCTGAGCAAGAAAAAAAGAACATCGCTTACGGACGTATCGTAGCCCGCAACCTGGCAGAATACGACATCGGCCAGACCGTGGTCATCGCGGAAACTGCCTGTGTCGCGGTCGAAGCGATGGAAGGAACGGATGCAACCATCGAACGCGCCGGCCAGATTATGACTTCGCTCGAATCCGGTCCATCCACGTTGAGCCGCGCGCTGACGGTCGTCAAGATCGCGAAGCCAAATCAAGATATGCGCTTCGATGTGCCGGTGATCGGAGTGAGGACGATAGAAGCCATGCAGAAGGCAAGCGCAAGCTGTCTGGCAGTGGACGCGGGCAAATGCCTGCTCCTTGATGGAGACGCGATTATTACTGCGGCCGATGCGGCGAAGATCAGCATTGTGGCAGACTAAGCCTAACGAGCGCGAGACGCGCGTCGGCGAGTCGGCCAAGAACGAGCTCGCGCTGCCGACACGGGGCGCTTTCGCGTCTCGCCCCGCACCCGGGTGAGATCGTGCGCGGTTTGAAGATTCATCCAGAACTCCGCCGAGTTATTAAAATGGTCCGCCAGAAGTAGAGCGGTTTCCGGAGTCATCCCCCGCTTGCCTCGAATTAGCTCATTGATACGATTTTGGGGAATGTTGAGTGCCTTCGCCAGTTTCACCTGAGTCATTCCCAAAGGTTCGAGAAACTCCTTCAATAAGACCTGCCCGGGATGTGTTGAGATTCGATGCAGAGAACGCATGGCTCTCCTTTTCGGTTACTCTTCTTTTAAGATAACTTACTGGAGAATACCGCATGTCCGAAACTGCCCGTCTTGCTGATCAAATACGACGTGCTTTTGATGGGGACGCCTGGCATGGCGACTCTGTCCTCGAAATCCTCAAGGGCGTCGATGCCAAGATGGCTGCCGCGCATCCGATCAAGAACGCACACAGCATCTGGGAACTCGTTTTGCACGTTACCGCATGGGATAGCGCGATCCTTACGCGCATCGGTGGCACAGCCGTAGAACTGGAGGGAGAAGATAATTTCCCTTCCGTAAAAGATACCAGCGCGGCTGCCTGGCGCAAGGCGATTGAGCACGCGAAGCAGGTTCACGGCGAATTGGTGAAAGCGGTCGCGACCTTTCCCGATTCACGGCTGCAGGAAAGAGTTCCGGGCAAAACCGAAAGTTATCATGATTTCTTCTATACGTTCAGCGGAATCGTCCAGCACGAGCTTTACCACGCAGGCCAGATTGCACTGCTCAAAAAGGCGCAGGCAAGATAATCCGATTTCGCAACTCATAGTCACAGTTCAAATCAGGCGGGGCTCCTCCGGCAGTGTTTTGTGATTAAATCAACCAGGCTTCCGGCAACCGGCCGGCCGCGGATGTGAAAACTGACTACCGACAACTTCATCAACGTCGCCGTGATCGGTGTGGGAACGTTTGGCCGGAATCATGCCCGGGTTTACCGTCAACTTGCAGAGGAGGGCGCACCCGTGCGACTTGTCGGAGTCGTGGACCCCGATACGGCGCGGGCTGACGCCGTAGCGCGAGACTTCGGCTGTCGCAGCTTTGGATCGATCGACCAACTTATTACGACGCACAGCGAAGTCCAGGCTGCCTCGGTCGCCGTACCGACCATCTACCACCTCAGCGCCGCCAAGCAGTTGATGGAGGCAGGCATTGACGTATTGATCGAAAAGCCGCTGGCCACGTCGCTGGCAGAAGCCGACGAACTCATCCGCCTGGCAAAGCGGTTCGATCGTGTCGTCCAAGTCGGGCACCTTGAGCGCTTCAATCCCGCGGTTCGCGCCGCTCTGCCCGTGATCACACAGCCCATGTTTTTTGAAGTGCATCGGCTCAGTGTGTTCACGCCGCGATCGCTGGACGTAGATGTCGTGCTCGACCTGATGATTCACGATCTCGACATCGTGCTCTCGTTCGTGAATTCGCCGGTCAGGGAAATCCGTGCGGTGGGGCTGCCCATCCTTTCCGGCAAGGTCGACATTGCGAACGTGCGCCTCGAATTCGAGTCCGGGTGCGTGGCGAACTTTACAGCCAGCCGAGTTTCGACTGAGCGTGTCCGCAAGCTGCGCTTTTTTCAACCTAAACAATATGTGTCTTTGGATTACGGCCGACAAGATGTTCTGGTGTTCAGTGTCGGTCCGGGCGATGCATCCGGGACACCCTCAGTGAATCCACAAATCCAGGTCGTGAAGCCTCCAACGACCAGCGAGGAACCCCTTCACGCGGAACTGAAGTCATTCCTGGAGTCAGTCCAGCATCGCTCCACGCCAACGGTTACTCTGGAGGACGGTCGCCGCGCTTTGTCTGTGGCTCTCGACATCGTCGCGGCAATCAGTGAACACGGAAGAAAGATTGATCTCGAGAGCCTTCACGCCTGATTCGCCATCCCTGAATGTCAAGTTTTGTAAACGAAAATCCACAATTGACCATCTGGATGCAAATCCTATGGACTTACACTTTCAGGCCTTCGCGGATTCCCCTGAAAGATGCGAAAATGAACCTACTGGGCGAAAGACGCCAGCAAATTCGCGACGGCAGACTTGCAGTGGTCATGCACGAGGAGGGGTTTGTCTCCTTGCAACGAATGCTTCGCGATTCGTGTCTAACCAGCAGCTAGGTTTGTTCGATGTCAACTACACAAATCCCGCCAACCAATCCAGCTTCTTCGACAACGACACGAAGCTCCGAGGGCGGAGATTTGTACGATGCGCGTTACTGGGAATCTGCTTATCGCGAAATAGTCGAAGCACCCGCGCTGCTGCTGCAGCTTCAGGATGAACTGGCGCAGGCCCGCCGACGGGAAGCTTTCTGGATTTCGGTAGTCGTGCATTTGATCGTTGTCCTGGTTTTATGGAACTCACAGAAGTTAGCGGGATTCCTGCCGCGGCGAGCCGTAATCGTCGCCAGCCCCCAGTCAAACCAGAAAGACCTTACTTATCTCGAACTGCCTCCTGATGAACAGAAAGTGAGCAAGCGTCCGGACACAAATATCATTTCCGACAAAGACCGCATTGCGACGTCGCACGCTCCGCAAATAGATCGTAAGGAACTTAAGAAAATTCTCGACGCTTCACGCCCGGGCAGACCAGGTGCGAGCGCTCCCGAGGCCGCGCAATCCCAAAACCCGGCTCCCGCTGCGACCCAGAATCCTTCGCCGCAGCCGTCGGCGCCGCCACCACCCGCTCCACCTCAGGTCGCAAAACTACAGACGCCTCCGCCTGCCCTGACTCCCCAAGCGGCGTTTGGCAGCAACGCCTTGTCGGCGGGTTCGGCCATCCAGCAGGCTGAACGAGCAGCCGCCGCGAATCGTGGCGGATTCAGTGGTGGTGATGGTGGAAATTATGGCCTTGGTTTAGGCAGGAAGCCAACCGCCGCAATGGGACCTCTTGAGGTTCTCACCGACACAATGGGCGTGGATTTCGGTCCCTATCTGCAGCGCGTGCTGCACGATGTCCGCCTGAACTGGTACAACCTGATTCCAGAATCGGCGCGTGCCCCGCTGATGAAGAAAGGTAAACTCACGATCGAGTTTGCCATTCTCAAAAACGGCACTGTTGCTGGAATGAAATTGGTCGCAACCTCCGGCGATGTAGCACTCGATCGCGGCGCCTGGGGCGGCATCACCGCGTCCAATCCGTTTCCTCCGCTGCCCGGTGAATTCGGCGGTCAGTACCTCGGATTGCGCTTTACTTTCTACTACAACCCTGATAAATCCGACCTGCAGTAGCGCTCTTTCTACCACACCCTACAGCGATTCTCCCTCACCATGGGCGAGCCGGCCTTGCAGTGAAACGCTTCCTGAAACTCGGGCAGGTTTGAGACCACGCCGTTGGCGCGGTATTTGTCCGGAGAATGCGGATCGATCGTGGCCCGCAGCCGTTTGGTTTCGTCGCGTGTACTTGAACACCAGCTCTGTCCGTAAGCGACGAAGAAACGTTGCTCCGGCGTGAAGCCTTCGAGCGGCTCCAGCGTCTGGCCCTTGGTATCTTGCTGCCACGCTATCTGAGCCAGAATCACGCCGCCCAGGTCGGCGACATCCTCGCCCAGCGTCAGTTTTCCGTTGATCTTGATGTCATCCACAACTACGTACTGCGAATACTGATCTGAAATGCAACTGGCACGCTGCTCGAACGCCTTCGCGTCTTCCGCAGTCCACCAGTCCCGCAGATTGCCTTGCGCGTCAAACTGGCGGCCTTCGTCGTCGAAGCCGTGCGTGAGTTCATGGCCAATCGTGGAGCCGGTATCGCCGAAGTTCGGGGCCGCGTCGGAATTCACATCGAACAACGGCGGCTGCAGAACCCCTGCGGGGAAATTGATATCATTCAGCTGCGGATCGTAGTACGCATTCACCGTCGGTGGGGTCATTTCCCACTCGCCGCGATCCACTGGCTTGCCGATCTTGGCCAATTGACGCCGAAATTCGAACTCGCGGGCGCGAAGCACATTGGCCATTTCATCGTCGCGAGCAATAGTGAGCGCACCATAATCCCGCCACTTGTCGGGATAGCCGATCTTATTGGCGACGGCATGAAGTTTTTCCAGCGCGTGCTGCTTGGTGGTGGGCGTCATCCAGGAGAGCGAGTCGATGTCTTGCCCCATGGCATCTTCGATTTCCTTCACCATCTTCTGCGCTCGCTGCTTGGCTTCGGGGCTGAAGTTTCGCTCGACGTAGACTTGGCCCAGCGCTTCCCCGATATCGTTGTCCACATAACCGACACAACGCTTCCATCGTGGCTCGAGTTGCTGCGCTCCTTGCAAAGTCTTGCCGTAAAAATCGAAATCGGCGTCCACGAAATCGGATGACAAGAAAGGCGCATTCGCATTGATGAGATGCCAGCGCAGATAAGTCTTCCAGCTCGCCAAAGTTTCGTTTAGGAGCTCCGTGTTCAGCGCTTTGAAGAATTCCGGAGTTTCCACATTGAGCGCTTCCAGCGATGGCAAACCCAGTTTGGCGAAATACGTTTTCCAACGGAACGACGGACTCAGAGCAATCAATTGCTCAACCGTCATCTTGTGGTAGAGCTTCGGAGGATCCCGCCGTTCCACGCGGGTAAGCGATCCCTTGGCAAGAACCGTTTCAATGCGGATGACCGTCTGGGCCTCGACTGCGGCTATAGCTAGCTTGTCGCCAAGCAGCTCGAACATTTTTTGCAAATGGGCAACGTACTTTTTGCGAATCTCCGCGGACTCGGTGTCAGCCTTCAAATAGTAATCGCGGTCCGGCAACCCAAGCCCGCCCTGATCCACTTCGGCAATGACTTGCGTCGAGTCCTTATAGTCCTGATCAGAGCGAAAGCGAAACAGTGCGTTGTTATAAACCATGATTGCCGCGATGTCGGCGATTGCGCGCCGGGAATGCAGTTGTTGAATCTGGTCGAGCAGCGGCTGCAACGGCTTTATCGCGGCCGCGTTGATCGCCTTCTCATCCATGCACGCGGCGTAGTAATCGCCGATCCTCTGCTTCACCGCATCGCGATCGGGCGCAGGTGTGGCCGCACTGTCCAAAATCTCGCGCAGGATTGCCTTGTTATCGTTCTCCAGTTTGGAATAAACACTCCAGGAGCTTTGATCGGGCGGGATCGGGTTTTTCTTGATCCAGCCGCCGCAGGAGTATGCGAAAAAATCCGTACACGGATCCACGCTCGCATCCATCGACGTGAGATCGAGAACCGGCTGAGACTTGGCAGGAGCGGTTTGTGCCATTACGACGGGACCAGAAGTGATCGTGATGAGAAAGGCCGAAACAAGGAAGGTCAGAGCAAGCGTCGTACGGTGCATTCTGTGTCCTCAGTGATGAATCGACAGTCTCCGGCGGTATCAGGAGGCCAGCTTGCCGGATGAAGATTCTAGCGTGCAGCATTTCCACGCCGACGTCAATTAGGTGAAAACTAGCAAATGATAGCGGTTTCACGACTTCTGCAGGTGGATTGAACCATCTCCCGTATGAACCGTAATCAGATTTCCTCCACCATTGATTTTTCCGTGAATGTTTTTCTCGCCGAGACGACCTTCGACAGCGACCGGAATATCCGCTTCAATATGCCCATCTCCTGTGTGTAGATCTAGGTCAGCGGCAAGGCTACCAGGCAGTTCGAGAGTGACGCCGCCATCCCCGGTGTGAAGGGTCCAGCCCGAAGTAACCGTCGACCCGGCCAAGGCCCGCGCTTCAATGCGGCCATCTCCCGTGGTCAGTTCGAGCCCGTCGAATCGTCCGGCAGCCGTTATGTGGCCATCTCCGGCGCGCGCGCGCAGCGTGCCATCCACCGAGTCAATATCCTGATGGCCGTCGCCGGTCTGAAGATCCATCTCACCTTTCAAATTCGTCAGCCGGATGGCGCCGTCCCCAGTATGCAGATTGACCTTTCCCTCCCGTGGCATGTGGATCTCGACATCGACTTGGTAGCCGTGAAAATTGAAATTGATAATGTGCACGTCGTGCGGAAAATGGATTCGGAGATCGACCGAGTCCCCGGACTGGTGTTCCTCGATTTTGAGGCCATGGTCGCCAATCTTGTAATGCTCGGAAGTCACGCGAGCTTCAATGGTCTTCTGGTCCCAGGTATCCACATGGATGTTGGCGTCGGACGTTTCGACCCGGAGCTCGGGCCTTCCGGTAATCGTGTAAGTCTTGGACCACTCATCCGCGCGCGCCAACGGGGCAAGGGCTATGCAGACTCCTAATGCAACCAAAGCAAAACGTTTCATAGATTTCTCCTGAGGCCACCGTACTCACACTTCAGCATTTAGACGTTCAATGATACGGATGAGCAACCGCACCAGTTCCAAAAATCCAAAAAGCTTTCCGTGAAATCCTTTTGAGCAAACGCCGCGGCTTTCCGGCGCTACAATGTTGTCATGCCTGCGTCGGGGCCAAAACGACAGCCGGACACACAACCGCTGGACCATCCTTCAGCCGAGCATCACCGCACCCCGCAAATATATACCTTGGAAGCGACCGGACTTCTGGTGATCGCGGCGCTGATCCTGATCCTCACCCTCGTTCGCTACTGGCATCACATTCGTTGGGGCCTCCGCTGAAAGTGGTTCCCGATCCGCTGCTGCTGGTGGTGCTAGGTCCGACGGCCAGCGGGAAAACAGCCCTTGCTGTGGCCCTTGCTGAGCGCTTTCGTGGCGAAGTCGTGAATTGTGACTCGGTGGCCATGTATCGCGAATTTGAGATCGGAACCGCGAAACCGAGCGCCGCCGAGCGTGCGCGTGCTCCACATCACTTGCTTGATTTCGTAGATCCTATCGGCTACATCACCGCGGGTGAGTATGCACGCCTGGCGCGACAAGCGCTTGCGGAAATCAAGTCCCGAGGAGCGTTGCCGATTGTGGTTGGAGGGACGGGGCTCTATCTTCGCGCCCTACTGGATGGGCTGTTTCCGGGCCCTCAGCGCTCGGAGGAACTGCGGGCAAGGCTGCGGCAGCGCGTAGAACAATATGGCGCAGCCTACCTGCACCGTGTGTTGCGCAGGCTCGATCGTGATGCTGCCGAAAAGATTCATGCCAACGATACCCCCAAGCTCATCCGGGCGATCGAGATATGCCTTGCTTCACGGCAAAAAATGACCGAGATGTGGAAGCAAGGCCGCGAGCCGTTAACTGGTTTCCGAATCGCGCGACTGGGTTTGACTCCCGAGCGCGACGAACTCTACTCCCGAATTAACCAACGCGCAGAGCGCATGTTCGAGTCGGGGCTGCTGGAGGAAACGAAACACCTGCTCGCAAAATATGGCGAGGCGGCCCGCCCGCTGTCCTCGTTGGGATACAAACAGGCAGTGCAACACCTGCGCGGTGAAATCGATGGCAAAACGGCTCTGCAAGCCACCCAGCAAGCGCATCGCAACTACGCCAAGCGCCAGATGACCTGGTTCCGCCGCGAGCCGGACGTGGTGTGGCTCCAAGGCTTCGGCGACGAACCAGAAATCCAGCAGAAAGCCGCAGCGTTGCTGGCTGTAGAGACGTAGCTAGCTACGTCTCGGCTCCTTCGAGCTTCTCCGCCATCTCCAGCAGCTTGGTAACGCTGTTCCAGTTTCTCCCAGTTCCAGCAATCTTAAGCTTTTTCTCGACCGTTACCCACGACAGCTTCGGGCGGGCCATGCCATTGGGGAAATAGATGTAAACTTCGCGACCGTGGATGTGCATTTCCTCAGGGTCTGCCTTGATCTTGAGAACCTGCTCCAGCGCCTCGGCAGCAGGATGGCTCTCAAGGAACATCACCAGGAGTTTGTTCGGCTCGATACCACGCCGGGTTCGGAATGGGTTTCTTGCGATTGCATCTCTGAGTTCGGAAGTAGTGCGAAGTATCACGCGGGGGCGAAAACCGAAATCCCGCTCGATCGCGCTCTCAATCCGCTTTGCCAGCGCGGTAAGACTTTGCGCCTTGGTCCGGAAAACCACGTTGCCGCTCGCTACGTAGGTCTCCGCGTCTCGCAACCCGAGCGACTCGTAAAGCGTCCGCAGTGCATCCATTTTGATCCGGTTGTGGCTAACCAGATTGACGCCGCGGAGCATGGAGACGATCACGGGCATAGCGAGTCAAGTATATCCGCCAGGCGCGTCCTCACGCCGCAGACCGGAAGCCCACTCCCATGCTATCGTCTGCTAATGCTTCGACAGATTGGCTTTTTATTGACGGTTTTCGTCCTCTTCGTCTGCCCTTCTTTCGCCAAAGAAAAATATCAGCAACCTGGACCCATCCACCTCGATCGCGCAGGCGAAAAATGGGCGGAGCAAACCCTGCGCAGGCTCTCGACTGAAGAAAAAGTTGGCCAACTTTTTGTGGTCTGGGTGCGCGCCAAATTTCTGAATGTCGAGGCGCCTGAATATCTCCAACTCCGCGACGACATCCGCAAATACCATCTCGGCGGACTCACCATGACCGTCCCCTGGGACCCGCCGTTTCTCTACCGCAGCCAGCCTTACGAAGCTGCCGAACTGCTCAATCGGCTGCAGCAGGATTCCAAGCTGCCGCTACTGATCGCTGCTGATTTCGAACGCGGCGTCACGATGCGCTTGCACGGCGCCACCGAATTTCCTCACGCCATGGCGTTCGGAGCCGCACGCAAACTTGAATACGCCAACGCCTTTGGCCGCATCACCGCGCAGGAAGCTCGCGCCATTGGCGTGCACTGGAATTTCTTTCCAGACGCCGACGTCAACTCCAACCCAGCGAATCCCATCATTAATACGCGTTCCTTTGGCGAAGATCCCCAGCAAGTCGGCGATCTGGTCGACGCGTACATCCGCGGAGCCCGAGCCAATGGAATGATGACCACCGTCAAACATTTCCCTGGCCACGGCGACACCGCAACCGATTCTCATCTGGGCGTGGCGCAGGTGACCGGCAACCTGGCGCGCCTCAAGTCGCTGGAACTTCCGCCGTTCCAGAGGGCAATTGAAGCAGGCGTTGATTCCGTTATGGTGGCCCATGTTTCCATCCCGGCTCTCGACCCCGATCCCAACCATGTGGCCACGACTTCGCCCGCAATCGTGACCGGCCTGCTCAAAGACCAGCTCGGGTTCAAGGGAATCGTCATCACCGATGCGCTTGATATGGCTGGCCTCACTCGTCTTTATGCCGCACACGTCGGCCGCGCGGCGGTTGACGCATTTAAGGCGGGCAACGACGTACTGCTCATCCCAGCCGACCTCGACGCATCCTATCGCGCCATGCTCGAAGCCGTACGCTCGGGCGAGATTCCGCAGACTCACCTCGATGCCTCCGTGCTCAAAATACTGAAAGCAAAGGCCTCCCTAAACCTTCACAAAACGCGCCTGGTGAATATCGAGGCGCTCTCCACCCTGCTTGGCAAGCCGGAAAACCTTGCCCTCGGCCAGCAAATCGCAGACGACTCCATCACCTTGGTCCGCGACAATAGCAAGCTGCTGCCACTGAAATCTTCGGGAACCGCCGCGCCCGGTCTTCCGTATCAGAGAGTGGAAGAGGTGCGCGACATCATGGTCGTCATAGTTTTCTCAGACGACATGCGCACCGAAGCCGGACGCAGATTGGAACGCGAGATCCGCGAGCGCGTGCCGGATGCCAATGTCACTTATGTCGATCCCCGCATGGCTGGTGCGATGGTTGACGACGTGTTGAAGGCCGTGGATAACGCGCAATCCGTCATCGCGGCAGTGTACGAAGTTCCCGTGCCAGGCAAAGTGATGAAAGGTACAAACGGCGTGACCAACTCTGTAGGCCTGTCGGATGCGAGTGGCACATTGTTGCAGAAGGTGTTGGATCATGCAGCGGAGAAAACAGCCGTGCTCGCCATGGGAAATCCATACCTGGCGCAGGATTTCCCGGCAGTACAAAATTATCTCTGTACGTTTTCCAATGCGACGGTTTCAGAGGTCAGTGTGGTAAAGGCGTTGTTCGGAGAAATCGCGATCCGCGGACATCTTCCGGTCAGCATCCCGAATATCGCTCAGCGCGGAGCCGGAATCGAGCGACCGGCGCAAATCGCGCGAGGAGGTACTCGACATGCATATTCCCAAGTCAATTAGTTTGCTTCCGGTCGCGGCGATCCTGGCCGCGCTTGTGCTCTTGCCCGCCTGCAGCGTGAACGTGAAAGATCACGGGGACGATGGCAGCAACAGCAAAGTCGATATCAGCACTCCCATCGGCGCAATCCACGTTAACGAGAATGCGGATGCCCGCGACGCCGGTCTTCCCGTCTACCCCGGCGCCAGTTTGAAACCGAAGACCGGAGATGGCGACGGAAAGAGCGCCAACGTCAATCTGTCCGCGTTCGGCTATGGCTTGAAGGTGGTCGCTCTCGAGTACGAGTCAAACGACCCGCCCGACAAAATCATCGCTTACTACCAAGACCAATTGAAGAAATACGGTAACGTGCTGCAATGCCACGGCCGGCGTTTTAAAGTCGATGACGATGTCCCAGCGATTGGGGGTAAGAATGGCGTTGTCGTAGGCGGCAGTCTCAAGTGCGATTCCGACGACAACGGCAAAACGATCGAACTCAAGGCTGGTACCGATGACAACCAACACATCGTTTCCGTCGATCCAGAAGGTAAGGGCTCGGACTTCGCCATCGTCTGGGTGCGAGTCCGCGGCAAGCAAGGCGATATTTAGGAGGAAAGTATGTCTCGATCCGCGGCAGCGTTACAAAAGACTTGCAAACAGCAGTTTCCGCGGCTCGTTCTGATGATTGCATTCGCGACGCTGTTGAGTCCGGGTGCGCTGATCGCCCAAGCGCAGCAACCGGACAACGGCACGAAGGACCCAAATCTCGATGTCCACAGCTCAATGGGCGATTTGCACATGGGTAAAGACGCAGACGCTCGCAGCGCCGGTTTGCCGCTGTATCCCGGCGCCCACCCCAGGCCCGATGAACCCGACAGCGACTCAATGAATTTTGGCCTCCTGACCGAGGCCTTCGGCCTGAAGCTCGTGATCGCGAAATATGGTTCCGACGACGCTCCCGGTAAGGTCGTCGATTTCTATCGCGAGAAGCTAAAGAAATACGGCAAAGTTCTGGAATGCCACTCAACCGAGCACGGCGGCAGCGCCCACGTGGACGTCGACGACCAGAAAGAACAACCCTCCAAAGAGCTTAAGTGTGAAGGCGACAATACTGGTCCGGTCACGGAATTGAAAGTGGGTACCGAAGACAACGAGCATGTGGTCGCGATCAAACCCAACCGCGCCGGCAAGGGAACTATTTTTGCCCTCGTTTACCTCTACACCCGCGGCAAGCAAGGCGACATCTAAGGTTCAAGATTCGACGGAGCAACGGGCGGTCCCGCCTGTCCGCTGATTTCTTGCGAACCGAAAGCCTCTGCTGTACCTTGAAACTCAGTGGAGCATCCCTGCTACAAGTGTGGCGCCAGCGTCGAAGACGGCACGCCGTTCTGCTTGCGGTGTAATGCCCCTCAGATTCGAGTCGCCGGACCTGCGCCGCTCACACCCGATGCCACGACGCCCAGCTTGACGATCGAACCGTCCGCATCCTACGCTACGCCGCTGCCGACGGCTCTCGATTGGCATGAAGCTTTGCCTTCTGCTGGAATCGCGCTGCTGGCGGGCATTTTCATAATCGCAGTCAGCAAGTCTACCGGGCTGGGCATGCTCGCCACCGGGTTTCTGACCGTAGTGCTTTACCGTCGGCGTTGCCCACTAACTCATCTCACCGCCGGCTTGGGAGCACGGCTGGGCGCGCTCGCCGGTGGTCTGGGGTTCGGCGTACTGGCCGCGATTCTAGCGCTCTGGACCGCCTTTCGCTCTGGCAAAGAAATCCACGATGCCTTCTTAAACTACATTCAACAAAACTCCGCCTCCAGTTCGGATCCGCGGATGCAACAGGTCATCGATCTGTTCAACACGCCGGATGGCTTTGCCTTCATCATGATTCTCACTCTCATCATGACGCTGATAGCGTTCCTGATTTTCTCCAGCGCAGGTGGCGCGCTGGGAGCATTCCTGCTATACCGGAAAGAACGCCAATAAAACCTGGAAAGATTGTGTTTAGGGACGCGCGCCCTCGCGAGCCTGCCCTGTAGCGCCGGCGCAGGATCCGACATGAAGCCTTGATATTTCTCCGAGGCCTCGAATAACAACAGCAATCTTTACTCATACCCCGACCTTGCTCCGACCTGCCCTGCACGCGTATGATGCAGCGTTCATGTCTCCGCGAACGTCAAACCGCCAGGCAAATCTGCGAGAGAAGGCGCAGTTGATGTCCGCATCGGAAATCGAACGCACTTTGGTGCGGCTGGTGCACGAAATCATCGAGAAAAGCAGTGGTGCGACCGATCTCGGCTTGGTCGGCATCCGCAGACGTGGAGTTTTCCTGGCCCAGCGGCTGGGTCAGATGATCGGGAGAATCGAAAAAACTCAGGTGCCCGTGGGCACGCTCGACATTACCTTGTATCGTGACGATCTTTCGACTGTGGGATCCGCGCCGGTGGTACAGAAAACGGAAATGGAGTTTCCCATTACCGGCAAGAACATCGTCCTCGTGGATGACGTTCTCTACACCGGACGCACTGTACGTGCTGCCATGGACGCACTTTTCAAGCAGGGGCGTCCGAAGCAGGTACAGCTCTGTGTGCTGATCGATCGCGGCCATCGCGAGCTTCCCATTGAAGCCAGCTTCGTGGGCCGCAAAGTACAAACCACGCGACAGGAGATTGTTGAAGTCCAGTTGCGCGAAATCGATAATGCGGAAAAAGTTCTGCTCGTTGAAAAACCAAACTAGAAGAGTAGCAACGGATAAAAAGCAGGCTCCAGAGAACGCGCGATTCGTCAGGGTATGCCTTCAGGCATACCGCATATCACTGAACGAGGGTTCAGCCTTAGTCCCTCGGGCTCTCAGGCAAACATGAACAAAGCCGCACGCGGTTCCCTGCTCGGCATCGAACATCTCGACGCAAAAGAGATTATGAGCCTGCTCACGCTGGCGCGTCGCATGAATCCGTCGAAGCCGCGGCCTTTGCTTCGAGACAAGCGCGTGCTGTTGCTCTTCTACGAAGCATCCACCCGCACCCGCAGCTCTTTCGAAATCGCCGCCAAATCGATGGGAGCGATGACCACACTGGTGCTTTCGAGCGGATCCAGCATTGAAAAAGGTGAGTCCCTGCTCGACACCGGATACACCCTGCAAGCCGTGGGCGCGGATATCCTCGTGATTCGCCACCCGCACGCTGGCGCACCGCTCCTGATGGCGACCCATCTGGATGTTCCAGTCATCAATGCGGGGGATGGAATGCACGAGCATCCCACGCAGGCCCTGCTCGATGCTTACACGATTCTGCGTCACAAAAAAACCCTGAAGGGCTTGCAGATGGCCATCATTGGCGATATCTATCACAGTCGCGTGGCCCGATCTGCAATTCACCTGCTCAGCAAATTTGGCGCGCACATTACACTTTGTGGCCCACCCGAGTTCTTGCCCGAAGTCGCAACCAGCCTCGCTCCGGGTTTGCACTTCACCCGCACCGTGGAAGAGGCGGTACGCGGTGCCGACGCGATTATGGTGCTGCGGGTACAAAAAGAGCGTTTGGCGGGAACGAAGCTGCGAGTGCAGGATTACATTTCCAGATATCAGATGACGATGGCTCGCCTGAAAATGGCCAAGCGCGACGCGATTCTGATGCATCCCGGTCCCATCATCCGCGGGTTGGAGCTGACATGGGAGGTCGCGGATTGCCCGCAATCGGTGATCGTTGAAGAGGTGCGTAACGGAGTGCCGGTACGAATGGCGATCCTGGCCAAAGCGCTGGGTAAGGCGAATTAAACGGCAATGCCTGCCCGACTCGTGAAAGATTCGTATCAGGGTATGCCTTCAGGCATACCACAAGTCGCTGCAACAAGAATTCGGATTTAGCCGCAGGGCTCTAATCGTTAGGAGCTTTCGGAAAAAAAGATTTCAAACGCAACCGAATGGCACATGATAAATCAAAACCGGCCTCGCTTTTGATCAAAGGCGGCCGCGTCATCGACCCAGCCGCAAAGATTGACGCGCTCATGGACGTGTTGCTCCGTGACGGACGCGTCGCTGAAGTCGCCGCTCCGAACAAGATCCGCAGCAGCGCGGACGCAACCTTCGACGCCCGCGGGCTGATCGTCGCCCCAGGTTTCATTGATCTTCATGTCCATTTGCGCGAACCTGGTCAGAGCTACAAAGAAAGTATCGCAACCGGCACCGCTGCCGCGGCTGCCGGCGGATTCACCTCTGTATGCTGCATGCCCAACACTTCTCCCGTGGTTGATTCGCCGGAATGGGTCGCCTGGATTCAGCAACCTGAGCGCGCAGCCGTGGTCAACGTATTCCCAATCGCCGCCGCGACCCACGCCAGCAAAGGCGCTGTGCTCACCGATTTCGGAGCCTTGCAACGTGCCGGCGCAGTCGCAGTGAGCGACGACGGCCGGCCCATCCTTAACGATATTATTATGCGAGACACGCTACGTGCGGCGTCGAGCCTCAACCTTCCCGTGATTCAACACGCGGAAGACACGCGCATGACCGAGAATTGCTCGATGAACGAGGGACCAACTTCGTTTCGTCTCGGCCTGCGTGGGATGAAGACGGCAGCGGAAGCTTCCGTAGTGGAGCGCGATGTTCAATTGGCCCAGCAATTCACCGGAGCGCGTTTGCACGTGGCCCACCTTTCAACCGCTGACGCGCTAAAAGCAGTCCGGCGCGGCAAGCGCGGCAGAGCTCGCATCACCTGTGAAGTCACGCCTCATCATTTCAGCCTGACCGATGCCGACGTCGGCGACTACAACTCCAACTTCAAAATGAATCCGCCTCTGCGATCGAGCGCTGATCGTGAAGCCATTCTGGTCGCACTCGCCGATGGCACGATCGATGCCATCGCGACCGATCACGCTCCTCACGCGCCGCAAGAAAAGATTATCGAATTCGAACGCGCCATGTTCGGAATCACCGGACTCGAAACCGCGCTCGGCCTCGCCATCACGCGCCTGCATCGCGACCAGAAAATTCCGCTAGCGAGAATTGTCGAACTGTTCACCGCAGGTCCGGCTCGCGTGGTCGACCTCAGAGGCCGGGGCACACTCGCCCGCGGCAATCATGCCGACTTAACCATTTTCGATCCCAAGAAACGCTGGACCTTTGAGGCCGCGAAGTCCCGCTCGAAATCGCACAACACTCCTTTCGATGGCTGGCAGCTTTCGGGGAAAGTTGTCGCCACGATCGTGAGCGGGAAGATCGTATATCGAGCCGATTAGTACTTATACATTTTAAAGTATATTTCTGCCTTAATGTGCGCTATACTCACTAGGTGATGAATGGACTCGAGCGCTCCCAAAGACGCAGTAATTGCTTGGGAAGGCGATTCCAGGGAAGTAATTAGCTCGTTTCCCGATGAGGCAAAGCACAACTTGGGATTTGACCTGCGTTTGTTGCAGCAGGGACAGCAGCCAACGGACTATCGGGCAACGGGCTCTATCGGTCCAGGAGTGTTTGAGCTGCGTGATCAGGATGAGCGGGCATGGTATAGCGTGATTTACTTGTCGAGAGTTCGCGACGTAATCCATGTTTTGCACTGTTTTGAAAAGAGAAGCCGCCAAACGCCGATGAAGGAAATCGATGTGGCGCGGCAACGACTCAAGGCAGTCAGGGCACGGATAATCCAGGAGAAAAAGCATGGCCGGCGGACGGAATAAAGCAACTCACGTGACGCGGGGCAATGTGCTCGATGACCTGGGATTCTCACCCGAGCAGGCGACCGCCTTGAAGTTCAAAGCGGATCTATACCAAGCCATCCTGAGGCACGCACGGAAGTATTCGCAAAAGCAATTGCAGGTGATCCTGGCGGAGCCTCAGCCGCGGGTGAGCGAGTTGCTCAACGGAAAAGTTGCCAAGAAGAGCGTGGACAAGTTGCTTTACTACGCCGGACGGCTGGGGATTGAAGCTAAAGCCCGATTTCCCCAGACCAACAAACAGGTTGTTCGACAAGAGTTGGCCGCGGCTGCGCGCTGAGGAAGAGGACTAACAAGTGGTTAATGGAACGAACAATGACTGGCCGATTCCCAAGTACATCGAACGGGCGCGTTCAGTTACAACCTGGCAAAAAGCCCGGTTCAGGCCCAGCGATGCGGAGGAGTATCGGAGAACTCCGACGGGCGAAATGATCTCTGATGTTCCCGAGGTTATTCCGGCCGGCTGGGACCATGAGCACTGCATGCTTTGTATGACGAAAATCGCCCAACTTCCGGAGTGTCAGCGTGAGGGCTACAACAATGAGGAGGGAGACCTTTGGCTTTGTGTGGCTTGCTACGAAAGGTACATTTCCCCATCGCAGAAATAACTGATTAGGCCGCGTCCTGCACACTGTGTTCTTGCATTACGTTCCGGTCAACTACACAATCTCCATCTTCTTTCCGACTCGCTTTAGGACCTCCAACGCTTGCTGCAGTTCTTCTTTGGTATGCGTGGCGGTCATGATGGTGCGGATGCGAGCTTTGCCTTCGGGCACCGTGGGGAAGGCGATGCCAGTACCCATGACGCCCTCTTTGAAGAGTTCGCGGGAGAAGTCCATGGTGAGTTTGCCATCGCCGATGATGATGGGCGTGATTGGGGTTTCGCTGGCGGGCGTAGTCTGGCCTCCGATGTTGAAGCCTAGCAGGGCGAGTTCTTTTTTCCAGAAGCGCGTGTTCTCCCAGAGGTGCTCAATGCGCTCGGGTTCGTTTTCTAAAACATCGAAAGCAGCGATGCAGGTGGCTGCGACCGAGGGTGGGTGCGAGGTTGAGAACAGAAATGGGCGAGCGCGATGATACAGGAAGTCGATGAGGTCTCGGGTGCCGCAGACGTACCCGCCCAGTGCGCCGATGGCTTTGGAAAGCGTTCCGACTTGAATGTCCACACGGCCGTGCATTTTAAAATGATCTATCGTGCCACGACCATTTCGACCGAGGACGCCGGAAGCGTGAGCGTCGTCGACCATCATGATCGCGCCGTACTTCTCGGCTAGTTCGCACAGCGCTGGCAACGGGCCGATATCGCCGTCCATGGAAAAGACGCCGTCGGTGATGAGCAACTTTTTCCCAGGCTGATCTTTCACGCTTGCCAGCTTTTCTTCGGCCTGCGCCATATTCTTATGCTCAAAGACGAGAATCTTTGCGCGCGACAAACGAGCGCCGTCGATAATGGAAGCGTGATTCAGTTGGTCGGAGATAATGAAATCGTCCTTGCCAAGGACGGCTGAGACCGTGCCTGCATTGGCGGCGAATCCTGACTGAAAGACCACGCAGGCTTCGACGTTCTTGAAGCGGGCGATCTTTTCTTCGAGTTCCATGTGGATCTTCATGGTGCCCGCAATCGTGCGCACCGCACCTGAACCCACTCCGTATTTTCGCGTGGCTTCGAGCGCTGCCTCGCGAAGTTTGGGATGCGTGGTCAGGCCGAGATAATTATTCGAAGCGAGGTTGATAACTTTCTTGCCGTCGAAGGTGCACACCGCCGCCTGTTCGTCGTCCAGCACGCGCAGACTAAAGTGCGTGCCCTTGGCCTTGAGTTCATCCAATTGGTCGGTGAGATAAGCGAGCGGATTTGCGCGAGTGGTGGCGGTTGCCATGTGATCTCCCGGTTTTCGACCTATTTATTTTAGTCGCGTAGCAGGAATGCGTGTATTTTATCGGACCCAAGAATTCGCTGCGGCAAATCGAAACGAGTCGAGAGCATCACCGCGCCGCTCCAGCCTTTTCCATGAAATTCGCCTGGTCATTTTTCATTTTCTTCAGGCTCTCCAACGGCAAATAGACCATGTGTCCCGCTTCGTAAGTCGCGAAGGAGATATTTTGCCTGTATTTTTCGCCCAGGTTCAGGTGATCCATGGTGTAATTCGCGGCATAGTACGGAGTGGCCAGATCGTAATAGCCTTCCATGACCAGCACTTTCAGATACGGATTCTTCACCATGGCCTGGCGCAACGCAGTCGCGGTGTCGGGAAAGCCTTCGATGCCGGATCCCCAATCCCAATGCTCGAATCCTGCCCCCTGAGCAAACACGTGGTAAGGCATATCAGACTGGTAGCTCAATTCGGTGCGCACATAGTTATTGAAGACCGAGGTGTAGGGCGGAAGAATTGCCGATTGGGTCGGGTCGTAGAACGGCGTATCCAGCAGACCGTCAGGATCTGGGCCGGTAAAGCGGCCGTCCAGCCGGCCTACGCGGACTTTCTGATCCAGCAAAAGATTGTGCGTAAACTTGACCACATCGAGGCGGAGATTAGCATCGTCGATGAGTTGCTTATTCAAACCGGTGTAGCGCGCCATTTGATCGATGACCTTTTGGCGCTCGTCCGGCGTTAGCGCGTCCCCCTTAGCCAGGGCTGACGCGTATTCCGTCGACGCCCATTGTTCCGATTCCTGCCGGGTTCTTGTCATATCTGCGTTCAAGTCGGGCAGCAGCTTGTGGTGGAAGCCCGCGATCATGGTGAAGGACGGAATCAGCAGGACATAAGGCAGGTCATTAGTCTTGTTGTCCTGCAGGGTTTCGAAATTCAGAACGGTAGAGAGCAGCGTGATTCCATTGAAGGCAATCCCGCGGTCCGCGAGATAGCCTGATACGCCGGCGGCGCGTGTGGTCCCGTAGCTTTCGCCCAGCAAGAAGAGCGGCGAGGTCCAGCGCTCGTAGCGCGTGAGATACAAGCGGATGAACTCCGAAAACGCCTCGATGTCGCCTTTCACCCCCCAGAATTTCTTCGAGAGTTCCGCATCGGCAGCCCGGCTGAATCCGGTGCCAATCGCATCGACCAAGACAAGGTCGCTTTTATCGAGGAGAGTGTATTGGTTGTCCGCGAGGTGGTATGGCGCCGCGGGCATGAACCCATCGGGCTGCAGAACCACTCGCTTGGGTCCCAGCGCTCCCATATGCAGCCAGACCGAAGCCGAACCTGGGCCACCATTGAAAGCGAAAGTCAGAGGACGCTTGTTGGCCTCCTGGCCATCCAGGGCGTAGGCGACGAAGAACATTTCCGCTTCGATCTTGCCGTCTTCACGTTTGATGGGAAGGCGCCCGGCTGTCGCCGAATATTTGAGCACTTTGCCGTCGAGGGTAATCTGATGATGAGTGACGACCGGGGCTACTTCGGTGACATCGAAATGCTCTTCTTTGTCTTTGTCACTGGTGGCGTCTTTGGCGGCGTCGGGTTTGTGCTCCTCGGACGCAGACGGCTCTGTGGGTTTGGTCGTGTCTGGCGCCTTTTTTTCAGTCTTGGTCGCCTGCGTTGCCGGCTTCTTCTGATTAATTTGATCGTTGGGTGAGTCTGTCTGCTGAGCTGACCTCGCCGACAAAAACGCAGACATCAAGACAAAGCTGGCGATAAGAACACGCATCATCATCTCCTCAAAGTTTCCACGAATGGCAACGTCGTCCCGGCTGAAGAGTGTACCGCGTTGGCCATGGCGCAGAACGAAATATTCAAGTGGCTAGTTCTGCCAGGGCCCGCAGGTTGGGAACTTCCAAGTCTGGTTTTCCGGCGGCGGCTTTGGCGGCTCCAGCGCCGGGTCGGGGCGAAGGACGATTTACCCAAACGGTTGCGATGCCCACCGACTGAGCAGGAATAACGTCGTGGTAGATGCTTTGCCCGACGTGCAGCCACTGGTCAAGGCTTACACCCATGCGTTCTTCCGCAAGTTCAAAGATTCTTATGCACGGTTTGTAGCAGCCAGCTTGCTGGGCGGTGATTACGTGGTCGAATCCTACCCCGAGTTTGGGTGCAGTGGCGGCGAACAGATCATCGTCCACGTTGGAGATCACGGCGAGTTGATAGCGGCCCTTGAGCTTGCGCAAGGCCTCGACGGTGTCAGGGAACGGCTGCCAGTTCGCCAGCGATTCCGGTAGAGAATGAACTTCGTCGGCCGTTGGTGCAAACCCGAGATGCTCACCGAAGCCGCGGACTACGGACTGCAGGACATCCCGATAACACAGAAATTCTCCTTGCTCGGCGGAGGCTTCGAGTTCGGAGTACAACTGCAGAAGGTCGGAGTCCGGAATTGATTTCCTGTGAGCGGCGAGGATTGGGCGCAAAGCGGAGAAGATGCCGGTTTCCCAGTCGATCATGGTGCCGTAGCAGTCGAAGGTCAGGACTTTGAAGCGAGTCAGATCAAACATGGGAGATGGGGAAATCAGTTATTGGTTCGCGGTTCTCAGAAAGAAATTAGGGCTCTTTGATTTCCACTGGTTGCGCCTCGGTTGCTTCCGCCGTCGGCGACTCCTGGGCGGGCGCTTCTGGCGACGAGGCCACAACTGACTTCTTGTTCTCCAGGAATTTTGCCGAATTCAACAGCGGACGGCTCAGAGAAGAATTGTATCCGGTCCAAGGGCCATCGGAGGCAGCTTCGCGCTCGAAATGAGCCCGCATGCTTTCCATCTTGGAATCGAGATTGTCGAGATAATGCAACATCAGAGCCTCGGGGAACATGGGTAGCTTTGGCGAACCGAATTCATATTCTCCATGATGGCTGATGATGAGGTGCTCGACCAGGATTTTGAGTTCATCGGGGAAGTCGGGAAACTGCGCAAGTTTGGCTTGCAGCATTTCCAGTTCGATGATCATGTGGCCGAGCAACTGGCCGCGCGTGGTATAGGAGAACGAGCGGTTATAAGTAAGTTCGTGAATCTTGCCGATATCGTGCAGGAAAACGCCGGTGAGCAGAAGATCGCGGTTAATCTGGGGATAATTCTGGCACATCAAATCGCAGGATCGGAAGAGCGACACTACGTGATCGAGTAATCCGCCGATGTAGGCGTGGTGCAGAGTTTTCGCGGCGGGAGCGTTACGATAGGGCTCCGCAATCTCGGGGTCGGACATGAAAGCTTCTACCAGCGCCTTGAGATGGGGGTCGCGAAAGGAAGCAATGAAAGTGGCCAGGGTCTGCCACAGCTCGCCGATATCTTTTGTCGTCTTGGGCAAATAATCGGAGAAGTCGATCTCGGAGTCGCCCAAGCGGCGCAGCTTGTGGATGGTAATCTGGAAGCGGTTCTTATATTTGTTGAGCAGACCTTTGACCTTGACGAAGTCATCCTGCTCGAAGGCGTCGATCGCGTCCTCGACGTTATCCCACATTTTGGCTTCGAGCTGACCGGTCCGATCACCCAGGATCAGCGCCAAATAGGGTTCGCCGGTTTTCTTCGGCTTAACTTGTTTGGAAACGACCACGAAAGTCGAAGTGATGACCTTGTTTTCGTGGTGGCCGCAATCCGATAAGAAGAATTCCTTCATGGTCCAATGCTCCGGGACGCGTGACACAGACCCTAGTCCGCGGGCTAGACTCAGTCCACGCACTCCGCCGGTTCAGGCCAAGCTTAAACTAAAACAGGCCGAATTTTTTCTTCTTTTTGAGATCCTTGGCGCTGGGCTCTTTATTCGCGGTCTCGATAGGCTTGGTCTGGTTAGGGCTGGCGCCCGAGTCTTCGTAGCCGGTCTTGATATCGATGAAGGCATCCTCGCGCAGTTTTGTTAAATAATCCCGTAGCGCGGGCTGCAGCTTTTTCATGTAGAGCGCGTCCTGAATTCGCGGCTCGACCTCGCTGAAAGCAGGAACCCCCGCATTGTGATGCTCGGTGACCTTCAGGATGATGAACCCTTGCTTGGCCTGGATTACGTCTGTTACCTCACCCGGCTTCATGGCGAAGGTCTTGTCTTCGATTTGCTGGGCCATGGTCCCATGTTTAAAGTCACCGAGGTCTCCACCCTGGGCGGCAGCGGGCCCATCGGAGTTTTTCTTGGCGACGTCTTCGAATTTGGCGCCTTTGCGAATCTGGGCGAGAAGGTCGTCAGCCTTCGCCTGGGCTGCTTTGATCCGTTGCGCTTCGTCGGTGGGATCGTTCGGCTTGGCTTCGGTGGAAACCAGGATCTCACTCAATCGAATCGTCTCCGGCTGCTCCATGTCGTTTTTGTGTTCTTCGTAAAACTTCTGTTCCTGGTCTTTGTCGATAACTAATCTTGAGCCAACTTCTTTCCCGATCACTTGCTGGGTAATGATCTGGTTGCGCATGTTCTGTTTGAAATCCTCGAAGGAGACTCCCTGGGACTGGGCGGCTTTTTCCAATTCCTCCATGCTGTCGAGTTTCATGTCTTTACGCATGTCGTCCAGCTTCTTGATAACTTCGGTATCGGCAGTTATGCCCAGGTCCTTGCCTTTTTCCAGCAGCAATTCCTGATCGATCAGGTCGCGAAGCACATCTTTGTCGCGTTCGGCGACGATTTTGTCGGCATTTACGGGATCTTGCTGCTGCGCTTCCTTCTTTAATTCTTCTCTGCTGTGCAGGAACTCGCTGCGGGTGATGATCTGGTTGTTGACGCGGGCGACGATCTCTTCGACCACTTCATCATCTGCCCTGAGAATGAGCGACACCGCAATGAAGGAGAACACGAGAAAGTAAGGGAGAAGTTTTCGCATAAGAATCCTGTAGCCTGAACCACAGCCAGAAGGGCCAGTGGGCTCGGGGCTTGCCACCTTTTGTAAATTGTACCTCCGGATCTGTGGCCGCGGCTACCGCGCGTCCTGCTATCATAATCCGTTTTCGCCCGCATCGGCATGGGAGGACAAAACATGAAGCTCACCGGCTGCTTTATTCTTGTACTGCTTATTGGAGTGACGAGCATTTCAGTGAAAGCACAAAAGAATGCGGCGCTGCCGGATCTTGCCGAACTCGACCTGATGGCAAGTCGTTTCGCGCCGACGCCGCTAAGAGTCGACACCTCGAGACTATCCTCGGGGGATCGGCAGGCGCTGGTAAAGCTGATCGAGGCTGCCCGGGTGCTGAACGACGTCTTCATGCAGCAAATGTGGGACGGCAACCTGGCGCTTTATGGTCGGTTGCAGAAGGATGCTACGCCGCTGGGCAAAGCACGATTGCATTATTTTTGGATCAATAAGGGACCATGGTCCGATCTGGACGAATACAAGGCTTTCTTGCCGGGCGTGCCTCCGCGCAAACCTTTGGGAGCGAATTTCTATCCCGAGAACATGAGCAAGGATGCTTTCGAGAGCTGGGTTGCGCAGTTGTCGCCGAAGGATCAGGAACAAGCCAAGAGCTTTTTCACCGTGATTCGCCCGGCGGAGAATAGCAAAGCGTCGAATAGTTTTTTAGCTGTGCCCTACAGCCAGGAATATGCCGATGGCCTCACAAAGGCCTCAAACCTGCTTCATGAGGCGGCGGGATTGACGGACAATGCGTCGCTGAAGAAATTTCTTAACCTGCGAGCTGATGCATTTCTCACTAATGACTATTACGAAAGCGACATGGCGTGGATGGACCTGGACGCGCCACTGGACATCACGATTGGTCCGTACGAAACCTACAATGACGAACTTTTCGGCTACAAGGCGTCATTTGAGGCTTACGTAAACCTGCGCGATGATGAGGAGTCCGCGAAGCTCTCGGTTTTCACGCAGCATCTGCAGGACATTGAAAACAATTTGCCCATCGATCCGCAGTACCGCAACCCGAAGCTGGGTGCGGGAGCGCCGATTCGAGTGGTCGACGAAATTCTCAGCGCAGGCGACGGCGCTCATGGTGTGCAGACCGCCGCATACAATCTCCCCAACGACGACCGCGTGGTGCAACAGAAGGGCAGCAAGCGAGTCATGCTGAAGAATGTGCAGGAGGCGAAGTTCCGCAGCGTGCTGCTGCCGATTGCGCGCCGGACATTATCGCAGACAGCTATGGTGGATGTGAGCTTTGAGCTGTTCTTTACGCACATCTTGGCGCACGAATTGATGCACGGGCTGGGACCGCATCAGATTAAAGTTCAGGGCCGCGATACGACGCCTCGCGAAGAGTTGAAAGACTTGTACAGCGCGATTGAAGAGCCAAAGGCCGATGTTACCGGACTTTTCGCTCTCCAATACATGATGGACCACTCGAAGGAAATGGGACTGGGCGCGTCATTGCCATCCGATGAGGCCGCGCAGCGGCAGCTTTACACGACGTATCTGGCTTCTGCATTCCGCAGCCTGCGCTTCGGACTGAACGATGCTCACGGCAAAGGCATGGCAATGCAGTTCAATTACCTGACAGATAAGGGTGCGTTTGTCCAACATCCCGACGGCACTTTTTCGGTCGACATGACAAAGATCAAGCCTGCAATCGCGGCGCTCGATCACGATCTTCTGACCATCGAGGCCGAAGGTAATTATGCCGACGCGAAAAAGATGCTGGACGAATTGGGCGTCATGCGCCCCGCTGTGCGCAAGGCGCTGGATGGTTTACAGGGAATCCCCACCGACATCGAGCCGCTCTTCGTAACTGCCGACGAACTAGCGCCAATCGTGAATCGGCCGCCGAATGCGGGGCCTGCGCGAAAGAAAGCTCGGTAGACCGGCGCGGCGGATCGAGCAGTTTCTCATGGAAAAAGAAACAGCGCGGATCGAAGCCTTCTCGGACGGCGTTTTTTCCATTGCCATTACTCTGCTGATTCTGGAAATCAAGATTCCGACTGCTGGCAGCGGAAATCTTACCGTTCAACTTCTGCGCCAGTGGCCCTCTTATTTTGCCTTTGTCTTCAGTTTCGCCTTCATCGGGATTATGTGGATCAATCACCATCGCTTGTTCACTCACATCAAGCGGTCGAACAATGCGCTTCTGTTTTTGAACCTTCTTCTTTTACTGGGGGTCACGGCGGTTCCGTTTCCGACGGCCGTGCTGGCGCAACATCTCGGCCAAAGCGATCAGCGGGCGGCGGCGGTTCTGTATCACGGAACCTATTTTGTCATTGCCGTCTTCTTTAACCTCTTGTGGAGATATGCAAACCGCCATCTGTTAGGGGATAACGTGGATGTTGTCGCTACTGACAAAATCTCGGCCAAATATGCGGTGGGACCAGTGCTTTACTTGGTATGCATTGCTTTAGCATGGGTAAATGTGCCGCTCAGTCTGCTCTTGAATGTAGCGTTGGCGATGTTTTTTGCCCTGCCTTTGCATCGCGCATTGCGGGTTGCGAGCAAATGAAGTCAGGCTCCTTCCGATAAAGCTAGGAAGGAGCCAACGATTATCCACGGAGTACAGCACTGGTCTCGCTACTTCTTGTCGTTATCCGGGGTTTTGTCTTGACCTTTGTCCTTGCTCTGGATGGAAATCAGCTCCACTTCAAAGATAAGAGTAGCGTTTGGGCTAATGTCTGGACCCTGACCGCGCTCGCCGTAAGCCAGGTCGGATGGAACGAAGAGTTGCCACTTCGATCCTACAGGCATCAATTGAAGAGCCTCCGTCCAACCCTTAATGACTCCACTGACCGGAAATGTCGCGGGCTGGCCGCGCTTGTAGGAGCTATCGAATTCCTTGCCGTCGATGAGTGTGCCGCGATAGTTGCAGACCACAGAGTCGCTCGCTGTGGGTTTCGGGCCCGTGCCGGGGGTCAGGATCTTATATTGGAGACCGCTGGGCAGCGTCACGACGCCGTCTTTTGCTTTGTTCGCGGCGAGGAATGTGGCGCCTTCCTTCTTGTTTTCCTCACCCTCCGCCTGCATTTTCTCTTGCATCTTCTTGCGCATATCGGTTTGGAACTCGGTGAGGGTGGCGCGCGCTTCATCTTCGGAAAGGAGCGTCTTACCGCCGGTAAAAGCGTCCTCCAGGCCTTGTTGCAGCACTCTTGGATCGACGTCAACCGATTGCTTATGGAGCGTCGTCCCAATGTTCATCCCAATGGCGTAGCTGACTTTATCTTTTTGCGTTTTGAAGGGGGAAGCAGTCTGGCTTCCTGCCGCAGGAGTCGGTTGAGTCGTTGCCGGGGGAGTCTGCTGCGCCAGGGCGTTCCCGAGCAGCATGATCGCAGCGGCCATTGCACTTGCCAGCGTAGTTAAAGATTTTTGCATTTAAGCATTGTGACACCGACTACGCGCTTGGGCAAACCGCTTCGCACGGTGAAAGGCTCAACAAAAGTCCCCTAAACGGGGAGTTCTTCGGGATTTCGAGCCAGGGCGAGCGCGGTAGCGTCGTTGTGGGTACGCGCGTTTCCCATGAACAGCCGCATCTGGTCAAGCACGGAGACGCAGATTTCTTTGGCGCCTGCTCGATTGGATTTCCGCAGCGCTTCCTTCAATCGCGGCATTCCAAACTCTTGCGATTTCCGTTTTCCCTCGACCACGCCGCGTGACGCGAGAAGAAGCGCGGCGCCGGGCTCGAGAGCGACCATGGGCGCATCAGAGGTCATATGGGAAAACAGCCCCAGCGGCAGACCGGTGGCGGGAAGTTCGCTAATTCCCTTGCCATCCCGGATAAGTCCCGGAGTATGGCCCGCGTTGAAGTAACAAATTATGCCCAGATTTTCGTCGTAGGAACCAGCGAAGGCCGGGCACGAGCGAACCCCCTCCGCAGCCTTTAAGACGGCCTGGTTCAATCGCAGGCATAGCTCCATCATCACGTCGGCCTCGTTCATATCCCGGCGGGCAAATAGCTCAATCCCGGCAGTTCGGAAGGTGTGTTGGGCAGCAGAGGTAATGGACCGGGTGTCGTTCAAACCGCCAGCAACGTCGAGCAGGCCGAACAGAACGCGTGTAGGGCCCACGCGGATGAAATCACAGAAATCGCCCGCCATGCGGAGACCATAATAGGCCGAGGCCAGTTCGGCTCCGTGGACTTCCAATACGTCGGAGTGGACAGAATCATGCACGGCTACAGACCGAGACTCGCGAGAGCGGAGAAGCGCGCGCATGGGAAATCGAGCCGAGACGTTAGCACAGAATTCGACAAAAACCAACCAAAAAGCCGGGGACCCGGTGTGCTACACCGATGAATGTAGGGGTAGAAAACGAGATTCCAATCCAAGGTGGCCTTGAAAGGGTGTCCCTTTGGTCCGCCACTAATTTCCGAATTTACTGACGACGTATTTGCCGACCTCTGCTTCCAGTTGCCCGTAATCCGAGTGGATAGTGGCGCGCAGGGCGGCTTCGGTCGAACTTCCTTGTCCCAGTCTTTCGAGAATCCGTTGCAGATCGCTCATGCCGTAGGTCTCGCTGATGTATTGCACGGCGGCGAGGGATTCTTCATAAGCCACAGTGGCCTGAGTGCTCGAGAACTGCATAAAGCTGCCTTCAAGAGCGTTCAGCGGGATCTCATGTTGGTCGCGAAACAGGTCAGCCAGAAGCCGACCATGAGAGATCTGCTTGGGTTCGACCGCCTGAGCAATACCCTCGTTAAGCCACTGCGGACAACGTCCGCCAGAAAGCTGTCTGATAAAGGAGTGTGCAAGTTCGTGCTTAAGCACGCGCGCCAGTTCGGGCGTGACTGAGGTCAAACCGTTGATGGGAATGCGCAGCTTTCCATCAAAAACTGCCCCGCTCCATGAAGGCGCCTGGGTGACGTCAAAGAAGGACTGCTCGGTGTAGAGAACCACGGGGATGCTATTGCGTGGAGCAATGCTGAGTTCACGCACGAGGTCGTCGTATTCCGACTCCAGGGTGGCGAGCAGCTGGCCGCGGAGGGCATCCGATGTCTGCTTGCCTTCATATTTCAGCACGAAGTGACTGCTCTCGTTTTCCGTGTAGTCGGCCTCGGCAGTGGCATCGCGCTGCGCCTTCTCCAGGTACTTTTGCACCGTGGCATCGGGACGGAGTTCCAGAGAGCGCTTCCAGGTGCGTATGGCGTCCTGAGTACGGTCGGCGGCGAACTGGACGTATCCCAGCACGGTGAGCGCATCAGGCGAATCTGGCGCACTGCGGACAGCTCGCTCGGCATAAGGCAACGCTTCGGTGGCATTGCCGGTTCTAACCAGCAGGGCGGCGTAGTAATTCAGAATCGTGGGATTCTGTGAATCGAAACGCAGGCCGGCTTCGAAATAGGTTCGCGCTTTGCTGAAATTTCCATGATCGAATTCATGCTTGCCGGCGATAAAGTAGCCAGCAGCCGTGGCGGTGCCGTTGCCGGCCTGTTCCAGGGCAGAAAGCGCGTCCGGATCGACCCGGCCGTCCTGAATGATCTTGCCGATGAGTGTAGGATCATTTTTCAAGTTGTCGGCGGGAGCGAACTCCGGCAGATCGTGGGACTGCTTTCCGGTTCCGTCGGTTGGAGCATACCCAGGCGGCGTTCCGCCAGCATCGACGTGATCCACCAGCGACTTGGGAATCGAGTAAGTGTTATCGCCGAGATCGTATTCGATGTGGGTTCCGGTGTCCCGGACGTGGTCCGCCCAGATAGTGCGGCCGTTCTTCAAATGAATGACTTCGGCGGACACGCAAGCCGCGGCCAGCAGCAGAGCCGATAACAGGGAGCAGATGACAGAGGTACGCACTAAGGCGCATTCTAGAAGCTATTAAGCCGCAGGCGTAGGTGACCAGGGTAATCTCAAAAATGCAGACCAGAGCGCTGCCACTCGCTTGGTTGTTCTTGATTGCTGCTGCTGTTGCGCTGCCCTTTCGCCAAAGCTCTCCCAACCCTGCCCACGAGCCAGCAACCACGCAGCTCAACTCCGCTGAGAACCTCTATCTAAAATTGAGCAGCGCGGGTCTGAGCAAAACGCGAGTCTATCGTGTGCGTGATGTTTCCATCGATCGGGCAGCCATTCAGATCACTCTCAATGACGGCACTATCGCATTTACCGAGGACGTCGCTGGCCGCGTGACGGGAGCCTTCTTTGAAGGGGATGGCGAAGTTTTGCTTCCTCCGCCCAACCGCTACGAGCGCGCATCCATGGCTTTGTTTACGAACGAGGCTATTTTGGAAGAACGGTTCGTAACTGCATACTTCCGTTTCAACGACGATACCTATCCCGAGTTGCGACCGTCCCTGGTCGCGGTCGATAACGGCGAGGCCTTCCTCTCGCAGTGGAATGAGATCGCCAGCAGTCTGGCCGAAGGGGACGCGCTCCGTCTGTTTATGACATTCAGTAAATTCTTACCTGTCGACAGCGGAGCGCACGGAGACACCGCAACGCCCGCCACGCAGGAAAACGAGCATGATCGCTTCCTGCACGCCCACTTGCAAGGGTTGAGACTGGGAGCCTTCGATCTTTACTTTGACGAAGACACGCCGGAGCAAGTCTGGGCCGGTCAGTTGAAAACGACTGAGGGCATAAGCTTCTACGACGTGTGGACTTCGTTCTCTTCCGCGGAAGTGAATCAGAATGCGGAAGCTGTCAACGAGACGGTTGGTGAAGGCGGCAAGCCTGATTCAATCGCGATATCTCAGTACAAGATTCGTGCGGACATAAAACCGCCCACTCAAATCGATGCCGAAGCGCACTTGCAAATGGAAGTGCGACAGGGCGGTCAGCGGGCGGTTTTGTTCGAATTATCCCGAGCGCTTCAGATTAAGCAGGTGGAGGCGGATGGCCATTCGATCGAGTTCATTCACAATCCGGCAATCGAAGGAACCCAACTGGCCCGACAGGGCAACGACCTGGTTGCTGTGGTCTTTCCCCAGCCCTTGCAGACGGGCCAACGACTGGAGTTGCGCTTTGTGTATGGCGGCGAGGTGCTTGCCGAGGCTGGAGCCGGGTTGCTGTACGTTGGGGCGCGAGGCATGTGGTATCCAAATCGCGGACTGGCTATGTCCAACTTCGACTTGGAATTTCACTATCCGGCAGGCTGGACCTTGGTAGCGACCGGAAAACGGACAGATGCCAAATCTTCTTCCAACCCAAGCGATCAGGTCTCCGCCGGTAATTCATCAGCCGGTGGACAAGTCAGCCGCTGGGTATCCGAACGGCCCATCCCTATCGCTGGATTTGATCTGGGAAAATATGATCGCGCGGTTGCCCGTGCTGGTGATGTGACGGTCGAGACCTACGCAACGGCAGTCATGGAACGCGGATTCCCGACGCCATCGATCAAGAGCATGATCCCAAACCCGATTGAACCACTTGGTCACCACCCTCCGCCGGTTCTCGTGCCAGTGGAGCCTTCCCCTGCGCGGAATGCGCAAAATGTCGCGGACGCCTCCGCACATGCAATCGGCTTCTACGCGCGCCGTTACGGCCCGTTCCCTTACAGCGAACTGAAACTGGTGCAAATGCCGGGAGCGCTAAGTCAAGGATGGCCCGGTCTGATCTTTCTCTCCAGCGCTTCGTTCCTTACAGGCGCGGAAGAATCCCAACTGCGCTTAACTCCAGTTGAGAGGACGCTGATCACCCAAGTCATCGCGCACGAGACCGCTCATCAGTGGTGGGGCGATCTGGTGATGTACAGCGGCTACCGCGACCAATGGCTCGTGGAAGCTCTGGCGAATTACAGTTCGATGATGGTTCTCGAATCGGAGAATCCAGCGAAGTTTCGCGCCGCGATGGATAAATACAGGGATGACCTCCTGCAGAAAAATAAGGCTGGGCAGGAGCTGATGGAAGACGGCCCGGTAACCTTGGGCACGCGGCTATCCTGCTCCCAATTCCCCAGCGGCTACGAAGCCATCAGCTACGGACGGGGCACGTGGCTGTTCCACATGCTGCGTTTCATGCTACGGGACGCCGAGCGGACCAGCGCTGGAAGTGTCCGAGGTGATGGCAAGGCTGGGCAACCCGATGAGCCTTTCGTGCGAGTGCTTCGCGAGGTCAGGGATCGCTACCAGGGAAAACCCATTACCACTCGCGAGTTATTGCAAGCCTTCGAGAATGAGTTGCCCCGTTCCTTGTGGTACGAGCACCACAAATCGCTGGACTGGTTCTACGAAGGATGGATTAACGGCATTGCAATTCCTCACTTTGAATTGCACGGGGTGAAGTATTCGGACAATCCTGGATCGACTACGATCAGTGGGGTCATCGTGCAGAAGGATGCGCCGGACGATTTGGTCACGCCGGTTCCGCTTTACGTTTCAGTAGCAGGAAAAATGGTGCTGCTGGGGCGAGTGTTTGCCGACGGACCCGAGACTGCGTTTCGTTTGGCCGCGTCTTTGGGCGCTCGGAAGGTCGTGCTTGATCCCGAGCAGACACTTTTGTCGCGGCCTCGATAGGCTCTAGCCGGTTAGCGGTTCGACCGTTTTAGGACCCATTTCCCGATAATTTGGAGGGTTCTTCCCAAGACGGTTATTCACCGTCCGTGTTTAAGCGCCTCCAGAGTTTGTAGTGATGCCTTTTATGACCGTAACTCGCAGTGCGATATAGCATCTTCTGGTTTCGGGCGTGGAGTATTCCCGATGGAAGGGTGGGTGCTAATACATTTTCGTGCTGGGAGGACCACAGGTTGAATCACATACAATCATCCACAGAATCAGCCCCTGATTCGGTATCGTTCGCACGAGGCACTGATTCGCAACGAAGTCATGGAACCATTTTGCTGGTGGAAGATGAAGCGTTCCTCCGCGAAGTGACTTGCGAGATTCTGGAGTCCGCCGGTTATAGGGTGTTAAAGACTCGGAACGCGGCGGAAGCGACGTCCGCCTTCGGCGAATACAAATCGATCGTGAGACTATTGCTGACCGATGTGGTTTTGCCGGGACAGAATGGCCGCGACCTTGCGAACGACTTGCGGAGTGTGTGTCCAAAACTGAAAATTCTTTTCATCTCCGGCTATCCGGAAAATGTGGTCACGCGACACGGAATTCAGGAAGACGGAATGCTTTCCATATTACCTTTGTAATCTAGCATTTACAGCGTGGTGATACCAAACTGATACCTCAGGAGGGTCACCACATGGCTCCGAAAGTCAATCTCACAAAACGTGTCCGCCTCGGCGATGAACTCCGTTACTGTCCAGTGGTCGAGGCCGCGAATGGTCGGGTCCGTCCGCACGTCGTGATGGTTGATGGCCGCGAGGAGCGACACGCGGAAGGCGCGTACTACATCGAATGGCGCGAGGGGACGAGGCGCGTGCGTCTGAGCGTCGGAAACGACCCGGCTGAGGCTTGGGTACGCCAGAAGAAGAAGAAAGCCGAGCTGGAGGCTATCGCGAACGGCGTGCCTCTCGCCAGTGCGAACGGTGCGACCGACCGTCAGTTGTTATCCGTCGCCGTCGCAGAGTACCTGGAGGAAGTGAAGCTCACCTCGAAGCCGGGGACGCTCGCGGGATACACCACCTCGCTCGACTACTTCACAGAGAGCTGTCATAAGTTGAGCCTCGGGGATGTGGACCGGCGCGATCTGCTGAAGTTCGTCGCCTTCCTTCGCGATGAGAAGGGTCACTCGTCGCGCACCTGTTGGAACAAGTTCAACAACGTCGTGTCCTTCCTGAAGTCACGCGGGATTCACGGCCTCGTGAAGAAAACCGATTGGCCGCGTTACACAGAGGAGGAACCGGAGGTGTACGAGCGCGAGGACCTCGACGCGCTGTTCGCGGCTTGCGACGCCGACGAGCTGCTGGGGTACGAGTTCTTCCTGATGACCGGGATGCGCGAACAGGAAGTGATGCACACGGAATGGAGCGACGTGAACCTCAAATCGTCCACGGTGAAGGTCACTCACAAGCCGGATCGCGCCTGGACGCCGAAGGTATACAAGGAGCGCGAGATTCCGATCCCGGCGCGGCTCACCGCGTCGCTGAAGGCGTGGAAGGCTAAGGCGAACGGTTGTGCGTTGCTGTTTCCGACAGCCGGTTGCAACCTGAAGACAAACTTCCTGTACGACCTGAAGGCCATCGCTGAGCGTGCGGGATTGCGTCAGGATGAGTTCTGGCTGCATAAGTTCCGCTCTACGTTCGCAACGTGGCATCTGTGGTCCGGCGTCGATCTGAGGACCGTACAGCAGTGGTTAGGGCATTCGGACATGAAGAGCACGATGCGATACCTGAAGCCGTCCCGCGAGGCGAAGACTCACGACAAGGTCAACGCGACCTTCGCTTAATTCGGTATCAGTTTCGGTATCAATCACAGATAACTCGTTTGTAATCAGCAGATAACGTAAGGTACAGGATTCTACGTTGTTTCTAAGTTGTTGATTCCTATCATGTTTACTGTTAAGTAAACAAAATCGCAAATTCCGGCCTGGAATTTGAGCCTCGTGTGTAGGCCGAACGCGGGTCACAGTCCCGTAAATCCCGTAAACGTCTCAACATGAGACATGGAAGTGGTGGAAGTGCCCTAGTAAATCGGCACTTCCTTCCATCCTGACCTGAAAACACCTATTAACCAATCAATAAACAATTGCTCGTGCAACCAACACCACCCCCCTCCGCACTGAAGTGCTGCGGTAGGGGTAGGTTGTCGGGCTGTACTTCATGGAAGTGTCGGCACTTCCATTCCACTTCCACCACTTCCATCTTGCTCAATTATTGAACAAATGTTCGAGACCTGAGCGCTCGCACTAGCTTCACGGAGCAAAATCGCTTTTCACCCTGATACTAGATTCGTGAACAATTTTCTCGAACTCTTTCGGAGTCGGCAATCGGCCTGTGCTTTTGGCCGCCGGAATTCCGCGAAGGACAAACCCGGCAAGACCGGCTTCGATTACGTCACGTGGCCTCGCGCTTACAACCTGGATGATGTCCGGCGTCATCTCGCCGGTGAAGTCTCCATCGTCGCGATCCCGTTGCTCGAAGACTCCACCTGTTCGTTCGGCGCGATAGACATCGACGTCCCATGTGAACAGCCGAACGACGGCGACCTCGCATGGTTCCGCTCGAAGTCGAAGGGTTGGCATGGTTTCATTTTCTTCAGCCGACCGGAACCTGCCGACCGAGTCCGCGCTCTTCTCCGCTCGAAGGCCATTGCTCTCGGTTTTCCTGAGTGCGAGATATTCCCAAAGCAAACCGTCGCCGCGTCCGGTAGCGGAATCAACCTTCCGTTTTTTGGTGATCCGACTGGAGCCGCGAACTTCACGCCGAAGTCTTACACCGTTCCCGTCGAAGAGTGGCCCACCCCGGCAACCGAGAAGTCCTCGGTTGCTGATGGCGATGACGACTCCGGCTATTGGGACGACGCCGCGCTCGTTGCAATGCTCGAAGCTTACAAAGAAAATATTCCTGACTTCGACTTTCGTCCTGGTCGCCTCGGCTACATGGTGCCGTGTCCAGGCAACGACGAAGGATGGTCGGACGGCGCGAAGCACAGTTTTCAGGATGCGAAGCTATCGCCCTTCGCCGAAGTGTTCATTCAAAACGGTTGGCCGAAGTTCAAATGCTTCCACGCGCATTGTGACGGTGGTTGCTCGGCTCCGAAGAAGACCATCAACGATTTTCGTTCCCACTACGATCCTCTCCGCATCCTCTTCGATGTCGATGAGTGGATATGGGACGAGTGTGAGAAACGGGGAATGACGCGATGACCGAAGCGCAAACGCTGTCGTACATCGACAAAGCAATCAAAGCCGGGAAGCTTCCGAAAGAGAAGCTACTCGCGCTCTATGACAGAACGGACGAGAAGTTGGAGCCGAAGAACCTCATCGTCGCGGCGACGCACGATTCATGGAAAGAGGTGAAGCAAAAAGAGGTGATGATTCAGGACATCCTCTTGCGTGGAGGTCAGCACGTCTTCGCCGGTCTTTTTGAAACCTATAAGACGATGTTTGCGCTCGCGCTGTCGAACGTCCTCCTGACAAATCCTTCGCTTGCATTCAGCGAGCGTGGTCTCGGTTTGAAGGTAAACATGGTGGAGCCGGTCGAGGTCGTCTTCCTTTGTCCTGACATGGACGCCTCGCTCTTCCGCTCCTATGCGGCTCAGTTCGGGTTGATGAGCAAGCCGGGTTTCTACACCCTCAACCCCGGCGAGGACGATGTCAACCTCTCACTCGAATCTCCCGAACTTCAGGAAATGGTGAAGGGTCGCGTTCTGATTCTCGACACAATGTGGGATTACGCTTGCTTTGAAGACGCGCACAAGTCCGGCGAGTGGATCAAATTTTTCCAGAAGCTTCGGCGGTTGGTGAAGACTTTTGGCGCGGTCGCTACGATTCTACTCGCGCATCCCACCAAAGCCGGAGCTACCGCAACCGACATCGACCCCACGAAGTTCCTGAAGGACAGCGTCACCTTTGGCGGGAAGATCGACGTGGGACTCGCGTTCCGTCCCATCGAGAAGACCTCGAACATTCTCGTGAGCCGCATCAAGGGACGCGGCTTCAAGCAACGCGACTTTGCGTTCACCATCACGACTCGCGATGAGGAAGGGAATAGTTATCTCGACCGGGGAGAGTTCCCGATATGCGAGAAGAACGTCGATGTGAGCGCGGCACTCAACACGCGGAAGAATCAACACTCGACGAAGTTTGCCGAGAACCGGGAACAGGTCGAGGAGTTGGTGAAACAAGGAAAAAGCGATTCCGAAATCGCGAAGGCGATGGGCATCTCGAATCACACTGCTAAGAACTGGAGACAGAAAGTCAGACCGGAAAGCGGCGGTTTACCGTTTTGAAAAAGGAGCAACAAGCAATGACCACAAGAGAAACAGTGCAAGTCGAAAAGCTGAAGGTGTCGCTCAAGGAAGCTTTACTTGAGTATCACACCTACTACCTAAGCGAGTTTCAGAACCGCTGGAAGCACGTTCCCGAGTCGGCGGTCATCCAGGCCGTCGATGAACTGGAAAAAGAAAACTTCCTCACCGTGCGAGCCGGACGGAAGAACGCGAAGATGCTCGTTCTGCGGGAGGCGTGATGAAGGTCTTCGGGTTCACAATCGTAAGAACGAAGTTGCTAGAGGAGATCACTCGCGAAACTGACAACGTCAGGGATGACCTACGTGTGTTTCTAAAATTCGACGGTGATGAGTGCTACTACGACACCAAGCACTTCAAGATCAATGAAGGATTGAAGAAGACAATCCTGAAACTCGCGAGAGTAATGGACATGACAGACCGCGAAGCGGGGAAACACTATCTATGAACCTCCCCGAACAGATCGAACAGATGGATCATGCTTTGACCGCTGATGATCTCGCTCAGTTGCTTGTCGTGAGCAAGCCGTCCGTCTATAAGCTCGCCGCCGAGGGGAAGATTCCACACTTCCGTATCGGGATGTCGCTGCGATTCGATCCTCACAGCGTCGCGGCGTGGTTACGTGAAAGGGTTGCATGATGCCTCCTAAAGGAAAACGCCGCTCGAACGCGCTCGTCAGCCGCGATGCCTTTGAACTGTTGAGGCTCGTGGATGGTGAGGGAATGTTGATTGACGACGCGATGAAGCAACTCAAGCTGTCTCGATCCCGCGCCTACGAGTTACTCGGTCGAGCGCGAAGCGCGGTGTTGCGTCCAAAAAATGAAGCCAACAAGAAAGCGGCTGAAACGAATGTAAAGCGGTGGTATGAGGCCGAGCCGGAGACACCCATCGAGTCCGCGACCGTCGCCACTACAGCGACGCTTCCCGATGTTCAGCCGACACCTCGACCTGTGGAACCCGCACCGAAGGCGAAGTCGGTCCGCAAGGTCCAACCCTACACGCCGGAACCGAAACCCGTTCGCAATCCGAATGAGGACGAAGCGACCTGGAGAGTACGTTGGCGTCGATGGCAGGTCGAAACGCAGATCGCAGAGAACATGATGCAGGGTGCTATTACCGGGGTGGTTCTTCGTGGGCGACCGCATCGGGGACTTTGCTTCGGGAGTTGTCCGATTGGCCGTTGTACGTGCCACGATCCGATTGGAGACTTCTGATGAACGCCGTCCAAAAAGCAATGATGCGTCTCCGTGAAGCTCGCCTCGCGAGAGCTGCCTTTGATCGCGAAGTTGCCGATGGTGTGAAGACCATCGAGAAGAACTGCAAACTGATTATCGACACGGTCGCGGCTGAGTATCCGGTGAAGACTCGCGACGAGTGCGTTTTGCTTACTGATGAACAGTACGCGGAGTACGCGAGGAAGCACTTCGCGACGCAACTCGCTCTGTGTTACCTCATCGCGAAGGACCTTCCACAGAAGTCCGATGGAGAGCCGGGCTTCGACGACATCCCGACGAACCTGGAGTTTTAACTTATGGCTCGACCGAGTAACAAATCAATCCGCTTCCGCGATGACCTGGACGCTCTGTATGCGGCTGTCGTGATGCTGGAAAACGGCTCGACGCCGAAGCGCGTGTCACAGGTGATCGGGAGGGTGTTCGGGATTCACATCACACCCGAGGCCGTCTCCGACTGGCATCGCTTCTGGAACCGCTTCGCCGACGAGCGGACGAAACAAACAGGGAATTTATTAGAAACCCGCGCAAAGCCTGATCTCATGGTCTCCTAAGAGTAGGCGGTATTTGTTCAGTCATTGACGACCAACCCGCCTCGGAGAGCAAGCAGGTAAGCCAACTCCGACAACAAGAGCAGGTAAACCGATGCACGCCGGGAGCGTCGTTAGGCTTTGACTCGCGATATATAAGGCATTCCCGGCATAAATTTTGGAGGAAACAAAATGCAGACCATACAAGAGATGACCGAAACGTGGGTAGCAGCGGGAACTAAGAAAGGTCTCAAGCTTCCCACGCGAACCACTGAAAACGAGGAAATTTTTCTCAGCAAGATAAAGCTGATCTGTGAAGCATCTGGTGTGTCGATCAAAGAAAAACGAATTGACCGCAAGAACGGCTCCAGTCGCGAGATCACCGAAGCTTCAAACGCCGATCTCAAGCGGGAAGTCGCGAGCCTTGCGCGTTCTTATGGAATGTCGAAGGCTGAGGCGATCCTCTTGCTGGAGGGTTCACGGCGCGTCGAGATTCACGGCCTGTCGGACAAACAGCTAACCGAATCGTGGAAACCTTACGCGGACATCCTCACCGAGTCCGAAGTTTCGGCGCTCGTGAAAGGCCGAGTCGCTCCTCCTGTGAAGAAGTAACCATGCCCTGGCTTAGAACCACAACCGAAATTTTGCAGGAGGATGAAGATGGGTTTACATCCGTGGCAGTACGTAACCGAGGACGAGGTCAAGAAGACTCAGGCTCAGATTCACGACTATTTGAAGAAGCAGAAGGTAGCCTTGGAGAATCCCGCGCCTCCGAAGGCAAAACCTGTGAGGCTCTGTCGCGCCTGTAACCAACCCTTGAATGCGCTCGCGGACTGCTCGAAGCATTCCTTAGAGATGCGCAACTACAAAACCGAGTTCGATCTCGGCTGCAATTGGCCACAGAGGTTGTCGGCTGCGACGGCGGAAGAGTTCCGGCTCGAAGAGCGCGAACGTGAACTCCTCACTGTGGCCGAGTCACTCAAAGGAAAACGCGACGACGGGTCGCGGGACAAACTCGTTCGTATTCTAGGTCTGGACTTCCGGTCGAAGATCACAGAGCAGATCACTCATCAGGACGGCCTCCTTGATGTTGTCCGCAACCGGCTCACCGAGATTCGCGCTGCTATGCCTCGATTAGTTCGCAGCGCAGAGGCTTACTTGCTCGAAGAAAAGCAGGTCCCGTCTGAAGGTCTGATCTTCTCGCAACGCAAGCGCGATGAAAAAGCCGCGAGGATTCTGCAATGACTCCCGGTGTCACTAACGCACAGTCCACAGAGCTTCGTCGGCGTGTGCGGGATCGCGGTGAAGCCATCCGTGGTGCTCGGTTAATGTTTCAACAGGGTGAGTTGCCGACGCGGAAGTTCCGTCACCTTATGAAGCAGTTCCACTCGCAAGCGTGTCGTGATCGCACAGTGGCGCGTGATCTCGGCTTATCGCTTTTCATCCCACTGCCGACCGAAGTCTAAGTTTGAGTGTGGCCGGGGTGTGGACAACACCCTTTTCACCGAGTCAGGCGGGGCCAATAAATCCTGACTCCTATTTTCCGAAAGGACACACCATGCAAAACAAATCGATGCCTTGGAACTTCAAAAGTCCTCACCACGGTCACCGTAACGCGAAATCTTGAAAGGATTTTATGCCCGAAACATCAACAGGTGGAATACAGGTCGGCGACGCCGTCATTGAGTTCCTTGGAAATACCCAACAGCTCGACGGAAGCATCGACGGTCTAAATGCAAAAATCGAGTCTGGGATGTCCCGCGCTTCACAGAGTGTCGGTCAGCTTGACGACGCGCTCGACAACGCCGGTGAGACCGCGACCGAGGCCGGTGGCGTGATCGACGAGGCGATGGAGAAGTCCACCGTGAACGTCCGCGAAGCTCGCGGCGAAGCGATGCTTCTCGGTGAGGCGTTCGGGGTTCATCTCCCGCGCCACGTCACTTCTTTTGTCGCGACCCTTCCAGGTGTCGGCGAAGCTCTTGAATCCGCGTTCGCGGCGACCGCCGTGATCTTCATCGCGGAAGCCATCGTGAAGCTCACGGAGAAGGTCACAGATTTCATCTCGACGACGTTCATCTACACCCAGGCCATGAAGGAAGCGGACGCGATCACCACGTCATTGAACGCGACGATCCTCGAAAACGAGGCGAACATCGAGAAGTTAAACACCGCCTATGACGCGATGACGATGACGCCGATGCAACTTCTCACGAAACAGCTCGACGACGTGAACGCTAAGATCGCGCATCAGCAAGAGGAGTTCCGCGCCGCGTCGGATGAGATGTACGGCTATCGGAACGGTTTGATTCAGTTGACCGACGCCGAGAAGAAGCAATCCGAGAACATCATCATCTCCAACAAAACTGTGATGGAGGCTCTCAGTGATGAGAACAGGAACCTCTCGACACAGATCGACAAGCTCTATTCAGATGCGGCTCGGAAGGCGAAGGAAGCCTCGGAGAAGAACATGGCGACCTTCAACGAGCTGATGCAGCAACAGCGGAACTACGCCGGACAGCTCTCGCTCGAACTCAGCAACCTTATCGAGAAAGCGAACTCAGAACTCAGTGGCATCCGCTTCCCAGAAGAGTTGACGGCTCCAGGTCTCAACAAGATCAGCGCCGGGTTCGCGGCGGCTGACGCGGCTGCACAGAAGTACGGTGTGACCCTCAAGTCCGATCTCGTCGATCAGATGATCGACATGCAAAAAGCGTTCGATGCGATGGCAAAGTCTGAGAACGTCGATCAAGGGGGACTCGCGGCATTCGGGAAACAGATCGACGCGCTTCGGGAGAAGATCGCGACCTTCGGCAACCCTCAATCTGTGAATCAGGTAAACCAGTTTTTCGAGGCATTCACGAAAGGTGGTCAGCAATCGAGTGCCGCGATCAGCGGGTTCGGCGATGCGTACGGCAACGCGCTCGGAAAGGCGATAGCCGGTGAAGAGGGTTTCGGTCAGGCGATGAAGACCGCGACCAAACAGTTCATAGATCAAATCGGGATGCGAGCACTCACGCAAGGAATGTATTACGCGGCTCAAGGCGTCGCCGATCTATTCTGGTTTCCAGAGCGAGCGGCGACGGACTTTGAAGCCTCGGCGATGTTCCTTGCCATCGGCGCGGCGGGTGTGGCATCGGCCTCGGCGATTGGAGGCGGCGCTTCTTCTGGAGGCGCGGGTGGTTCCTATTCGGGAAGCGGGACCACAGGTAACATCACCTCGGGAACCGGAGGAGCGCCGGGACCGGCTACAACCACCACGAAGCTCGCCGGTGGTGGACTCATAACGTCGCCAACGATGGCAATGATCGGCGACGCGCCGGGTGGAGGCGCGGCGGATGAAGCTGTGATGCCGCTCGACTCGCCGGAAGCGATGGCAAAGATCGCAGCCGCACTCGGACCACATCTCGGAGGCGGTTCGGATGGATCGTCGCACACGTTCAATGGGTCGTTCTTCGGGTCACTGAGACACTCTGATCTGAAGCGACTCACGCGTCAGATCAATCAAGCTGTGAACAAAGGAACCGCGACGCTCAAATCCACACAGACAGGGCGGATCATCAAGAGGTCGGCTTAGGTCGGGTCGTGCTAAAATTCCAAGGCAAGATGGCTAGAGAGCTTGTCTGGTTTGAAAACAGCAGCTTTGCCGCGTGGGGATGCACGATGTGTAGTTGGCTCCTTCCGAACGCCGGACCATCATCTTCAGTGAAACCTCCCACCACGGTGAAGGAAGCCTTTAATCAGCACGAGTGTGCCCAGTTCCCACGCCTTGTGGCTCGTGTGGATCAACGTGAAAGTAAGAAGCCGTGACCCGAAGAGATCGGCTTAACTCGACGCAGACGGCTCGGATAGTGAAACGGTCAGCTTAAGGTGGCCCACCCTTTCCTCCAATAAACCGAGGCAATATCGAAGAACGAGAACACAGATGACCGGAAAGACCGGGACGTTCACTCGATAAAATAGGACACGGAACACATCCCGAGGAAGAGGGAGCACAGGCCCTCCGAACCACAGAGCGTGATCCCAAGCAAAACTGAGAACAGCGACCACTGTAAACCAGAAGAACAACGATCCGAGCTTTTTCATGTGCTTCTCCTTGCGGACTCCAAGTCTCACGCTGGTGAGAGTGGGAGGCTAGTTACCAAAGGACATGTACCTTGGTGTTACTCATCCAATGCCATGCGAAGCAGATCGACGCGTCGCTTCAAGATGTCGTAATCCCCTCCGTCTTCAAGATCGAGTTCGCGACCGTTGTAACCGATGTCCTCCAAGAGTTTGATCTCAGCCTGCCACTTCTCACCGACCTCGCTCGTTCTGTCGATGACCCTCAACTCTAATTCACCGATGTCCCGTTCTCGGTCGCGTTCCTCCTTGACATCAAACTCCTGTAACGTCGTCCGAAGCCAACCGAGATCATCGCTAGGCCGACACGCTGTCACCGGCGCTCGATACCTGAACGGAGGGAGAGGTCGGGGACCTATCGGTTCAGGTGGGGAAGGCGGTACATACGGTTTCCGCTTCACAGAGCCTCCACGACCTTGACAGGCACGATACCCGAGGGACGCTCGCTTGTTTCTTTCCACTCCTTGAGGTAGGTGTCCAGCTCGAACTTAATATCGTCGCTGGAGACTCTTCGACGTTGCGCGAGACGCGGGGTCACATCCCAGGGCGACAACAGGCCAACCCGCGCCCGGTACTCCACAGATTGCTTCAGCGGGAAAGTCTCTTTGAAGACGCTGTACTTCAAGCCGTTTTCGTCGCGGAACTGAAGCTCCACAGTGAAAGGTTTCGTGTAATCGAGTGCGTTAGAATCGGTTTCAACCATGCTTGGACCCTCCTGTCGGTCCGGTTTGGTCAGGGTCACAGAGGGCGGTACACCCTCTGTGACCCGCTTCCAAGAACATCATCCCACCCGGCGAGGAACCTGTGAAGATAACCCTAGGGTGTTACGAAATGGTGATACCAGTGATACCGAACTGAGCAGAACAGGGTAGACGGTATAGACGGGAGCCGGTGAAACAAGGTGCTTGCAAACCCGCATAAACACAGGCTATTATCGCGAAAGTCTTGGTTTGCCACAGGTTGCGGGTAACGATGGTAATAGAACGGAATGTTCTACCTGTCTAAACCATTTTCGCTGCAGTCCCTTACCCAAAAGGTAACGCAGGTTCTCGGGCAGAAGCAGACAGCCAACGCCACGGTCTGAATCGGCTCGTCATTCCTGAGTGGCTTCAACCTGAGCTGCTCCAAGATCTGATTGAATGCTGTAAGAGTACGGCGCGTTGCAGCGGCTGAGAATGTTTCACGAGACGCAAATCCATCGACGAACCGCTGGTGATCGCACTTCATACAGCGTGTGGGTACGCAGAGCTTAGTGCACACTTTCGGGCGGACGGTCTGGAGCAGGATCGGGTGCGTGTTTTCCGACGACGACCACATCCACGCGGCGATTAAGCGCGCGCCCAGCCTCCGTGCTGTTGCTCGCGATGGGATGATATTCTCCGTAACCGCCCGCCGATAAGCGCTGCGCAGCGAAACCGTATTTGGTGATCAGCAAGCGAATCATTTCGGTCGCACGCGCGGTCGAGAGCTCCCAGTTAGAGGTAAATTGGTTATTGTGGATGCGCACATTATCGGTATGGCCCTCGATGCGGAGGTTGTATTGGCGCTCCCCGAGCAGTGTAGCCATGCGGCTGAAAGCCTGCTGAGAGCCAACTTTAACACCGGCTGAACCGCTGTCAAAGAAACCAGCTTCCCGCAAGCTAATCACCAGGCCCTCATGTCCAGTTCGTACTTCCACTTCGCCTCGGGCAATCTCCGGCGCCAAAGCTTGCTCCAATTCGTTTCGCAGTTCAGTCAAATCGCGGTTTTCGTCGGTAATGGGCGGTGGCACAACCGGGGCAGTCTTTACGACGGTCACCGCTGGTTCGATTGCGACCATGTCCGACATGTCTGCGGTTGGGTACGCTCCGAGTTGTTGGAACGCGACCTGTATAGCGGTTGCAAGCCGGTTCACTTTCTTCTTATCAACCTGCGCAGTCGAGTAATTCACATACACATCCACCACGTTGGTGCAGGTATCAAAAGATAAATTCCACACATGTTCGATGATCATGGCGCGAGTAATCCGCCGTCCCGCGTTGCGCATGAGGTATTCCAGCAAAGCAAATTCCTTGCCGGTTAGATCGATGCGGCGTCCCGCCCGCTCCACCCGGCGCTCCACCCGGTCGAGCTTCAAATCCTCCACCGTCAGCACGGATTCCGCCGGTAGATGGCAACGCCGTAACAGCGCGCGAATCCGCGCCGAAAGCTCCGAGAACGAGAATGGTTTGCCCAGATAATCGTCCGCCCCGAGATCGAGACACTGCACCCGGTCTTCCACTCGCGTGCGCCCCGTCAGCACAAGGATCGGCATGCTGGGTTTCCGCGTGCGCAGATAACGCAGAATCGCAACTCCGTCCAGCCGCGGCAGGCTGAGGTCGAGTACCACCAGGTCATAGTCGAATTCGCCCGCCATGGCGCGAGCCTGCTCTCCATCATTCGAAACGTCTACCGCGTAGTGTTCGGCGTCAAGGCCCTTTTTCACGAAGCTGGCGAGTGCGGAATCGTCTTCAGCGATCAGAATGCGCATAAGGTTTCTCTAACCTGCACTTCCGATTCTAGGCAAGAACCAGCTGAAGATTGGAGATTCTGTGCTGCACGAAGGTCTCTGCCTTCCGCAAACGGGAACTTTGCCCCGGAACCTGCTCCGCCACTCACTCGCGCTTCGCTCTGCCGACGATAATTCGTTGACACACATTTCTTTCACTAAAGGATCACACCGGCTTGGATCTGGGGAGCAAAGGAATACTGAAATCCCTGCTCGTGCCCGGCGGCATACTCCTGCTGGCGGCAGTCGTCCTGTTGTCGGGCGGGCTTCTGTCGATCTCCGCGGCCGCAGTCGATTTCTACTATTACGCCGTCTTCGCCGCCGGAATCCTTCTCGCTTGGCGCTTCCACTCCAGCCGCGTCCTCTTCACTCTGCTCATGTTGCTTCTGGCACACCGCGCCCTGGAATTCTTTTCCGGCGGTCGAGCGGTCGCGAGCGGGCCTGGTCGCATTGCCTTTGAAGCCATCGCCTTTCTTGTCCCTGTCAACTTCATCGTGCTGGCGCTCATTCGCGAGCGCGGCCTGTCGATTCCAGCGATTACTCCTCGTCTTGTCTTGCTGTTCCTTGAGTCCGTGTTCGTCGCGGTCCTCTGCCGCCCCGGACAGATTGCCAGCCCGGCATTTCTTAACTTCGCGTTGTTGAGCCGGTCTTTATTTCATTGGACGAAAATCCCACAGCTTGCCTTGCTGGCCTTCGTCTCGGCCTTCGTGGTTCTGCTCGCCCGCATCTTTCTCTATCGCAAGCAGGTCGAAATTGGCCTGCTTTGGTCGCTGGCTGCGACTCTTCTTGGCCTGCAAAACGCTGTTGGACGAATCGCGGTTGCCTATTGG
>Ga0206956_1010_pt1 | contig 74182 bp, 95 predicted proteins | sample Alteio_BWOrgHeat_35_FD_153252 | JGI IMG/M metagenome (GOLD analysis project Ga0206956, IMG submission 153252) | Enriched cells from forest soil in Barre Woods Harvard Forest LTER site, Petersham, Massachusetts, United States -... | ecosystem: Environmental > Terrestrial > Soil > Temperate forest >...
AGCAAACGGACAGGGTAATAGTACGAAACCATACCTGATTCAGTTGCTCTGACCAACCGAACTAATCTAACAACGCGATTAACGCTGTCAGGGAGAGGCGCTTATAAAGGAAATCAAATAGGATGTAAATGTTTAAATGGGGTTAGGATTCAGGCCTAAACGGCTGGGGCCGCAGGAAAGCCATGACTTACCCTTCACCTTGGGCTGAAACACCCGCTCGCAGGAAGCATAAAAATTATTGCAATCAACTAGTGCGTGTATTTTCGCGACGATAATCACCAAAATAAACGTAAGGTTTAAAAATCTCCGGTAGCTCCTGACCTGTTTTATATACAAACATTATATGATTATGTTTATCTTCAACCCATTTTTGATGCTCATCAGGATTGATGGGATAATCAGTGAAACTCGATAACCAAGAGTAGCTTTTATTCAATTCTTCAAAACGCTGATTAATATCTTCTCCAAATAATGATTTGGTTTTGTGATAACCAATTCCTCTAAAGCTATTTTCTGCTGCTTTAATAGCAGCGAATATTTTTTCTTCATTTTCCTCGGTTACTCTTAAGGTTCCATGTCTCATGACCGCGCTGCAAAATTCTAAAGTTTCCTCATAAATCTCCCAGCGCTTATCAAGCAAATCAAGACGGAATTTTTCTTTGGCATAAACATAACTATTAAAACTTAACCCCGCTGCGATTGCACTTATCCATAGGGTTGGTAGTAACTCGCTCTTTTGATCGACAATAATAATTTTTGTCGAAATCACTACTACTAATCCAAGTATCAAATATAAATGGTATCCTCTTGCCATTTCAAAAACATGCGTAACCCTTTTAATGAAGGGCTGCGCTTTTGCGTATAAATTTTCAAAAAACATATTACACATCTGGCGTTTTCTCTAAAATCTGAAAAAGTTTATACATCTCTGTGTTTGTATAAAATTTCGTCATCATATCCTTGGTAGCGCGGATAGATAAATTCTCGATTTGAGTAAGCAATAACCTATATTGTATAACAAATTGATTCTTGCTTATATTGAAGTAGAGTTTTGAGCGCCCGTGATCGAAATTATTTTTATAGCCCTTACCGTCATCTCCACCTGCGTATGCCATAACAGCGTGGACAAGTATGTTTTTATTACCTCGTGAAAATTCTTCGAGATTTTCTTTCTGTGCTTGACTAAAATTCAAATCGTTTTTGGTTTTTTGGCACAACATTCTGTGCATACTAATTACATGCCCCAACAACTCATTTTCTACCTTATCAGAGAATGTAATAAAAAAGTCTTTTTCTGCCTGTATTTGTATTGATTTAGCGTTCTGAATATATCCAGCTATCAACCAAGCAATCGCAATAGGAGAGGTAAAACCATAAAAAAATGTAGCGGCTTTATCCCACTCGCTCGACTTAGAGAAAACAGAAAAGGCAACATAAAAACATCCCGCAACATAAATTGCTAAGGCGGGTATGAAGATACGATTCAATTTACAGTTTATGAATGACATTCGTTACCACGCCCAATCTCTAACTCTGCGCCCATCCTTCATTTCCGTAGGCTGATATTTTTCATTCTCTGACATAAGCCAGCTTTTGCCCTTTTCCTTCTTGATACGCTTTACCGTGAACTCGCCGTTGACGACGGCCACCACTACGCTCTTGTCATTCGGCTCTAGTGACCTGTCCACAATCAGCAGATCGCCGTCATGAATGCCAGCCCCCAACATCGAATCACCTGTTACCCGGACAAAGAACGTCGCGGCCTTGTGCTTTATTAGGTGTTGGTTGAGGTCGAGAGTTTCTTCAATATAATCGTCCGCTGGTGACGGGAAGCCAGCCGGTACTTTTGACAGAAATAACGGACGCGCCAACGTGGCGCTAAAATCCGGCTTGATGATGGTAAGGACGGCGTTGCTCATACTAGTTCTAATATCAATTCCCAAATAAAGTCTGAATAACCCGAAGCACGAATGGCCGCGCCTTTTTTCTTTCTTCCCAATAAACATTGAATCCGTTCGATAATTGATACGTCCATTCCTTTTCCTCGCTTGGGTGTAGTTTGCACCACGGATCGTCAAAATTACTTGGATGTCCGGCACCAGTTACCGCTTGTGTATTCAAGTCGATGGTAAAAATCTCTGTGGCACACTGCAAATCATTCCGAAATATAATCGAATCGGGAGTCCAACTCTGTATCTCATAGATAGTTAAATCAGTCATCAGCACATTGCCAGAATTAGCCACTGAGGGGTTGCTGGATACTGAAGCCATAGATTCAATACAATGGTTCTCTTGCTTAATGCACTCTATTTTAGATGTCTGTAGAGGATATCCCAACGCAGAGCTTTCAGAAATGCCGGAACGTATCCACGTCCCCTCAGCGATGACCACGTTATCTCCAGGCATTTTAATAACATCTTTAATCAAAGAGAGCGCAACGGGCACTTGTGTATCGACGTAAAGATTTAAGGCTACGGTGACACCGAAAAGGATAGCCAAGCAGCTACCCAATGCACAGAATACAACAAATGATTTTTTGCGGCGATTCAGAGTCGTCCACGGTATGACGGCACAAAAGCCAACAACCTGCGCCCGACCAACATAAAGAAGAATAAATGCCGTGAACCAAAAAAGCGGGATGGGAGCCAAGGCTGTGATTGCAACATTACCACCGTCTCCTTTCATCCATGTGTCTAAGTTTTTCTTACGTTCTTGGTCACAGCTTGATAGATCGGTATCGTGGTTTAGCGATTTGCTATCAGTGCAGACCTTGTATGCCCATTTGGCGAAGTTATCAGCACTTGCGACATCGGCACTATGCGTATGGAACCCTGCACCTAATGCCCATACGATTGAAAGAATAATCCCCGCACGTTGCCAGGCGTTCAATTTCATACATCCCTCCTATTTAATAAGTATCTGCTTCATTCCATAGTTTCTGCCAGTTCTCAAGATATTGCTTCGCCAGTACACGGTTATCATTGATGACAATGACATTTTCCGCGTTCCGGCGCTCGGCACTGGTGGTGTAGTTGAAGCTGCCGGTTTCCACGGTTTTGCCGTCGATGATGATATATTTATTGTGCATGATTGCATAATGGCTGTTGATCCTTATCGGTATGCCCGCCTCCTGCATTTCCCCTATAGCATGGTAATGATGGTTGTCTTGCCCCTTATCCAGTAACACCCGTACATCAATGCCGCGTCGATGCGCGGCAATCAATGCGTTTGCAACTTTTTCCGACGTAAAGCTATAGGCCGCCACATCGATGCTGTGAGCTGCATGGCCAATGGTGCGCTCTATTAATTCGACAGCTTCCGACGATGGTGAAAACGCCACCTCAATGGATTGAGGGGCATACGCCTGCAGTGAACAGGCGCATAACATGAAACTGAGCAGAAAAATATTAAAACGGCGCATGATTAAACCCAAATTTAATCCTTCTGCTTTTTAGACAACAATTCGCGCTGCGCTCCTACCTTACGATAAAATGTAGTGCGGCTTATTCCTAAGCCCTCAGCAGCTTGGGTTTTATCACCATTGCAGAACTTTACCGCATTTATGAATACGTCCTGGAGTACGTCATCGAATGGGCGGAGTTTATCGCCTTTATTCAGTTTAATAAAAATATCGGCGGGCTCGAAAACGGGCGCTTCTGTATTTTGATTTTGCCTCTTTACTTGGCGCACTTCTGATTCCTCGTCTTTGGGAGCTTTCATTAGCCTATCAAGGGGCACTCCAAGAACTTTGGCTACACGCGCTAGTTTCACGACAGAGGGATTGCTACTTTTCCCTGCAATAACATCGTAAATGAAATAATTTCTAACATAGGCGCGCTTAGCAATTTCTGACACACTCATGCCAGATTTTTTTATCGCGTAACGCAAACTCAAACTGATTGGATTAGTAGTTTCGAGATTTGATTTCATGCCGATAATAGAATCAAATTATTGCCCATTCCGTGTTGCGCGGTCGCCTTCACCATCTGCTTCCTTGCGACATTCGTAAGCACCTTCTTTGGTATTCCCATACCAGCGTTGCCCTTTGAAATGATATACGCCGGATTTGGTATTCACCCAGACTACCGTATCGGCGGGACAATGATCCTGCGCGGTCTGTTCCGTTTGGAATTGCTGGGCGCTACCTTGTGCGGAGGCAATACCAGGCGCTATCGCACAGAGGCTGCAAATGATCGTTAGCAGTAAGAAATGTCTTAGGGCGCGCATGTAATCCTCATTTCTCTATGGATGATGTGTGTAGTGATCGCCAGTGCGCGAGTTCTTGTAATGCCCACCTTTATGTGATGATCCATGTCCACCAGCATAATGGCCTCCTTGATTGCCATAATGTTTATGACTACCTTTGGCATACGCTGGTTGTACAATTAAGAGTAAGGCAACAATTACACTAATCACTAGTTTCTTCATAATTTCCCCTTCTTTGCCCGAAACACTACTGTCACTATGCCGGTAACGATAATAGCGATGATGATAGTGCCATTTATTATTCCCCACGCGCTCCCTAATGCCGGAAAAATCACCCAGCCAAATGTCAGCGCACCCAGCCCCAGCAAAACAATAAACAGGAAGGTATCAGAGTCGAGGAAGCGGCTCAGTGCAGGTTCTTTTGTTGCGCCCGCATTTCCAGATCGTTCATCGCGTTCATTATCGCCAGCCATACCGACGCGCCTTTCACGTCATCCTGTTCCATTAAAAGAAGCATTTTCTGGGTTGCCACGTCCTCAGCACTACTACCATGCTGCTTAATAAGCAACTTTGCCGTGGCGAATATGTCTCTTTTGCTAATCATAATGCAACGCTAGGGCATATTTGGTAGCCCCGGAAGGGCATAAATTTAGGAAACCACCATTTTTTTAATTGAGGTTGTCAAACAGATGCTTAACGGAACACCCTAACCTGTCTGCTAACGTGCATATAGTAAGATACGGGGGGTTTCTTTGCCCTCGTTCCAACAGGCTAACGTAGGTCGGATCATAGTCACACAATTCTGCAAGCCGTTCCTGCGTAAGCCCTTTGGACAGCCGCACAGCCTTAATCTGTTTTCCTAGTGCTTGGAGTAGCTTTTTTTCATTTAACATACTCCTATTGCAAAATTTTATTGACTAATAGTCCACAGACTGACAGTCCTTTTTATAATTTTAGAGGCAAGTACAGGCTAGACAACCCTACAGTAAGGAGAATGTAAATGATTTGGGGTGTGGTTATTCTTTCAATATTGGTTATATTGCTTTTCTCTTTGTATCGAAAGGCTCTCGGTGAAACAGACGCTATACGGTCTATGTTCATCATGGCCGTCTTTGATCCCGAGTTTTGTCAAGGTCAGCATGATAAAATAAACGGCTATCTGAAGTCGATCACGGCGAATAATGCGATGGAAGTAGGATACCAATTTATCGGTGCATTCGACGACATGGCTGTCAGACTTGCAAAAGGCTCCCTTCTTTTAGGTGCAAACGCCGCGCTTTGGAGTGCGTTTAAAAAGGCTAAACAGGAGACAGATTCTAAGTAGAATATTTCTCATGCGCTAATGACTCGATCGAGCGTTGCCATCTTCCGGCGCGCCTCAACATCGCCATCCATGTATTTTCGCACCCATCCTTTATCTTTCATAAGCGCCGTCTTTTCAGACTGCGCTTCTGCCTTTTCCTTCCCCTGCGGCGTCGTATCACTCCTACCGAAGCGGGCTTCAACGGCATCGTATGAATGACCTGCGGCCAAAAGGCTACGCTTGTACTCGGTTTTCTGCGCCGGTGTGAGCGCATTGATCTGCGCGTCACTGTAGCTGCCAAGCTGCGGCGCTGGTGTTGTGTTCGTCATAGTTTATGCTCCTAAAGTAAGTCGTCGATACTGTTCTCATCGACGACGGTTGCGGCGAAAGTGGTTATTTCCGTGACAGCTTCGCCGTTTTGCTGCCCCCGGTATTGATCTTTGAACTGCTTGCTTTTGTCCGCCCGCGTCTGCGCCTTATGCGCTTCCCATTCGTCGGGTGTCATCCTGCGCTTCAACCGGCGTAACTCGTTTGCTCTGTCTTTGGCCGTTGCCGCCTTCAGTTCCTCCGGCGTCGGTTCGTCCTGTGGTTCAACTTCCTGATATTCTGCGTCGATAACGGCTGCATCTTCCTTCACGTAACAATGGTTTATCGACAATTCAATCATCTTTGGCGTCCAGCCTGCGTTCTTCCCTAATTCCCGGATCTCATTTATAATGTCTTCACTAGTTTTGGGTTTAGTTTCGTGGACAACGTTGATGTTGTGCTGACTGGTAGCACCCCAGCCAGATCGATCGAGTATGTCGATAGCGCACTTGCGGCGCACGCTTGCGTCCACACATGGGTCGTCGCGCAAGCGGATCAAAACATGGAAACTGTTGCTCGCCTCCGCGTCCCGCACTTTAGCGAGTTCTTCACGACATGCTGCTGCTATACGCTCATCCCTGGCCAATGTGCTGCCGATCACGGCCAGTGAGTTACGGTTGCCGGTGACCGGGGAATAGCCCGCGTCAGCAGCTGCGTCGGTTTGCCGCATATTTTTCCATACCAAAGCTATTACAAACGCACGTTGCCGCTCGTTTAGCTTCGACATTGCCTCGCCGTAGGGGCGACCATCATCATCTAAAACCGTCAAGTCATTGTCCATAACATACCCCCATAATTTTCCGCAAAGTCGCCGCGCATGACGGCGGCATGATGGTTTTTAGAAATTCGCCGCGTGTGAAGGAAGGCAGCCGACGATTCACGCCGGAAACAAATGCCAAGGGTGGCCGCCATACCACCCCCGCCTTTCGATTGTATTGATGCCAAAACGACCATCGCTGCACGATTTTATCGCGTGGTAAAATGTGGGATGATTTGTGGGATAAAATTATCTTTGTCATAAAATATAATGATTTCAATGGCGATTAGCGGAGATCATCTCCGATTGTCATACAGCTTCCTTGCCGGTAAGCGCGGCCATAATGTGATCATGCCAGCTTTTTAGTTCGTCAATAAGAGGCGGGATCACCTGTGGCTGCATGTTATAGCGCACCTCACAATGCGGCTTAGGTAGGCAATCGTTACCGTTCATATTTGATCGGCCTGTGAGGCGGTAAAGCTCAAGAGCGACGAGCTTGTCTAAACTCTTGCGGCTGTAATCCGTTCCATGTGGCCATGACATGCCGGGAAGTAAGGCAACGGCCTTTGCTTTTTCACCGTTTTCAAGTAATGCGCGGTAAGCTATGCCAGTGTTTGTAATAGCGCGACTCAATTCCTCAGCGGCTTCATGCTGCCGATCAAGGAATTTTTTTATTGCAGAAATTTGGCTTTTTGCTTGCGTGGCTAATTGCCGGGCTTCTTGATATATGCGCGAACGGCATGGCCATTGTGCCGTTTTTGCGAAAATCTTTAGACTTAATCCCCACACATGGATAACCGCCCGCTTTTTCAATGTGAGTGTTCTGAATTTGTTGAATCTGCCAAGGCTGCGCCGGGCATAAGCATCCGGTGAATGGCGGCGCATTTTTCAATCGCGCGGGATTTTTACTATTAAGGCCATCGAGGTGTGTTTTACCCTTTGGCCAACACCCTCTCAACTTCACCCTCATGGTTCTACGACATCGGCATGACCAAGACATACGCGTTGATAAAATCCAAGGAGCTTCGCGCGCGAAAAGTCGGAAAAAAAACTCTAATTCTACGGCGTGACGCTGAAGCCTGGGCGACAGCGTTGCCCGAAATCAACACCGCTTCGTAGCGCGCCGCTTTTTCAGTTTATGTTGAAGTTCTGTTCTCACGCTTACAATGTTCTTACCAATCCCAAACTTTTCGTGAAGGCATCGCGCTGATCCAGTTACACTTTTTTTCCCCTCGGCCACTCGCCGGTCATGTATTTCAAGCCAAAATGCATCTATTTTTCTCTGGATATTTAACTCGATCGGATCATTCTTAGCAATCTTCCCTTTCCCTCGCTTTGGCAAATTTTTGGCCATGTCTGCCACTACAGGAATTTTGGCCATGATTGCTCTAGCCTTCGTCTCAGCGCCAAACCTTTCACCCAGGGCAAGATAATCATCCATGCCGATTTTTTCAGCCAAACCATCGAGTATATTTTTAGCCGCTTCGGCGTAGGCCGCCTTTATCTGCTCGTAGTTCGCGCCGCCCTCTCGCAGGATGTCGTCGAGTAGTTTTTTAGCTACTTCGGTGTCGGTAACGATTTGGGAATATTCCTTACTCATATCTTCCTCATTGGTACAACATTATCGCCTTCGGCCACTGGCAGTTGTTCGCAATATTGTGCCCAATCATCCATGAGCACACGGCGCTTAATAAACAAATCACCGCGTTGATAGGCAGCCTCCGTTGCATCCTTCAACTGGTGACTAAGGGCGTGTTCGATCACCTCGCGCGGGTGCGCGGTGGTTTCACCCGCCCAGTCGCGGAAGGTACTACGGAACCCATGCACAACAATATCCGTCTTTTCCAAGCGTCGTAGTAACATCAACATCGCCATGTTGCTAAGCGCACCGCCATCACGTCCCCTGAATACGAAAGCGTCACTATTACCTTTGGGTTGCGATTCGAGGATTTCTACTGCACGCGCAGAAAGCGGAAGTCGATGCTCTTTTCCTGCTTTCATGCGTTCGGCAGGAATTGTCCAAGTCTTATCCTTTAGATTGATCTCATTCCATTTCGCGCCGATCACTTCGCCGGTGCGCGTTGCCGTCAGTATGCAAAATTCGAGTGCATGGGAAGTGGTATCTTTACGCTCCCGTAGCAATGCCATAAAGCCACCGATTTCGGCATACGACAATGCCGGATGATGCTCCACCCGCGCCACCTTAGACGGGCGAGCCAGCAGGTTTTGAAGATGACCGCGCCAACGGGCGGGATTCTCACCTTTGCGGTATCCGTTCGTTGCTGCCCAGTCTAATATGCTCTCAATTCGCCCACGGAGACGGGTAGCAGTTTCAGTTTTGGTATTCCAAATTGGCTTCAATACATCCATTACCAGCGCGGTATCAATTGATGCCACCGGCAAATCTTTAAAGACGGGGTAAGCAAATCTCTCTAGGGTATTCTCCCATTGCCATGCGTGCTTCTCATTTTTCCACTCTGGCCGTTTCGCCTCGATATAAGACTCGGCGCATTGTTTGAACGTCTTGGTTCGGGCTTCTTCTAAATGTTTTTTGGCCTTGGCTTCCCGCTTGATGGCCAGTGGACTTTGTCCCTCGGCCTTGATACGGCGCTGCTCGGCGGCTTTTTCCCGCGCCCGCTTTAATGATATCCCATCAGCCTTGCCATAGCTGCCCAGCCCCATTTCATGCGCCTGCCTGTCGAGCATGTAGCGGAAGCACCATGAGGCAGCCTTTGGTGCTGATACTCGCAACCACAAACCTTTGCCGTCGGCATACATACCGGGGTTATGCAAAAGCTTTTTTTCGATTTCGACAACCGTCAAACGCTCAGATTTCCAAGCCACGACTTTCCTCCACCTAATTAAATTTCCCACAAATTTCCCCACAGATATATTGCGGTTTTCAGTGGTTGTCAAAGAAAGACGGCGAAGGGATATGTAAAATCCGCGATGATATATTATTCAATTATATCAGCAACTTTTAAGTGTTCTGCGGATGACTACGAAGGGGCTTGAAGGCAGGCGAAAAAATACTATAAATTGACCTATGCTCCACCATTTCTGCAAGGCACTGTTTATGTGCCATTTTCCAAAATTCCCTTTTTGACACAATGCGTTGAAAGCAAGGCTTTTCAAGGGGTTTTTGGTTCTATCTCCGCGTTGGTATCATCCTTCTGCTCCAGCTGATACAGGCCGAAGTGCTGATCCATAATATTTTCGATGATAGCCCATAGCGTATTGACGAGTTCGAGCTTCTGCTTCTCGGTGATGTCGAATACGTCTACGTATTTCCGGTATGGCGTGAGATCGGTGATAATCATAATGGCTCCTTTCAATTGCGGGGTGCCATATGTGCGTTGTTGCAATTGATTGTCGAGCAAAAAATTCAGATTATAATTACCCCTTCAATTAGAGTTAATCTTATGAATGAACCAAAAGATCAGCACTTTGTTCCTCAATTCCATCTTAGAAATTGGTGTAGCGATAGCGACAACTTTCTTCAATGTTATAGGTGGCTACCCAGAAATAAGTTTGAATCTAAGCGTCGGAGTCCTAAAGAGGTATCATTACCCATTTTTTCTTGCGAAACAGGTTCTCCCTTATCCCCTTTAGTTGCCATATCTAGCCATATATTAGAAAGTGATTGAAGTGAATCCTTGCGCGTAACACCCGCCTCTTTGTATGCCTCTAATATGAAAGGTTCTTGACAGTTTACATAAGCAGCTACATGGGTAAGTTCTCCCGCTTCTATTTTTCTCTTACATTCTTTAAGTTCGGCACTTTGACTCATTAAAGTAATTGCCTGAGTAATGATACTTACAGCCTTTTTCGAGTCATTTTCATAATCTATACGAGTAGCGTAGGGTTCGCCGTACTTGAGCAATAAAAACAACCCAAAACATGCCCAAAAATACTTTACTCCGTTCTTCTTTTTTTCTGATCGGGGTAACTTCCAGTTTTTCTTAACATCCCATATAGCAAAAAATAAAAGCCCAAAAGTATAGCAGATGGTAAGTAAACCCACTAAAAGTAGAGCCATAATTTCCCCGTTCAGTTTAGCTATTACAGCTGCTGGCCGTTACTGTCTGTTAGATATATAATATTTTTCCAAACAAGAAAGATTTATATTGCCACCGGCTTCCAATGAAAACTTTTACCATTCAATGCTGGTGGCGACTTGATAATAATCGCCCACTCCTGTATTACCTCAATAAATTGGTGCGGACGGTTCGATGTTTCTCCGCGTTGCTCCACCAAATTTAGAATTTCCGCCGCCCCACAAAAGGTATTTGCTTCGCGGCGGCATGTCCGGTAAAGTGGGTGCTCAACTAATGAAAGATACCGGAGGCAGTTCCATGCGCGCATTACACATCCAGAAATCATTATTAGCCGCCATCGCTACCCTATCCTTCGCCGCTCAGGCGCAGGCATCAGACCTCTGTTCCGGCTCAGGAATTCATCAGTCCTGCCTAAACACATCGAGGAACGATTACAGCTATAGCCACAACGGCAAGACACAGACCGGCAACTATAGCAAAACCGGCCAGCGTCTATATCATGATGCGCAGAAAGCCGGAAACACCGGCTATAACCAGCCCATGTTCGGCACGGCACTCAACACGACAAAAAGCGTCCGCAACGCTCAACTGTACAAGGGAATGAATAACCTGCAGCCCTCGCAGAAATAAGATACTTGCCCCATTTGCATAAATACTTTATACGGATATTTCCACCATATACCCCCGGGAGGTATCTATGAAAAAAGCTGAAAAAAACAAAGCGGAATACGCCAACATCAGCCACAAGGACGAAGTCAAGAAACTCAACCGCGTCATCGGCCAGGTCGAAGGCGTGCAGAAAATGCTCGCTGAAAAACGCAAGCTGGAAGCGGTGCTGATTCAGTGCAAGGCCATCCACTCGGCGCTGAAATCCGTTGAATCGCGCCTCGTGAAAGCGCATCTCGAAGTAGCGCTCGACAATATCGTCAAGCTCGAAAAAAAGAAAAACCGCGCCGAGAAAGTCGCCGAGCTCGAAGAATTATTCAAGCACGCATCATAGCAGTCATCCCGGCGAAGGCCGGGATCCAGTGGCGTCGCGTCTGCGACGCAGAAAGATCTATACCGCGCCCATGGCGCTTTGCTGGATACCGGCCTTCGCCGGGATGACAAATTATTACTCTTCCCCTTTTTTCTGCCTGAACTGCTGACCGGCGATTTCATCCATAAGGACGGTTTCTTTTCGCCGTTCTTCTTCTGCGGCGCGGCGCTTGGCATTCTCCAGTGCAATCTCGATTTTTTTAAGTTCAGCAAAAGCCTCGATGATTTCGTCGTTCAGCTTCGCCATTTTCTTATCGAGTTCGCGCGTTTCCTCGGCGATCTCTTCCTGGCGCTTTTGGATGCGCTTAGCGAAACCGCCAAAAAAGCCCGACATCTCTGCCTGCTTTTTCGCCACCTGCATTTCGTTTTCCAACTCTTTGCGCAGGTTCAATGAGGCCTGTTGCAGCTGGTCTTTTTCATTTTCCAGCGTACTCATCTTGCGGCGCAGCTCGTCGAGCGTGCGCTTGTGGAGCTTGATGAGGGTGGTGAGGCCTTTCATTTTTTTATCCTGTGGAAGCGAAGCGAGGCACAGGATCCTGCGCAGTCGCTTTGCGCCTCGCAGGATTAATGCTCACTTCGTCCCCCGCCAATTCTTAATCTCGAGCGCTGCCGCCAATTCATCGTAGCCTTTATCGAGTAAGGTTTTTTCGTCCTTGCGCTGGCGCAGGAAATTCTCCAGCGCCGGATAATATTTGATGGCCTGGTCGACTTCGGGATTGGTGCCTTTGCGATAGGCGCCAAGGCGGATCATCTCGGCCATGTCTTCATACACCGACAGCAGGTTGCGCGCGACCTGCACCAGCGCATTTTCCGGCTCGGAATTGCAATCGGGCATGGTGCGCGACACGCTTTTTAAAATATTCACCGCTGGGAATCTGCCGCGCTGCGCGATGGCGCGGTCGAGCACGATGTGACCATCGAGGATGCCGCGCACGGCATCGGAAATCGGTTCGTTGGTGTCGTCGCCTTCGACCAGCACAGTGAATAATCCGGTGATCGACCCCTGCCCTTTTTTGCCCGGCCCGGCGCGCTCAAGCAGTTTCGGAAGTTCAGCGAATACCGTCGGCGTATAGCCTTTGGAGGTCGGCGGCTCTCCGGCAGATAAACCGATCTCGCGCTGCGCCATGGCGAAACGCGTCACGCTATCCATCAAGCACAAAACATCTTTGCCCGTATCGCGGAAATATTCGGCAACCGACATGGTCAGATACGCCGCCTGACGGCGCAAGAGCGCATATTCGGCGGAGGTCGCCACGACAATGATCGAACGCGCGAGACCTTCCGCGCCGAGATCGTCTTCGATGAATTCCTGTAATTCGCGTGAACGTTCGCCGATGAGACCGATGACGTTGACGTCGGACTGCGAATGGCGCGCCAGCATCGACATGACGATGGATTTGCCGACGCCGGAGCCGGAAAAAATACCCATGCGCTGTCCGCGGCAGCAGGTTAAGAACGTATTGATACTGCGGATGCCGACATTCATCTTGCCGCGCACGCGCTGACGGCTATGCGCTTCCGGCGGCTGGGCGCGCAAAGGATAGGCTTTGTTCCCTCTGGGCAGCGGGCCCTTGCCGTCGATCGGCTGGCCCATGGCGTTAATGACACGCCCCAGCCATGCGTCGGACGGGTAACATAACGAGGCATTTTCTTCCAGTATGACCCGCGCGCCGGGGCCAATGCCCTCGAGTCCGGCAAACGGCATTAATAATGCTTTGTTGTCGCGGAATCCGACCACTTCGGCCATGACTTCCGGCGCTTTACCCTGTAATCCTTTCTGGCCGACGATGCGGCAGCGGGCGCCGACGGACAGCAACCGTTCGATGCCGGCGCACTCGATCAGCATGCCGAGAACCGCCGTCACCGTGCCTGAAACGGTAACTTCCTGTAACTTATTTATTTCATCTAATACAACCACTTAATTAACCAGATGCGGTAGGTGATTACTGCCTATAGCATAGCACAAAAATAGTCTCATGTAATAGCTCAATTATTTCTGGCCGAACGGCAGCGTTAGTTGCACCGAAGCAACACCTTCTTTACCATTTGACATAGGTTACTGATTCTCCTACAAGCGAATATAGTAGTATGGTAAAGAAAGTCATAATATAAAGATTGTATAAACAGCATTTTTATGGTTAACTAAAAATTAAGCTATTAATGGTTGCAGGTACGCTACCCAATCAAGAATTTTAAATATTTAGGGGAGATTCACTATGAGAGTTTTGTTGGTAGAAGATGATTCCTCAACGGCAAAGGCCATTGAGCTGTCTTTAGCCTCGGAAGGAATTATCTGCGATACCACCCAGCTGGGCGAGGAAGGGCTCGAAATCGGAAAGCTTTACGATTACGATATCATCATCCTTGACCTGATGCTACCGGATATTGACGGGTATGAAGTGCTCCGCCGCTTCCGCGCCGCTCGCATCACCACCCCGATTCTCATTCTCTCCGGCCTGTCCGGCCCCGACCAGAAGATTAAAGGTCTGGGTTACGGCGCCGACGATTACCTCACCAAGCCGTTCAACAAAGGCGAACTCATTGCCCGCATCCAGGCGATTGTCCGCCGCTCGAAAGGCCATTCTGAATCAATTATCCGTACCGGCAAGCTGGCAGTCAACCTCGATACGCGTTCTATCGAAGTCGACGGCAAGCCATTGCACTTAACCAGCAAGGAATACAGCATCCTCGAACTGCTCAGCTTGCGCAAGGGCACGACGCTGACCAAGGAAATGTTCCTCAATCATCTCTACGGCGGCATCGACGAACCGGAACTCAAAATCATCGACGTCTTCGTGTGCAAACTGCGCAAAAAACTGTCGCAGGCTGCCAGCGGCGACAACTATATCGAAACCGTCTGGGGCCGCGGCTATGTGCTGAAGGACCCGGAACCGGGCGACCTAGCAGCTGAAAAACTAAGAGCGGATGAAGTAGCGTAAGTAATAAATAATTCTGAAAATAAAAAAACCAGCCCGTAAAACGGCTGGTTTTTTATTGCGTCACCAGCATCGTCAGTTTTTCGCCATCGACGTGGCAGGTCAGCATCGCTTTCAGGTCATCGACGAAACGCTTGGTCAGATATACCTGTACGTTTTTCGGATTCAGCGCGGGCGATTCGGTTTCGCCCGAAAGTATTTTATCCGTCTCGGCATCCCATTTTAGTCCCGCGCCATCGGCGCCGACGGTTACCTGCTTGCGGCCATCCGCTTCCTGAATGCGGACGGTAATCGTCCCGCCGCGAATCAACGCGCCGCTGGCGACGATAACCAGGTTTAAGATCAAACGAGACATTTTAACGCTGATCGATACGCCCGATGCGTCAGCGTGATTATCGGGCCAATCGAGCGTAACTTTGCTGCCGGCGAAAAAATCGGTAACCAGTTTCTGCCGGTCGGAAAGATTAGCTTCGCCATGGTCGCGCACGACGCCATACGCCATGCGGTAAAACTGCAATCGCGATACGGCGGAAAAGACGCTGCTTGTGATGAGCTCTACAGCCTGGCTCTGCAGGTTGAACCCATCTTCGGCTAAAAATTCGGCGCCGTTATGCACAGCGCCGATGGGGCCGGTCAAATCATGGCATAAACGTGTGCACAACAATTCCGCCATCTGCAAATCATCAATCATCAGGTCTCCTCGTGTTCCAGTTCCATGCAGCTTACGCCGACAAAATTTAAAATTTGGTAAATACGGCTTGTATAAATAAACCTATGGATAATTTATGGCTTGCTATTTAACCTAAATTAAACTTTATCGTTAGAAAATAACCATATGTTGCCAAAGATGAAACATTCACCTGCTACCAACGCTATCGGGCAGCGCCTGAAGCTGGAAATGAAAAAACGCGGGATAAACTCGTCGGAGCTGGCCAAGCGCGCCGACGTGAAAACCTCTTTTATCTATGACGTTATCAGCGGCAAATCTGCCAATCCATCAACGGTGAAACTGGCACGCGTCGCCGAAGCATTGAATGTCAGCCTGACCGATCTGGCGGGCAGCGCCGGATTGCCGGGAAGCCGGGGACTGTCGAAACAGGGTGCCGATGACGATTACGTCGTTATTCCGCGCATCATAGTCGATGTCTCGGCCGGCGGTGGCACCATCGTTGCGCAGGAACGCGAAGGCGAACCGTATTATTTCCGCAAAGACTGGATCAAGGAACATCTGGGCGCGAGCCCGAACGATATGCGCATGCTCTATGTGCGCGGCGACAGTATGGAGCCGACGCTGTACCACAACGATCTCATCCTCGTCGATACGACGCGGCGCACCCCCTCGCCTCCGGGAATTTTCGTGCTGTTCGACGGGTTCGGCCTGGTCGCCAAGCGGCTTGAATATTCCGCGCACAAGCCGCCGCGCATCCGCATCATCTCCGACAATCCGCAATATTCGATCTATGAACGCTCGGCGGAGGAAACCGTCATCATCGGCCGCATCGCCTGGTTCGCGCGCGAGATGTAACCATCGATTCCCAGATCATTGACGCGGCGGTACAGCGTCGAACGACCGATGCCAAGCTGGCGCGCCGCCCGCGTCATGCAACCGCCGGTGTGGCGCAACGCCAGGCGGATGATCTCTTCCTCGATGGATTTGAGTTTCTTCACTCGTCCCGCCTCGTCAAAAAACGCCGGCAACTCGCCGGGCAACGCATCGCCCTGCGGCATGGATATCTCCCGCTCGTCTCCGGCAATCCGCCGTTCCAGACGGGCAACCGTACGCTTCAGGCGATGGATGGTAAAAACGTTGCGCAGGGAAAAACGCAAGCGATCCAGCGTCACCGGCTTGCTCAAAGCATCGTCGACGCCCATCTGCGCCGCCTGTGCCACCTGTTCATCGTCGCCGTACGGCGTCAGCATGATGACGGGCAACTGCGGACGGCACGCCTTGACCTCGTAGAGCACGCGCAAACCGTTTACGCCGGATGCGGGCAAGTCGAGCAATATCAGATCCGGTTGCGGCTCACGTCCGGTCATTATCCAGCGAATGGCTTCATCACCACCGTCCGCTGTTATGACATGGTAGCCGAGCTTCTGGCCGATAGTGTATTCGGCCATGCGTAAATGGCTTGAACCGTCGTCCACAATCAATACAGTTTCCGTCATAACATCATCTCCGCTGGTTAGAGAATAACCTATAGATTGTATATTTTTGAGAATTAATCAACTAATAGTTTTTGCGCATGACTATTTTTTATCGTTACATTATGGTAATATCTTACTCTTAAACGGCTCAAAGGGGCGGTATGCTTTGGTTTCGCGTTATTTTTCTTCTCAGTGTAATGATGGCCACCTCGGGCTATATTTTCCGCTGCACGTGGATGTGCACCGACCAGACCGCCATTCAGGAGGATTACGTCGAGCAGCGCGACCATTGTCGTGAACTGGCACAGCTGGAAGTCAATACCAGTTCGGCACAGCTCAGCGATACTGAGCGCAAGGCACAACTTGTTTCCGATTTCAGTGAGTGCATGGGGCAGCATGGCTGGACCGTGCCTGAAGGCGGTAAGGAAAAACCTGCTGCTGCCCCGGCCGCTGCTGCCGCAGCAGGCGCAGCGGCAAGTGCACCGCCGACCACTCCCAACCCCGCCGAGGAAAGAGCTTCGCTGACGCGCGCCAGTGAATGCGCCTTCGCACGGCAGGCGGCCGATGTCTCAACTATTTCTGCCGCCCGCGCCAAGGCTTGCGATCTCGAATGCGAACAGGCATTGCAGGCATCGCCGGAAGCGCCGCGGCCTGCCGCCTGCCCGGCCGATTTCAAGGAAAGCCTGTCGAAAGGCACGGAGAAATATTAAAATTCCCTCCCCCTTGATGGGGGAGGGTTAGGGAGGGGGTGGTGCCGAAGGCAGTTTATAAGATACCCCCTCCCCCTAACCCCCTCCCACAAGGGGAGGGGGAAAATTGGAGAAAATGAGAATGAAAAAATCGCCTATCACCTGCTCACGCCGCATCGAGTTTGACGCCGCCCACCGCGTCATGAAGCATGAGAGCAAATGCAAGCACCTGCACGGCCACCGCTACGCCATCGAAGCCACCTTCGCCGCGCACGAGCTGGATAAGCTGGGCCGCGTCGTCGATTTCAGTATCATTAAAAAATTGCTCGGCGGCTGGATCGACGAGCACTGGGACCACGCCACGATATTATTCGACAAAGACAAGGCGCTGGGCAAAGCTATTACCGACATCACCGGCCAGAAGATTTTTTACCTGCCCGCCAATCCCACCGCCGAAAACATGGCCGATTATATCTTCCGCAAAATCTGCCCGAAATTATTCAAAGGATTGCCGATCAAATGCGTGCAAATCCGGCTGTACGAAACGCCGAATTGCTGGGCAGAATGCGGAATATGAGCGATAAAGAAGAAAAACCCGCCGGGGCTTTTAATAGAAGAGCATTCATAAAAAGTGCAAGCGCTATCGCGAGCACCTTCGCCACCGGACCGTCGGCATTGCTCCCGTCCGCCGCTGAAGTTCCGACGGCAGCGGTGGCGGCGGACGCAATAAACTACGCAAAAAAGCTTACCACTATTTACGATGCAAAATGGTCTAGCAAGCGCGCGCTGGCAAACTTTCTTTCGGATTTTGGAATGTACAATGTGGCCCAATCCCAAACGACATTCGAAGACTACTTTGAAGGGTACGTGAAAGCGATACTGTATAATATAGCACAATATAAAGAATCTATGGATGCTTTAGGTCCGGCTGGACTTACGGAGGTGATGAAACGTTATCGCCAGGTGCAAAAAACGCTTTCTGAATCGTATAAAAATCTCAGCGATTGTGGCGAATTGGAAGAAAAACTATTAAAAGATTATGGGCTCGCCGAGGCATACACCATGAAATCATTGACCAATCCTGATCACCTCTTATCCAAGGCAATATGCCCGCCATTTGCTTCACCTTCCGGTATAATCGCGCAGGCAAAGGAACAGCTTTTATCTTTTCCGGAAGTGATAAAACAATATTTGCAAGACGCAAGGCGGCTACGGCTACTAAGTAAAACCAAGCATCGTATCATGTCGGCAAAGGCAAAAGAATTCCTCAAGGAGCGCTGGCCGGCGCTGGAGCAAGAGGTCATGGAAAAATTTGCACCGCTGGAGAAAAAATCCTGCACTGAAAAAACTTCTCCTAACGACGAGGAACAACTTCGTTTTGAGCCCGGCCGATGGGGCAATTTGGTAAGAGCAACCGAATTAATACGACAGAATAAAGGTATTGGAGATGATTAAATGCGTGCAAGTTTATACAAAACGCCGAATTGCTGGGCGGAGTGTTCAGAATGACTGATAAAAAAGAAAAACCTAAGGGTATCGGCCCGAGAGTAAATAGAAGAGATTTTTTAAACACAATGCGTTTATTGACTTCTGCTGCTGCAGTCGACCCATCAATGTTTTTAAGCGCCGCCACGAAAGCTCCCGCTATTACCACCGCCATTGAAGCAACAAGCAAATCACTTCCGCTGGAAGTAGCAGAAAATCTTATAGAATTATACTGGAAGAAAAACGGTATAGCTGGGCTTAGTACGGGTTTATATTCAGACCTTGGAAAGAGAATATCGGATACCCCTACTTCTGATTCCTTAGCAAGATTTTTCAAAGACCATGAAAAATGCCTGGTGGGTGATATTTTACATTACCAGGAGATTATGGGGTTCTTACAATCGACCACTCCCGGGAAACCCACCGCGCTTAGCCTAGCGTTGCGCTATTATATGGAGGCAACCCAGAAACTCGCCAGCGACCATAGCGACCTCTTTCATAAACGATTTACATTAATGCAAGATACACTTAAAAGTTGGCTAAATGACGATAGCATTGCGGCAAAAAGAGTAGCGCTTTTCACCGACAATAATAGCGAGGCCGATCTTGCCAAAGGCGAAGGTTTAATAACCAATAATATATACCAAAAAGAACGGCTACGAGAGGTGCTAGAGGTTGCTGCAAAAGCAATGGGGATGAAACTGGATAATAATCCTGATGCACAAATAGCTCTGCTTAAAAAATTTTCTACCCACACATTCCCGCGCGCTACAATAGAAAAATTGGGGGTGGATAGGAATCTGTCATATTACTTCGAAGGTTTGATACAGGATTTTCAGTTTACCGGTGATAAACCAGCCTATGCGCTGCAAATCGAGCGTCTTTTGGACAAAGGCGATCTCGATATATCTCCCTATCATCATGCGCGGAGCGAATTGTTGGATGACTATGAATTGCCGGATGAAGATTACATACCTAGCTTATTATCTCCCATGCGAATATCCGATAACGTTACATTGCCTCCCTTCTCTGCCACGGAAAAAGTGGCGGCCAAAGTGAAGGAAAATCTGCTGCGCTTTCCAGTAATGTTGCGCGCGGAGGTGGCGAAATTAGAAACATGTGGAGATATAGCTACCTATGAAAAAGCTACCTCAGCGGCGGAAGAATTCATCGAAACACGCTGGCCCGCGATAGCACAAGCAATACAAACCGATTTTGCGCCGCTGGAGAAAAAATCCTGCACTGAAAAAGCTTCTCCTAACGACGAGGAACAACTTCGTTTTGAGCCCGGCCGATGGGGCAATTTGGTAAGAGCAACCGAATTAATGCGACAGAATAAAGGCATTGGAGATGATTAAGGATAGAGCTTGCTTACGTCCCATCCGTTGCCTTTTCTGACGTAAAGCTCGCGCTCATGCAGGCGGTTTTCGCCTTCCTGCCAGAATTCGATTTGTTCCGGAACAATGCGCCAGCCCGACCAGAAGGACGGCCGCGGCACATCCGCGCCCTCGAATTTTTTGGTATTCTCCGCTACCGCTTTCACCAATACATCACGGTCAGGCAGCGGTTGTGATTGTTTCGATGACCATGAACCGATGCGGCTCTCGCGCGGACGCGTGGCGAAATAGACATCAGCCTCGGCGTCGCTGACCGGCTCGACATGGCCCTCCACACGCACCTGCAGGCGCAGCGGCATCCAGTGGAAACACAGCGCTGCCTTAGGGTTCTGCCTGAGTTCCTCGCTCTTGCGGCTTTGCATATTGGTATAAAAAACAAAGCCGCGCGCATCGACCTGTTTGACGAGAATGATGCGCACCGAGGGCTGACCACCTTTGCCGACCGTTGCCAGACTCGCCGCCGTCGGCTCAAGAATACCCTGATGACGCTTGGCGCGTTCCTGCCAACGGAGAAACTGTTCAATGGGGTCGGTCATAGGGGTAAGAAGCGGATGAACCGCATCTCATCGCCGACATCGAGCTTCAGTGCCTTGGCGGCTTCCGGCTCCATCGCCAGTCCGCCCTTATGGTCTTCGAGCCGCACCAGTCCCATGCGGAAATCCTGAACCGACGTACTGGCCGCCATATAAAGCGGCGCATGTTCCAGCGGTTTCAGCGCAGCAATCTTGCTGCGGCGGCTTTCCGAAACACTGCGGATAGAAGCGCGCTCGGCCTGCATGGTAGGTCCCCCGTCGAACACGTCGATATAACCCTGATGGCGGAATCCTTCCTGTTCCAGCAGTTGTTTCGCCGGCAAGGACGCTTGTAGCGGCACGCCGATGACCGTTTGCGCCTTCGGGTCGAGCAGGTTGACGTAGATCGGGTATTTGGGCATGAGGTCGCTGATGAACTGGCCGCCCTGCGTCGCGTTGATGAAGTCAGCGCGCTGGAAATCCATCTGGAAAAAATGCTGGGCGAGGTTTTTATAAAACGGCGAGTCGCCGTTTTCTCCCTGCACGCCGCGGATTTCAGAAATCACCGTGTCGGAAAAAAGGGCAGGGCATTCCGCCAGCATCAAATAGCGGCAGCGCGAGAGGAATTTGCCGATGCCGTCGCGACGATAGGCGGGCAGCAAAAACAGCGAACCGATTTCGGTGGCGCCCGTATAGTCATTGACCATGTGCAGCACGCGTTGCTGCGAATAGATACCGACTGTGTCCGAGGCCTGGACGATGGTTGATAATTTGTAGGAATAAAACGGATGCGTCAGACCGACATGCGCTATGATGCCGCAGGTTCCCACCAGCTTTTTTTTCTCGGTGTCTTCGAGGACGAATAAAAACACCTCATTGCCTTTGGATTCTTTCTTGCCGGCGAAACTCGCGACCGAACGCGCGATTTTTTTCTCAAGCACGCCCGAATCCGGCGGCAGCGACGTCATACCAATACCCGCCTCTTTCGCCAGGGCAAGGATTTCAGCGTGATCGGAAACGGTTACCGGGCGGACGAGAAGCATGCGAGAACTCACCCTTGTTTAGAGAGATATCCTTCAATAGCATGCGCGAGACGTTTTGTCCCCTCTTTCATCTCTTTTTCCGTGATATTGAGCGCCGGGACGAAGCGCAGCACATTGGGTCCCGCCTGCAACACCAGCACGCCGGCGGCGCGCGCGCAGTCGGTAATCTCGCCGGCTTTGCCGTGATGTTGCGGTATCAGTTCGGCGCCGATCATGAGCCCGCGCCCGCGGATATCGGCAAAAATGCCGTGCTGCTTGTTGATGGCCTTGAGCGCCGAAACCAGCTGTTTGCTGCGCTCACGGATGTTTTTCTGCAAAGCCGGCGTACGCAATTTTTTCATAACGACGAGGGCGACGGCGCAGGCGAGCGGATTGCCGCCGAAGGTCGAGCCGTGGCTGCCGAACTGGAATGTTTCTGCCGCTTTCGCGCCAATCAGGCATGCACCGATGGGCATACCGCCGCCGAGCGCTTTAGCCAGCGTAACGACATCCGGCACGATTCCGGCTTCGTGTGAATAAGCGAACATTTTGCCGCTGCGCCCCATGCCGCATTGCACCTCATCGAACATGAGCAGCGCATCATATTTATGGCACAGATCCTGTAAATGTTTCAGGAACCCGGGCGCGGCTGGCGTGATGCCGCCCTCGCCCTGTATGGCCTCGACCATTATGGCGCAGGTGTTTTCATTCACCATGCTGGTGATGGCATCGAAATCGTTGAATTTGCAATAGCGGAAACCGGGCGGCAGCGGCTCGAAACCAGCGTGATATTTGGGCTGCGCGGTGGCCGTTACCGTTGCCATCGTGCGGCCGTGGAACGAGCCGGTGAAAGTGATAATTTCGCGGCGCTCGGGCGGGCGGCCTTTATCGGCGGCATATTTGCGCGCGAGTTTTATCGCCGCTTCGTTGGCTTCGCCGCCGGAATTAGTGAGGAAGACATGCTTGGCAAATTTGGAAACTCTGACCAGTTCTTCGGCCAGCAAAATCGGTGGTTCAGTGAAGAAAATATTGCTGGTGTGCCAGAGTTTCTTGGCCTGCGTTGTGAGCGCTTTTAGCAAATCATTATTGTGATGACCAAGCGCGCTTACGGCAATGCCCGCGCCGAGATCGACATATTCGTTGCCGTCCAGATCCCACACCAGCGCGCCTTTGCCGCGATTTAAAATAACGTCGCGCGGCTTATAAGCAGCCGTATAGAATTTGCGCCCCTTGGCGATGAGGGTTTTGGTTTTTGCTGACGGCGATTTCTTTTTCATACCCTAGCTGAATAATTTGGCGAATGAACGCTTGCTCCGCTTCTTCCAATGGCCGCGGTGATAGGCATCCGATGCCAGTAATGGCAGGACGCTCGTCGCTTCGGCGAAGACCATTTGTTCATAGGCGGTGTCGACCTTGCCCCAACTTGAGGCTTCTTTGAGCGTTGAAGAGCTGCACGCGCCGTCGCGCACATCAGCGACGGTGATCTGCACGGCGTATTTATGCATCTCGGCATCGACACCTAAAATTTCTGCGCAAACGACGGTGTCCTGCACGAAGTTTTTCGGCACGCCGCCGCCGATCATCAGGAGACCAGACGTACCCGCCTTGATTTTGATGTCGGTCAGTTCGCGGAAATCAGCAACGGAATCAATGGTCAAGTACGGCTTTTTCTTTTTCATGCGCTCAACCTGATGCACGACAAGGCCAAAGCCTGCCGACGAATCGGTGAAGGCCGGGCAGAAAATCGGCACACCGTTTTTATACGCCGTTTCGATCAGCGAGTTTTTCTTCTTGGAATTTTTGGTGAGCCATTTGCCCATTTCCCAAATGAATTCGCGGCTTGAATACGGGCGCGGCTCAAGGCTGTCGGCGATTTTCTTGATGGTATGGTCGCACGCCTGAAGTTGTTCTTCATCGATATAGGTGTCGTAAATGCGGTCGATATAATTGTTGCGCAGGGTCGTGTCATCCATGAACTGGCTGCCTTGATAATGCTTGAAGCCCAGCGCTTCGAAGAAATCCATATCGACGATGGAAGCGCCGGTGGAAACGATGGCGTCGACCATGTTGTACTTCACCAGATCGACATAGAGCTGCATGCAGCCGCCGGCAGAGGTAGATCCCGCCAGCGTCAGAAACACCGAGCATTTTTTGTCGGCGAGCATCATGTTGTAAATCTCCGCCGCCTTGCCGAGGTCGCGCGAGGTGAACGACATATTCGACATCTGGTCGATGATCGGCCGCGCATCGAACGAGGTGATGTCGATATGCTCGACTTCCTTGGTCAGCAGGTTGTGCTTTTTGGAAGGCTTGGACTTGGTGGTAGGTTTCATAGTTACTCCATTTCGTGACACGTGGTACGTGATACGTGGAACGTGAATAATGCACGATTATCACGTACCACGTTCCACGACTACCACGATTTTTTTAATGCACGCCAATCATGCTTAAGATTGGCTTATCCGCAACCTCAACGGTGAGGTCGGAATAAAAGCCGTTGAAGCCGGTGCGCATCGTTGCGCCGTAAGCGCCGAGCTGACCAATTTCAATCCAGTCACCCTCAGCGATATCCTTGGGCAATTGGAACGGGCCTTTCATGGCGTCCAGGCTGTCGCAGGTCGGGCCGAAGAAGCCGAACTCGGCCATCTCAGTCGACAATGCACCGCCCGGACGAATCGCTTTGACCGGGAAGATGAAGCCGGGCGTACCGGCATCGAATAGGCTGCCATAAATGCCGTCGTTGATATAGAGCATATTGCCTTTGCGCGCTTCGACGCGGGCGACAACGGAGCCGCCTTCGGCGACCAGCGCACGGCCGGGCTCGCAGATGAGCTGGCATTCCGCCAATACCGGATGGGCTTTCAGCGCCTTCTTGATGGCGCGCATATAATGGCCGAGCGGCGGGGGCGTCATGCCCGGATAGATCGACGGGAAACCACCGCCGATATCGAGCACGTCGATACGGACGTCAGCCTTGGAAAGCAGATCCACCACTTTCTGCATGGCCGACATATAGGCATCGGGATTCATGCATTGCGAACCGACATGGAAACATACACCCAGACGAGCAGCCGACTGGCGCGCCGCCAGCAGCAGCGGAACCGCCTGATCGAGGGCAATGCCGAACTTGCCGGCAAGGCTCATCGCAGCGCCGTCCTGCGGGACGGAAAGGCGAATATAGAGGCCGAGGTCGGAAGCATTATTGGTGACATCAAGGATTTTCTGCAGTTCCTCCGGTGTATCGAGCGAGAAATCGCGCACGCCGTATTCTTCATACGCAGCAGCGATCGCTTCGCGGCTCTTGACCGGGTGCATGAAATGCATCTCCGCGCCGGGCAGCGTATCCGCCACCAGCTTGACTTCAGCCAGCGAAGCTACGTCATAATGCGTCACGCCGGCCTGCGACAGATAACGCAGCACGCGGCGGTCAGGATTGGTTTTTACGGCATACATCACATCGCCGGGAAAAGCTTTGAGGAAACGTTTAGCGGTAGCAACGATGGTCGCCGGGCGCAGACACTGAACCGACATTTCCGGGCGCATATCATGCACCATGTCGTCAACGGAGCGGTAAATCCGCGCCGGCGAGATCTCTTCCTGCAGAGGAAGGGGGGCGTTTACGGGAAGGCTTTGAAGGGGGATAATTTTGCGCTGCCTTTTAACTTGCTGAAGGGCTAGGCGGGCACCGGGAGGTTCGGAAATCTGGTTTTTCATCGTTTTTGGTCCGTTCGCTATGGTTGTTGCATTTAAGGTTCGCGGACTAAAAACGTCACGAACCGGTTCTTAAATGATTGTTTATTATTAATAATTTTCACAAAAAGCCTATAGGTTGTTAACGAAGCGTCTCTTTACCAATATAATCATAGGGATAAATAAGTAAAATTTTCGTTTATGGAAAGCGTTTTTTTCAAAAAAGTGCATGTTTTTTGTACCGACCCCAAAAGTGACTAAAAGACTCGGGTCCGCCAGTTTGCAGGTGACAAGCCTCCATAAACCGGCTAGACCTGTCCGGCATAACTGGAGAAAGCCTCGTTATGCCTATCGAAATAGAACAAGCCCTCACCTTCGACGACGTATTGCTCAAACCGCGCGAGAGTAGCATCCTCCCCGCGAGCGCCGATACGCGCACACGCCTTACCCGAAAGATCGACCTCGCCATCCCGCTCATTTCATCGGCGATGGATACCGTCACCGAAGCGCGCCTCGCCATTGCCATGGCGCAGCACGGCGGCATGGGCTGCATCCACAAAAATCTTACCATCACCGAACAGGCCGCGGAAGTGGCCAAGGTCAAAAAATTCGAATCGGGCATGGTGGTAAACCCGCTGACCATCCATCCGGGCGCGACACTGGCCGAAGCGCTGTCGCTGATGAGCAACCACCATATCTCCGGCATCCCGGTCGTCGAGAAGAGCGGCAAGCTGGTCGGCATTCTCACCAACCGCGACGTGCGCTTTGCCTCCGACCCAAAACAAAAAATCTCCGAGCTGATGACCAAGGATAAACTCATCACCGCTTCCGCCGGCATATCCCAGACCGATGCCAAGAAATTACTGCACAAGCACCGCATCGAAAAATTACTGGTCGTCGATAATAAATACCGATGCATCGGCCTCATCACCGTCAAGGACATCGAAAAAGCGCAGGCCTTCCCGCATGCGTGCAAAGACGGGCGCGGAAGATTGCGCGTTGCCGCCGCCGTCGGCACCGGCAAAGACGGCATCAAACGCGCTGAGGCATTGATTGATGCCGGAGTCGATGTCGTCGTCGTCGATACGGCGCACGGGCATAGCAAAGGCGTCATCGAAACCGTGCGCGCCATCAAAGCCTTTTCAAAAGAGACACAACTCATCGCCGGGAATATCGCCACGGCTGAAGGCGCCGAAGCGCTCATCAAAGCCGGCGCGGATGCAGTGAAAGTCGGCATCGGGCCGGGCAGCATCTGCACCACGCGCATCGTCGCCGGTGTCGGCGTGCCGCAACTGACGGCAGTTATGGACGTAGTGAGAGTCACGCGAAAAGCTGGCGTCCCGCTCATCGCCGATGGCGGCATCAAATTCTCCGGCGATTTGGCCAAAGCCATTGCCGCCGGCGCCGACTGCGCCATGATCGGATCGCTCTTCGCCGGAACGGAAGAATCACCTGGCGAAGTGATTTTATTCCAGGGACGTTCCTATAAATCCTACCGCGGCATGGGTTCGGTCGGCGCCATGGCGCGCGGCTCGGCGGATCGTTATTTCCAGCAGGAAATCGCCGATAAATTAAAGCTCGTGCCCGAAGGCGTCGAAGGCCGCGTACCGTTTAAAGGCCCGGTCGAAGGCGTCGTGCATCAACTCATCGGCGGCTTAAAAGCCGCGATGGGTTATACCGGCAGCGCCACTATCGCGCTCATGCAAAAAAATTGCGAGTTCGTGCGCATCACTTCCGCGGGCCTGCGCGAGTCCCACGCCCATGACGTCACCATCACCCAGGAAGCGCCGAATTATAGGATGGAGGGGTAGTGGTGACGAGGTGATGCAAATTCATTACGAACTTTTTAAAAGGACGAATATTTACATAAGGAGTCGCAGATGCCTAGAGGCATAAAGTATTACGAGAATGCACATGAGCCAATCGAACCAATGGCCAGATTACTTGACGCCTTTATAGCCGAAGCGTTGGATGAGGGATTATGGATCCCCAGAACGCAGGAGGCCAGATCGTTGGCAGAAGATTTTGAGTTATTTAAGGATGGCGTAAAGGATTACCTGGATCGGCAGATTGACAAGTGCGGGGACCCGCGCGAGGGTTGGGGTATTAAAAAGTGGAATATTGAAAACTTCGAAAATACAGAACTCTATCAAATGACCCTATCGGAAGCATCTTTTAGGCAGAGTTTTCCAACCCCTGAGGCTCGAAGCGAATTTGTTGACAATCTTTCTTCCTATCTTGATGCCTATACAAAGGGACAAGAAAAAACGAGCAAGTTTATTAGAAAAACTCTGGCAAAATCCCGATGGCGTGATGATGATCCGCCTAAAGGTAATTCGCGTTAGCAGCCACTTCTCAACCTCCTTCTCCTCCATGGCCCATGACCGCTTATGACCCCCGGCGCGCGCGTTCAATCCGTTATCGAGCTGCTCGAATCCATATTTGCATCATGGCAGTCCTCTTATTCCCCTCCCCCTCGAGGGGGGAGGGTGACGAGCGTAGCGAGGCGGGAGGGGGTGATCTCTGAAAACAACGATTCATCACCCCCTCCCGCCTCCTCCGCACATGCGGAGTCGACGACCTCCCCCCTCCAGGGGGAGGTGAAAGAAAAAAGTGGCAATAAGCGCATTCCCGCGGATAAGCTGCTCGAGCAGTTTTTCAAATCGCACCGTTATATCGGTTCGAAGGACCGCGCCTATATAGGTGAGTTGGTGTATTGGTGCCTGCGGCATAAAGCATCGCTCGAATGGTGGCTGGCTGAAAAACTGAAATCACCCATCCATGGCCGCGCCATTGTCATCACCGCGCTGATGCTGCGCAAGGATTATACCGCCAGTGCGCTCGATGCGATTTCCCAGGACAGCAAATATTCCCTGCCCAAACTGACGCCCGCGGAAAAGCCCCGCTGCGAGATATTATATAAGGAGAACATCCTCCATCCCAACATGCCCGCGCATGTCCGGCTCAACTATCCCGAATGGATGGAGCCGATACTGCGCGAGAGCCTCGGCAAGGATTTCGAGAAGGAACTGCTGGCGCTTAATGAACAGGCGTCGACCGACCTGCGCGTCAACACCCTTAAGACCACGCGCGAACAATTAATGACCGATTTACAAAAGGAAGAGTTCGAATCAACGCCGACGCCGATGTCGCCCATCGGCCTGCGTCTTAAGAAACGTGGAGCGGTTTTTGCCTCCGCTCCGTTCAAGCTCGGGCATTTCGAAATGCAGGATGAAGGTTCACAGGTGGTCACACTATTAGTAGATGCAAAACCGGGGATGAAGGTTATCGATTTTTGTGCCGGGGCGGGAGGAAAAACGCTTGGCCTCGCTGCACAGATGAAAAACAAAGGACGCATCCTCGCCTGGGATAATTCCGAAAAACGCTTGAAACAAATCGCGCCGCGGCTCAAGCGCGCCGGGGTCGACAATGTGCAAACGCACGTCATCGAATCGGAGAATGACGGCTTCATCAAGCGCCATAAAGCATCGGCCGACCGCGTGCTGGTCGACGCGCCGTGCAGCGGTTCCGGCACGTGGCGGCGCAATCCCGATATCAAATGGCGCTTCTCGGCACAGGACTTGCAAGAGGTGATAGCAGTGCAGCAATCGATACTGCAAAGCGCCGCGCGGCTGGTAAAGCCAGGCGGGCGGCTGATTTACGTGACCTGTTCCATTTTAAAAAATGAAAATGAACAACAGATCGACCAATTATTAAAAAATGGAAATAATTTCAGGGTTGTATGCGCAAAAAAAATATGGGATAAGTTAAGCGCCGTAGATACAATAGATAGTGTTTCGTACCTGCGGTTAACCCCGCACCAAGATGGGGTAGATGGTTTTTTCGCTGCGGTGCTCGAGCGCTTAGGCGATTAACCGCTTTAGTATTAACTGGGGAGCGTTAACTTATGCGGATATTTTCTTCCGTCAGAACCTTAGCAGGCCATTTCAAGCAATGGTTTCCCAAACGTAACATCATCATTATCTCCGAACGCAAAGTAAAACACGTCCCCATCGGCGGCAAAACACAGTTCTTAACTCTGGCGCTGGTTATTTTTGGCATCTGCTGGGCGGCCTATTCCACCGGCAGCTATATGGCGGCCCGCACGGTGATGAAAGAACAACGCCAGACGCTGCGCTCCGTTGCCAATGCCCGCGTCGAAACCAATTTCAATACCATGTTCCCCACCTCCGAACTCACCACGGTCAATGCCGACGCGCCCGGCAACCCGACGGTCGCCTCGCTCAGCGACCCGATGTATACCCTCTCCGCCCTTGACCATAACAAGCTCTTCGCCCGCATCGCTTTTCTGGAACGTAAGGTGATGGAACTTAAAAGCAGCAACGAAGCCATTATCCAGCGCGTCAGTGACAAAACCTCAGGCCGCATCAGCGAAATCGAATCGATCATCAAACAAACCGGCCTGCACGTGGAAGACCTGAAGCGCGAATTGAACGACGGCAAACAAGCCAAAGGCGCCGGTGATAAAGCGAACGACAACACAAAATCCGAAGGCGGCCCTTTTATCCCGGTTGGGACATCAGCCATATCCCCGCGCGAATACGCCATGTATGACAATCTGGACGAACTGGCCGTCCTGCGCCAGATCATCGTCAACCTGCCGCTGGGGCAACCCATTGCCGAGGCGGAACCGCGCAGCCCGTTCGGCCATCGCATCGATCCCTTCAACGGCCATCTGGCGTTTCATCCCGGGCTTGATCTCGCTGGGCCTACCGGCTCCAAAATCTACAGCACTGCCGACGGCACGGTGGTATTTTCCGGCCTTAACGGCGGTTACGGTAATTCCATCGATATCGACCACGGCTTCGGCATCGTTACGCGCTACGGCCATTTAAGCGAAGTTCTTGTCAAAGAAGGCCAGGTCGTGCATAAAGGCGATGTCATCGGCGTTCAGGGGTCGACCGGGCGTTCCACTGGTCCCCACCTGCATTACGAGGTCCGTTACCACGATCAACCCATGAATCCCGCTAACTTCTTAGATGCAGGTCATTATGTTTCGCAAAACTGATTCTACCGCCGTGACTGTGAAGCCGGCCAACAACAAAAAAGATTCCATCCCGACCATCATCGCCAAGGACGTAAATATTCTCGGCAATATCGTGAGCGAAGGCAATATCGATTTCAACGGCACGCTGGACGGCAATATCCGCTGCGCCATGCTGACCTTGCGCGAAAACAGCTCGGTTAAGGGCGAGATCGTCGCCAATACCGTCTGCGCCTACGGCAAAATCCGCGGGCTCATCCGCGCCAAAATCGTGCAGCTTTTTGCTTCGTGCAATGTCGAAGGCGTTATCATGCACGAGGCCATCACCATCGAGGACGGCGCGTTTGTTGACGGCAAATTCAAACGTACCGATAAAATCCGCACCAAGGACGAAACCGAGTTCGTTTTCGAAGACGGCGCAGCCACTCCCGATTCCAAAGTCCTCGAAAATCTCCGCCTGATCGCGGGCTGATTTTTTTCCCTTATGGGGTCGCACCATTGGCCTCAAGAATCCGGCGTAAATCCGCATAAGCGGGTGAATCCCGCCTGATCCAGCATTCGCCGATAAGTGGAGAGTTAAGCGTTTTGTGGCCACGCAGCCAATTGAACATGTGCGCCATAGGCGGAAGGTGATAAAATCCATTTAGCCTGTAATGCTCATAATTCCCACCGTTGACGCCGCTAAAGACATTTTGCACCATGATGGAATACCGATCGTCAGTGTGTGCGGTTGGAACGGCTAATACGATAAGGTCGGGGTTAAACAGGCCTATATCTTCAGGCTGGAATCGCCCCAACGCGGCTTTTGGCGTGTTAAGACCGACGGTATCGAATGTTTCCCATCCGCTGTAATAGGCAAGAACTCCGGCTTCGCTGGCCATGATTTTGCCTTTATAAGGCAGAGTGCCCAGTGCTTTGGCAATGCCGAGAAATCCTACCGGCGTGACAGCATCAAAACCTTCGTTGATGTGAACGGGAAGTTGTATCGCGGTGCAAAGCGCCATCAAAAGCCAGAAACGCCGCGCCGATGCATGGCGATAAACAATGGTCGCCAGCGCAGGAAACGTAAGCATGATGGGGAAATAAAACCGGAAGGCAACGTTCTGCGTCAGATGCATCGTCATGTAAAACAAAAAGGGCACGGCGATAAATGCTATAGCGATGATATAACACTTATTTTGCGCCGGTTTTTCCAACGCTCTTATCCCCGGAACGATATATAAGAGCAGTGGCGCATAAAACGTCAGCGTGGCGATATGCTTCTCCAGTGATGAAGCGCACACCACGCCCAGCAAACGCGGGCAATCGGATTTCACATAAAATGGCAGCGGCAACAGCAAGCCGAAATAATGCCAGCGCCAGAGGAAATACGCCAAACCTGCAATGACGGCGGTAATGGTTATCACTATATTTTTTCTTATCGAAAGCGTCGCCGGGTTCAGCAACCAGTAACCGGCAACGAGCGGAGCGATGAATACGCATCCATCTGGTCGAATCAGGCATGAAATCAGTCCCCACAGAATCATTATGCCATAGCGGTTTTCCCAGAAACCCCATAAGCTGAGAAACAGGGCAAAGGCAAAACAATAAACAGAAAACCCGGTAATCGCTGCCCAGAACGGCACTTGCAGCATGATGAATAAAACAATCGCCGGGTAGAATGTTGACCGGTATTCGCTTTTGCTAATTAGTCGTGAAAAAATCCAACCCAATCCCAGCAGGCTGAGCAAAGAAACAAGCCGACTGGCAAAATAAGTAGGAATATGCAGCCCATATAATGCCGCCAGCATCACCATCCACAAAAAATCCGTAGCGCCTTCGACCGGGACATGATCTGCAGGATTGTAGGTAATTATTCCATAGCGGATGAGGTTTTCGCTGTAGCGAAAAAGAATCATCGCATCTTCCGATGGATAAATCGGCCACGGCGCTAAAAATACTATCCCGGCAACTATAATAATAAGAAACTGCACCCGACGACCTTGCCAACTGAATGGTGATCGGGGAGTTTCAAAACCTGTCTTACGAGAGGTCGCGCAAGCCTTTAGCCGAGGCCTGTTGCATACGCCTGCGCCTCCCCGACCAAGGTCGAGGAGTGCGAATTACGGTCACACAAAACCGCGTAAGACAGGGGTTTGAACGCCCCAAAACAGCAAAAGTGCTGCTTCATCTCGAACGTTAGCAGACGGGTGTAGACGCGGCAAGGCAATTATGGCTGGCCATAAAGGCCTTTCCGCCCCTACCCTACGCTAGTACTTGCTTAAATCCTAATATTTGCTAGATGTCATTTCCTTCTCAAGCGGCCGTGGCGGAATTGGTAGACGCACTACCTTGAGGTGGTAGCGCCGCGAGGCGTGGAAGTTCGAGTCTTCTCGGCCGCACCAGCTAGTTTTAATCTATCGAATCACGCCGCGCGAAATAAGCTATAGCCCTTGCCTTCCTGGCAAAGTTGAACCGCGGCGGTTTGCTCGATAACGGGTTTCAGCTTAGCGAATTCGATGGGTTTTGTTAAATAGCCGACGGCGCCAAGTTCTTTGGCTCTTTCCATATCTTTGTCGTAAATAGACCCGGTGCACATCACCACCGGAATGTTTTGAAATGCTTTATCGGCGCGCATCCGCTCGAGTAACTCGAATCCATCCATTTCCGGCATATTGATATCAAGCAGCATGAGGTCGATAGGAGCTTTGTCATGCAGCCGGTCAAGCGCCTCTTCCCCATTGTGGGCAACGAAAAAATTACATTGCACCTGCGAAATTTCCATCAATTCGATCTGGGTTATGTCGATAAAAGCTTTGCTGTCATCCACGAGCAACAGGTTAGCGAGTTGTTTGTTACCGTTGCAGACGCCATTGCAGACGCCGTTATGCACAACGTGAGGCGTTGCTACAGGGGGATGCGCCTCCTCGGGCTGTGGCAATGCTATGGGTAAGGTAAAGAAAAATACGGCGCCGGCGCCCGGCTTCGATTCGCACCAGATTTTCCCACCGTGCGCTTCCACGATTTTTCTGCAAGTGGCCAGCCCCAGCCCTGCTCCCTGTACCTCATGGTGCGTCATGCGTTTAAATGGGTCGAATATTTTCTGTAAATAGGCTTCCTCAATGCCAGGCCCGTTATCGCTGACTTTGAACAGCCAGTGATCTGCCTGCGGGGACGCTGTGACATGAATGATAACGGCCTTATCGCTGTGGTGTACGGCATTGCTGATCAGATTTTGCAGCATCTGCATCAGCTGCATGTGATTGACATAGACTTCCGGTAGCGGATCATTAGTGATAACGGCCTTGTGCTCCTGGATAAGCTTTGCAAGATTTTCTTCCACTTCCTTCAGCACAACGCCCATGTCGCAGGCTTCTTTAGCCACCTGTCCGGGATCATCCAGCCTGGTATAATAAAATACCGTATCGATGAGCATATGCATGCGATCGGCGGCATTTTGAATGTGCTGAAAATAGGTTTTGGCTTTATCCGGAAAACTAGCATCAAACTGGCCGATCAGGTCTACGAACGAACGTATGGTGCGCACAGGCTCTTTCAAATCATGAGCCAGCGCACGGGTGAACACTTCCAGCGATGTGCGCTGCTCATGGATGCGCTTCTGCAACACGCAATGCTCGACCGCCATATGGATGGCGTGATCCAGCGTTTCCGGTGTAATCGATGTTTTGGAGATATAGTTTTGCGCCCCATACTGCATGGCTGCGACCGCCACGTTTTCATTCCCCTGCCCGGTCAACATTACAATGGGAATAAACGGATATTTGTTGCGAATATGTTTGAGTACTTCGATGCCGTTTCTGCCCGGCAGTGAATAATCCAGCAATACGCAGGCCGGTTGCTCCGCCTGGATATGGTTTAATCCTTCCTCACCATCACGGGCTTCAGAAACGATATAATGCACACCGGCGCTCTTTTGCAGCACCCGGTTATAAAGAAGTCGATCATCCTCGCTGTCGTCGATCACCAATATTTTTATCGACTCAGTCATACAGATTCTCCTTCGGCAGAAGCGCAATTTCAAACCAGTATTCCTTGAGACGTTTGATAGCTTCGATCAGTCCGTCGAAACTAACCGGCTTCTGCACATAGGTGTTGGCACCCATCTGGTAACATGCATCCACATCGCGCTCATCGGCGGACGTGGTGAGAATAATGACCGGTATCCGCTTCAGCCCGGTATTTTCCTTGATGAGCTGGAGAGTCTTTCGCCCGTCGAGCCCCGGCATGTTGAGATCGAGCAAAATCAAACCAGGCGCAGCTTTGGGAGAATCTTTATGAACGCCCTCGTGATTGAGAAAATCAAGGGCATCACGGCCCGATTGGCTCCAGACGACAGGATTATGGAAGTTGGCCTTTTTAAAGGCGCGCATGGTGGCTTCGTAATCGTCTTCACTGTCTTCAATAAGGAGAACCGTCTGTGCCTGATTGCGCATAACCCTTCTCTTTCTGTCATCAATGTATAGACGTTTTACCATCCGCCGTTTCGGCCACACGGAGTTTTGCCCACTCCATCAGCCGTTGAACCATATCTTCGTATTCTTTTATGACATGCGGTTTGGAGAGACACATATCCGCGCCCAGCGCCTTACATTGCGTATGGTCAAGCGGATCGCGGGATGTGGTTAAAATAATCACCGGAATGGCGGCAAAATCGGCGTTGTTTTTTAATTCCTTAAGCACTTCATAGCCGGTGATTCGCGGCAGACTTAAATCAAGCACGATCATATCCGGTCGCTGGGCATACTGATATTCCCGTCTTTGAAAAATATAGTCGAGCGCGCGATACCCATCGACAACCCAATGAATCTGAGGCGTATACTCCTTCCTGGTGAGCACCTCCTTAAACAGGTACGCATCCGCGCTACTATCCTCAACTAAAAGTATATCCATGCCCATCATTTGTAACCTGCGCAGTATAAATTTCCCATTATGTTTTTTATATATCCTTTATGACAAAACACTATTGTTCAGATTAATTATAACAGAGTGCGTTTAATAAATATTTAACTACCTGAATTCAAAAAAGCGTTTAAATGCACATGTGCAGACAAAAAATTGCCATCGATAATTAACAACCAATAAATAATACGAACAATTTGAACTAAATAAGAAATTAATTTTATATATCAGTATCTAAAGCGTTTTCTAATGGACTCCTTATAACGCTATCTTTATAATTGTATTCGTAGTTGCGCAACTGATAATTGTATCTAGGTATCAGGAGGCAGCATGGGAACCACGATGACATTTTCGTTCGCCTGCGATCAAAATCGCAACGTCTCCGCCGAGACGGTGGAGCGGCTGTACGATGAACTTGAGCTGGTCGGCTATGTGCTATCACACGACCTGAAAGCGTCGCTCAGAGCAATCCAAAGTTGTTATGAAGAACTGAACAAGCATCCGGCGCTTACTTCCGATGTGACAGGCAATAGCTTACAAACGCTGAATGAGGAATCGGAACGTTTAAAAGCGCTGATGCAGGGAATAGTAGATTATATCCGCCTGGAAACTTTTGCCACCACTCATACTTCGCTCGACAGCAACGAAATAGTGCGGACGGTTATTACAACGCTGGACCATGAAATCAAAGAGACCGGCGCTGTAATCACCTGCGATATCTTGCCGCAAATCATGGGGCATCGCGGTCGTATTACGCATCTCTTTGCACACCTGCTAAATAATGCGCTTAAGTTTCGCGGCGAACAGCCGCCGGTTATTCACGTATCTGCACACCGTGCCGATGCAATGTGGGAATTTTGTATCGAGGATAACGGTATCGGTATCAATGAAGAACAGTTCGATATTATTTTTCGCCTGTTCCAGCGCCTTCATACCGCTAAAGCTTATCCGGGTCATGGTATAGGGCTTTCGTTAAGCCGCAAAATCGTCGAGGCGCATGGCGGTAAAATATGGGTGGAGTCAATTCTGGGAAAAGGCAGCCGGTTTTATTTTACATTGCCGACGGCAAAACAAGGGGGGTAGTCTTATGCAATTAGCAAAGATGACGCAGCCGGAAGACATTTCAGTCCTGCTGATTGAAGATTCACAGTCCGACGCCATCGCCATTACTAAGGCGATGATCTACGGCGAATCGCTATACAATTTTAAAATCACCCATAAAGAATCACTGGCCGAAGGGCTGAGCGTCCTTGATAGCCTATCTGCCGATGTCATCCTGCTGGATCTAAACCTGCCCGACGCCAAGGAACTCAAGGCTATCGACGAGGTACATAGGTTATTTCCTGATTTGCCGCTCGTCGTGGTCAGCGGCTATTCGGACATGGATATCGTGCATCAGGCTTTGCATAAAGGAGCCCAGGAATTCCTGATCAAGGGTGAATGCAGCGGCGCTGCCATCCGGCAAAGCATCTACCAGGCCATTGTCCGTAAGAAAATTGAACAGTCTTACAAACGGGGAGACAAGCTATGATCGAGATCAACAATCAAAACATCAGGAAGGCCTATCATCCTGATCTTGTAATTCTGGTGGTTGAAGACCAGATGATGTTCATCAAGGACATAAAGCATGCCCTGCCGCAGCATAAGATAGTGTTCGCGCGGACAGTGGAAGAGGCAAAATCGCGCTATGACGATTGCCTACCTGATCTCACTTTTATCGATATCGACCTGCCGGACGGCAACGGTTTTGAGCTGCTCGACCATATCCATGCCTGCGAACCGGAAGCCTATACGGTTATGCTTACCGGCAGCAAGATATGTGAAGACGTTGCCAGATCGCAGTTAAAAGGCGCGCAGGGCTACATCATCAAACCGTTTACCAAATCCAAGATTGAGCAGACGGTGGAAAAATATTTGGATGTCAGGGAAAAAGGCATCCAGTTCCTGCTCGGGGAAACGGAAAAACGCCGTCAGAATGCCATGATAACGCAAAGCCAAACAAAGAAAGACTAGGCTTTTAAGGTAAAATAAAAAGTTGTCCCCTTGCCCGGCTTGGATTCAAGCCAAATACGCCCTCTGTGCCGATCAATGATTTTTTTGACGAAGGTCAGTCCGGCACCGGTTCCCGTTTCCTCCCCGCTGACCGGATTTTGAAGTCTTTTGAAGATACGGAATATCTCTTCGTAAAACTCTTTTTCGATGCCTATGCCATTATCCTTGACATAGAATACATTGCTTTCTTTACCGTGCGGCGCATTGACGTTCTCCAGAAATCCTACTTCTACGATTCGCTCTTTCTTATCGTTATATTTAACGGCATTGGTGATGAGGTTGCGGAATACCTCGGTTATTCTCGGCTTATCGCAGACGATATGCGGCATCGGCTTGGGTACGACGATACGAGCGTTGCGTTCCTTGAGGAACGTTTCCATCATTTGTTCTATTTCATGAATAATCTGGTTAGGATCGGTTTCCTGTACGGCCAATTCAGTGCGCCCAAGCCGTGAAAAATACAGCAGGTCGTCCACCAGCTGTTCCATACGATGGCTAAGATGACCAAGACGCTGAAGCCGTTGTACGCCGTCTTTATCTAACTTGTCCTGATAGTCTTCAAGCAGGAAGGATGCGTGGTTATGCAAGCCGCGCAACGGTTCTTTCAGGTCATGTGAGGCGATATAGGCAAAATCATCCAGCTCCTGATTACTGCGCTCGAGTGCCTTGGTATAACTCAATAATTGCGCCTGACCGCTTTCCTGACTTTGTTTATAAAGAATTTCCAACTGGTGATTGGCGTGGTTCAGTTCTTCATTGACCTTGGCAAGCTGTGCCGGACTCGGCAGCAGAAGCGCCTGCGGAATCAATTTGACCGTCATGAAAAAGGTGGAGATGGACACAATCGCGGTGAGCGCAAGGATTAGGCCCTGGAAAGCGTAGTCAGCATGCCAGAGTACCCAGATATCCATCACGTGGCTTGCACCACACAAAAATATGAATGCGCCGAACAGCAGAAAAACGGTTTGAAACGGCAAATCTTTGCGTTTTATGACAAAATAAATCAGCGCGAAAGGAATGAGGAAATAAGCCGCTACGATTCCGGCATCGGAGATAACGTGCAGCCACAGAATATCCGGCTGCCACAGGAAACAATGCCCATGTGGCATGAAATTTTCGGAATTAAAAAACTCGGTGACGGCTTGAAGCATATTTGTTCTCCATTTTTATCGCTCCAACAACACAAACATAGATGCTCAACTGCAACAACAAATTATTTTCTGATAGATAGAGATAATTTCCATATCGGATTTTTATAACATTTTTATAATTCTCTAACCTTAGTTGCATAAATTGAGAAATTATTCTACAAGGTTTTTGAGTGGGATGAAGCACCTTGCAGCATTTTACAGACTCTGTGCCTGAAAAAAACGTATTCAGAATGAGCTTAAAGCATAGCGCCATCGCTTTGTTCACCATGAGTTATCTGGCGTATGGGACATTCGACACATGGGCGGCGGATAACCCGGATAGTTTTGCACTCTCTCCCGAGCAGCTTTTCAATGCTACGGTGACGTCCGTTTCCAAGACATCCCAGAAGTTGATGGATGCGCCCGCGGCCATCTATGTGCTCACGAACGAAGACATCATGCGTTCGGGCGCGACATCGATTCCTGAAGCATTACGATTGGTACCGGGAGTGCAGGTGGCGCGTACACATGGCGGCGGCTGGGCAATCAGCGTGCGCGGATTTGCCAACAGCGGGTTAGGCAATAAATTATTGGTGCTGATAGACGGACGTGCTGTTTACGATCAGTTATTTTCCGGTGTCTATTGGGATGTGCAGGATACAGCGCTTGAGGATATTGACCGCATCGAAGTCATCCGTGGTCCCGGCGCTGCACTTTATGGTGCAAACGCAGTCAACGGCGTCATCAACATTATCACTAAGAGTGCCAAGGATACGCAAGGAGGCATGGTAAGCGCTATCGCCGGCAATCAGGATCGCGCTATCACCACCGGACGCTATGGCGGTGTGGTCGGCGATGACATCTATTACCGGGCCTATGCTAAATATCTAGACCGCAATGATGAACAGACTCTGGCAAGCCATGATGCGCACGATGGGCAACAGGCTTATCGCAGCGGGTTCCGCAGCGACTGGAACAGCAATGGCGGGAAAGATTCCTTCACGTTCCAAGGTGATGCGGTGAGCAATGGCGATAGCCAATATCGCATTGCACCTCCCGACGGATTGACGAGAGCTTTAACGATAGAAGATATCGATGCTACCGGCTGGAATGTGCTTGGCCGGTGGAAACGTGAACTGGGCGACGATTCGCGCCTGACAGTGCAAAGTTACGCCGATTATACCTATCGCAGCCAGATGCTCCTGACTGACCAGCGCACCACTTACGATCTCGACACGCAGTATGAGCTTTCGCCGATGGGGTGGCACAAGGTCATCGTCGGCGCCGGATGTCGCCTGAGTGACGATACCCTCACCGTATCACCTTTTGTTACCACCACCAACGCCGCACGTAACGACCAGCTGTTCAGTAGCTTCATACAGGATAAGATCACGCTCGATCCCAACCAATGGTTTCTGACGCTGGGTTCCAAATTCGAGCATAACGATTATAGCGGATTCGAAGTGCAGCCCAATGCACGCCTGCAATGGGATATCGACGACAACCAGATGACCTGGGTATCCGTCTCCCGCGCCGTCCGCACGCCGAGTCAGCTCGAGCAGGATTTGCGCATTACGGATATATCCGCCATTTTCTTAGGAAAGCCATTTTTTGGAGAATTGCCTAATCCGAACTTCGAGAGCGAAGAGTTAATCGCTTATGAATTGGGATACCGGCGGCAACTGACACCAAAATTGTCGGCGGATATAGCCACGTTTTATAATGACTACCGCAAATTAGAGACCGTCAATCTCTTGCCTTCAGGGCCTTACCTCGAAAACGTCGATCTTACCAACGGCACAAAGGCGGGAAGCTATGGCGCTGAGGTTTCTCTAGACTGGCGCGCCAGCGACAAACTTCGTTTTACTAGCGCCTACGGCCTACTCAGTATGCAATTACATGGGCCGGTGGCAGGCGCCATCAACCCCACCGCCGCTGAAGGGCAATCGCCGCAACAACAATTTAATGCCCGATCCGAGTGGAATATCCGCGACGATCTCTCGTTCGATACGATTGCCTATTATGTCGATTCGCTTCCGAATTTTGGCGTCAAGCATTACTGGCGGTTGGATATGAACCTGGGTTGGAAAATCACCAGCGGGCTGCAGCTTAACCTGGTAGGCCAGAATTTATTCAGCGCTCCCCACAGTGAATTTACTTCACCAACCGACCCATTCACGCCTCCTGTCAGAATCGAACCAAGCATCTACGGTAAGCTCACATGGCGCTTTTGATCCGTTGGCTTTGTTTGAGCGTATTGATCATGTTGCCGGTGACGGCGCATGCCACCGAGAATCTTCAGCTGCACGAACAGCAAATCAAGGCCGGGCTACTCTATAATTTTCTCAAATATACCGACTGGCCTCAAGGGAGCGTAAGCGACAGCTCCATAGCAGTTTGTATTTTCGGCAATGATCCTTTTGAGGGATATTTGCAACCCATGGCAGGGCGTATCGTCAACCGGCGGCAAATCACTATTCGCATTATTCATACCATTGAAAACGCCGGAAGCTGCCATCTGTTATTTATCAACGCCGATGAAAAAAGCAGCTGGCCACAATTACTGGAATCTCTGAAAGGAAAAAGTGTGCTGACAGTCAGCGATTTCGATGGTTTTGCCGATTCCGGCGGCATGATTGAATTTGGCAAAAAAGGCGACCACATCAATGTAAATCTCAATATGGAAGCGGTTACAGCCGCCAGACTGCGTGTGCAAGATCGGTTGCTCAGGCTTGTCACCGTCGTGCATTCAGGAGCGAACTGATATGCGCCATCCGCTTTCCATCCGTGCCTTACTGCTTCTGACCGTCGGCGTGCTGACAGCGCTGATCGCACTTCTAGTGGCGAACGAGGTGTATCAGCAATGGGAACGGCTGGAGAAAATACATACGCTCAAAACCGCCACGCTGGTCAGCGATCCGCTCTTTGATGTCATGGAGCGCCTATCGGTGGAACGAGATATGGCGTATTCTTTGTTATTCAACGATGACCCTGCGTTCGCTCAAACTTTGCACCCGCGGCTGGAGAATAGCCGCAAAGAGGCGGATGCCGCGCTGACTGCCACGCTGCAGGCCCTCAGCACCTATGATTTCCCTGGCCTAAAGGAACAAATTCAGACTTGCCGCACACAATTCGCCGCGCTGCAAAAAACACGCCGCCAAATTGATAACGCGCTAACCCTACCGTTAGACAAACGCAATCCGACCCTGCCAGACCGTTGGTTCGACGAAGTAACGGCGATGACCCTGCAAACCGAGAATGTGTGGCTGGAATTTATCAAGCACTTCCGGGAAGTCGATCCCGTGGTCTCACTGCAGATGCGCTTCAAGTACGACTTGCGCGCCATCATGGAAAATAGCGGCCGGGAACGGGCGCTGATCGGAAGGCTGATCGTGCAGAATGCCGATGCCACACCTACGGAGCGGGCCAAGTTGTTGCGCTGGCAAGGCGCTGTGGATGAGGCATGGATCGCGGCTGATTCGCTTGCCGAACAGGGAAAACTGTATCCGGCCATCACGCTCGCTTTCAAAGAAGCAAAGAGTCATTATGACAACGTCTACGGCATGGTGCAGGATATTTTTTATGTGCCGGGTACGCAGCATGGGGCGAATTATCCTTTCGCCGCCGATTTCTGGTTCGAACTATCGGAGGAAACCACCGACTCCTTCTATGAATTGAAAAACGCCGTGATCAAGGAAACGCATGGTTATCTCGACGCGTTAGAGGCCAGAGCGCAGCGAGTCATTCTTTGGCACGCGATATTACTTATTCTCACTTTCATGTTGTGTTTTTACAGCTTCTACGTAATCACCTACCGCGTAATTCGTCCCATCAATGGCATAGTAGCGGCGCTGTTGGCTGCCATGCAAGGCAAACCCGTTTCCATGCCAAAGATTACCAACGCCGAAGATGAAATAGGTAAGCTGGCGCAGGTGCTGCACGCGTTCCAGCGAAATGCTAACCTTCTCATAGCCATAGTTGCATCTTCCGACGACGCTATTATCAGCAAAACCATGGATGGTATTATTACCTCATGGAATGCCAGCGCCGAACGTCTTTTCGGTTATAATGCAGCCGAGATGATTGGACAGCATATCAACCTGATTATCCCTCCGGAGAGAAGAAAAGAAGAACAGCAGATTATTGCCCAGATACGACAGGGAAAACCGGTCGAACATTTTGAAACCATGCGCATGGATAAGCATGGACGCTATATTCATATTGCTCTTACCGTATCGCCCATCCGCGATGCGACAGGAAACGTCATTGGCGCATCGAAAACCGCACGCGATATTACAGCGCGTAAAAAAGCCGAGGCTGAACTTATTCACTATACGCATGCCCTGGAACGCAGCAATCGCGAACTCGATGATTTTGCTTACATCGCTTCGCATGATCTCAAGGAGCCGCTGCGCGGCATTCACAATCATTCACGCTTTCTGCTGGAAGATAACGCAGACAAGCTGGATGCGGAAAGCGTTAAAAAGCTCAATCGTCTGGTCTATCTCAGCCAGCGCATGGAGCGCCTGGTCAATGATTTGCTGTATTTTTCCCGCCTGGGACGGCAAGAGTTAGCCATTCAGAAAACCGACATCAACGAGGTTATCCACGATATAGAAAATACGCTCGATCACTTCCTGGTGGAACACAAAGCCCGGATTAGTATTCCCGTACCACTGCCGATCATTACCTGTGACAAGCCGCGCGTTACCGAATTATTCCGCAACCTGATCACCAATGCAGTCAAATATAATGATAGGCCGGAAAAAACTGTAGAAATCGGATTTCTGTCAACCTATGCGTCACCGCAAGGCATACCTTATAAAAACGTTTTTTACGTTAAAGACGACGGCAAAGGAATCGCACGCGAATTTCATGAGGAAATTTTCCGTATCTTTAAACGTTTACAGAATAGCACAGGGATAGAAGACGGCACCGGCGTCGGGCTTACCTTCGTGAAAAAGATCGTCGAGCGCCACGGCGGCAAAATCTGGCTTGAATCCGAACCCGGCCGGGGAACCACTTTTTATTTCACACTGGAAGGATCAAACGATGACACAGCCAAAATCATATGAATCACAACCTATTCTTGTCGTTGATGATAGCGAAGATGATTTTTACGCCACTGAGCGTGCATTGGGCAAAGCCAATCTCCATAATCCGATTGCGCATGCCTCCTCCGGCGAATCGGCGCTTGAGTGGCTTAAGTCCAAAACCAATCCCAAGCCCGGATTGATACTGCTGGATCTAAATATGCCAGGCATAGACGGGCGAAAAACACTTGAAATCATCAAGCACAATGGCGCATTGAAAAGCATCCCTGTGGTTATTCTGACTACTTCCGATGACGAACGCGATGTCGAAGCATGTTATGCGCTAGGTGCTAATACCTACATACAAAAGCCAGTGGATTTTGATGGGTTAATTGAAGCCATGAAACGTCTGAAAGGCTATTGGTTTGAGATAGCGCTGTTACCGAAAGAAGGATAGCGAGTGGAAGCTGGCGAAGGGGGACTGGCGCACTGGATCCCGGCTTACGCCGGGGACGGCAGGTTTCTTAAATTCGCGAGATCGCTAACTAAACCTAGCCGGTTCGAGTCCTCTCGGCCTCACCATGTTTAGGGACCAATGCAGGGCGAGTAGCCGCAATAAGCATTGGCCAAGCCTACATACACGCTCCACAGCGCCATGAAGCCTCCGGACATAAGCACTGCCCAGCGGTAGCGCCCGGAAGACGTCTGTAATGCTTGTATATACCCCAGCACAGCAACGAACATCACCCAAGGGGAAAAATCCACCATATAACGAGCAGCTATATATTGGTAGCCTAATACGAACAGTGTCAAACCCAAGGTTGCTATGACCGCTCCAATCACGAAACCATACGCACTGCCCAGCCAGGTACGGCATGTTCGCAAGTTGAGCAAAAACCATAGGCTCCACAAGGAAAACGGGCTGTTGTGCCATAATCCGTAGGCATAACCCTCTTGATCATAGGGATATTTCAAAAGCGTCACTACGCCAAAATCACTGTTCCAAGGTAGCAGCTTTGATAACGGTAATGGGGTAAGAAAATAGGTATAAAAATGGGCGGGAATATTTGCCAATCGCCATTCCAGCACTCCCGAGTGAATGTAGTGAAGGTGGTAGGAATCCGGTCCATCTACACTATAAGCATAACCAGTCTCGAATATAGAGCCGAACCGTTCATAGTTATAGCAGGCCAGACCAGCTATGCATAATGTCCATGGCATCGCCAGGGTCAATCCTTCCCAAAGGTTGCGTTGCAGATTATACTTACGCAATCCGAACAACCAGATGATAAACAGAACTACTATATCCATCGCATAAAATAGCCGGCAACCGACCACCAACCCGAAGCCTAGGCTGGCCCCTATTTTCCACCATGTCGGGTGCTTTGTGAAATCAGAGCTTCCGTACCAAAGACAGAGCAATCCTATTGCCATAAAGCAATAGGCGCCGGAGATGGATACCTGATAGAATTTCCCATATCGCAGCACTATCGGTAGCCATGTGCCGAAGCAAACAGGGAGAAGGATGAATGGCAGGACCCATTGCGGGATGGAAGCGTTTTGCGCGATGGTTGCCAGCAGCCATATCAGGCAACATGTTCCCAGGGCGCTGAAGAAAAATACTAATTGCCGTTCGCCGAGTTTGACTCCGGTCAGCCATTGCACCAGCATCCATGGCAGCAGCGTCGGCACAGGCCCGAAATAAAGATAGTACTTCCCTTGGTACAGGCTGGTATCCCCCACCCCCCCCGTAGCGGGGTTGATATCCAAATAGGTATGGCCGGAGAGGAAAGCTTGCCCCAGCTCAGAGTAACGGTCATGGACGTTATTATTACCAATTTTGCCATAATAACCATAGGCCGCGATCGTGACGATCATGATCGCGAAGACTAAGACAAATGGAAACCGATTCGAGCGCATCATCACAAATCTCTACCGTCAAAACATCCAGCGGTTCAGCGCCTTGGAATCGCAGTGCTTATTATAATCATAAGGGGCAACGATGGTGTGATGCCCGCCGATGATGGCCGGCGCATAGCGGAACCACATGTTCCAATGCGTCTCCTCCGCCTCCAGGCAGGTAGCGGTATCATCGTGCAGCTTCGCCAGGATTTTCCGGTCGCCGGTGTCGCGCCACTCTTTAGCAGAAGCCGGCCCTTTGCCGGCAGAAAAAAGGTTGCGCTCAGCAGGAAGGAAATTCTGCCCTATTCCTAGAAACAAAACCAACATCAGGGCCAGCACAATTTGCACACGGCCGGATACGTACACGAAGTAAATGCCGGTGGCCACGGTCAGCAGCAGCGGCCATACCAGCACATAACGCAATTCATGCGACCTCGGCATCAGCATGACGATCAGCGTCATCACGCCAAAACAGCGTAAAAAGAAGCGATGGGTCGGCCCTATTTTTCTATATGCGCTCAGCAGCAACGCCAGCAGCGTCAAATGAAAACATGCATACAAACCCCATAGGCCGCCGGTTCGCATTTGCCGGACATTCTGGGTGCCAATATACATGTCACCGCTGTAATGGGGTGCGATATGCCGAATCGCCCAGTCAATCTCGGTGACGGAAAAGAAAAAATAAACGGGCTGCGACAAAAGACTATGGCCCGCATAGTCCGGCGTCGTAACCGTCGTGGATGAGAAACCGGGGGACGCCACCACCCCTAAAGCCGGATAAATATAATGAACTGAGAAAGGATGGAGAGAAACCATCAGCGGAAATAGCGGGTTGCCAAAGCGAAAGGTGTTGGCAATTTCATTATAGCTGCACAGCAACACAAGGACCGCACCATATACCGCCAGATAAAACCGTGCTTTTTGATCCTGCATTACATTGTCGAATGTAATGACAACAAAAGTAAGAAAAGGAAGTAGAATAGCCCATGCCTGCATTTTGCTATTAGCCACCGCGATCGCGGCGGCGCACAATATGCCCCACGGCAGACGGGTGTTAGGCGAGAAAATACTGGATTTATCCTCCAGCAGCACACCGTAAATACGCACTGTCGCCAGCACGACAATCGCCAATAGCGATCCCACATAAGCGTCTTTATACATGGATATGACATGTATCCCGAAGAGCGGGAAGGCCAATGCCCCACAAATCAGCCAGAACACCCTGACTCCGAGCCATCGCCCTGCCAGCAGGCAGAACAGCGCAAAAGCAATAGGATTAATGAGGCTGGTTGCGCGTACGTCGTCAAAGAGCTTCCATAATGCTCCTTGCAGCCATTCTCCAAATAAGGGAAATCCTTCATAGACACACTGGATATAGTAGGTGGGAATAAAGCCGTTGCGGCCATCGCCGATATTCCACAGGAACGAGGCAAACGGCAGGTGGTACGCCCAGGAATCATAGGGGATAAGCGGATTAACAAAGGCCGTATAAAACACATACAACCCAAGAAGGATAGCCGCACCGTCAGGAAGGCATAACCAACCGTTATCCCTGATCAGAGTGCGTAAACTTCTTGACCGCAATATGAAGGTTTTCAGGCGAAAGCGCGCCGTCAGATAGGGAGAATTGCTATCCATTATTGGGCCTACCTGGTTTCCCGCTATATGAACTTCCTCGCTGAACAATAATTGATCGGCTCGCGGTTTTCAATGCCCGGTTTTCAATGCCGTTGTCCGGAACAAAAATAAGACAAAAAAATGCTGGTAATTTCATGAAGAGTATTTAAGCCTATTGATAATTATGGAATGGAAAATTTCCCGCGAACCGGTCGATTATCCCACCGCTGTCGATTTCATGGAACGGCGCGTGGCAGATATTGCCAAAGGCACGGCGCTGGAGATGATCTGGCTGCTAGAGCACCCGCCGCTGTATACGTCGGGAACCAGCGCCAAAGCCGGAGATTTGCTGGACACCAAACGCTTCCCGATATACCAGACCGGCCGCGGCGGCGAATGGACCTATCATGGTCCCGGCCAGCGCATCGCCTATGTCATGCTCGACCTGAACAAGCGCGGGCGTGACGTCCGCCGCCATGTGCAGAGCCTCGAGCAATGGCTTATCGATACGCTTAAAACTTTCAGCGTTGAGGGATTTACGAGAGAGGGACGGGTGGGAGTTTGGGTTTCTTGCTCCCCCTTGAGGGGGGAGCAGATGAGCGCAAGTCCGCAAGGACGTAGCGCGAATCGTGGGGGTGATACCCCTCACGGCTCGACCGGCGCCTATGGCTTGGTCTCGCCCGCTCTCCCCCAAGGAGAGAGCAAAAATGAAGAAAAAATCGCGGCGCTCGGCATCCGTGTGCGTAAATGGGTCAGCTACCACGGCATTTCCATCAACGTCGCCCCGGACCTTACACATTATCGCGGCATCGTCCCCTGCGGCATTAGCGGATATGGCGTTACATCACTTAAAGAGCGCGGCATTGATGTTTCAATGGCAGACATAGATAAGGTGCTGCAAGAGACATTTTTTGGTTGAACTGTCCGGCATTGATGTGTATAATCGGTAGTGTTTATACACATAAAGGAGAAAATGCGTGCGTACCAACATTATCGTGAATGATCGCCTGATGAAGCAAGCCATGCAGCTGTCAGGGCTGCTGACTAAAAAGGCGGTGGTGGAGGAAAGCCTCAGGCTTTTTGTGCAGATGCAGAAGCAGAAGAAACTTGCTGCGTGGTTTGGAAAACTGCGCTGGAAGGGCGACGTGGACGCCATGCGTAAAGAGTAATGATTCTGGTCGACAGTTCCGTCTGGATCGACTTTTTTAATGGCAAAGCCACGCGGGCGACAGCTTTTCTAAAGGCGCAGCTTGGTCGTGAAATGTTCGCTATCGGCGATTTGATGCTTACCGAAACGCTGCAGGGATTTTCCCGCGATAAGGATTATCGCAAGGCCTTGCGATTGCTCGGTGAATTTCCGGTGGTGGTCATCGGTGGGCGGAATGTGGCGGTCAAAGCGGCAGAACATTATAGGAAACTCAGGAAGAAAGGCATCACTGTGCGCGGCGCTATTGATGCGTTGATTGGCGCGTATTGCATTGAACATTCGCTGCCGCTGCTCTATTCCGACCGCGATTTCGATGCCATGGCAAGGCATTTGGGGTTGCAGCCAGCATTGGAGATGGTACATTGAAATCTTGAAGAAATAAGATAATTTGCCGTTGCAGCCAGTTAATAACAAACGAGAGGAACCCATTATGAATTCGGACTGCAAAAAATCCGGGAAAATGGCAGCGCTGTTTTGCCTTATACTGCTCATTCTGGTGTGGTCGGGATATCCCGCCATGTTGCTGGCACATAAGCCCGCAAACACACAGCAGGATTATGTTTCCGGCTGGCAACAAGGTTGTCAGAGCGGTACGACGGCTAATGCGCCGTTGCGTGCGCTCATCAGCGAGCGGCCGTTTGTTCAAAATGCCGAAGAATATGCTAAGGATGCCAAATCTCATGAATTATACAAAAATGGCTGGAACGAGGGTTATACTTCATGCCGTTTCAATCAAGGCGCGTGGTATGGATTGGCGGGTACACTGATTATTGTGCTCACATTGTTGTGCACACGGTGCCGTTGCGGGAAAAATGCTTAAGACTAATAGGCGGGAAAAGAAATGTTCACTAAAATCCTCATAGCCAACCGTGGCGAAATCGCCGTCCGCATCATGCGCACGTGCAAAAAAATGGGCATCCGGACGGTGGCCATCTATTCCGAAGCCGATACTAACGCGCTGCATGTGCGCGAGGCCGACGAGGCGATTTTTGTGGGTCCCTCACCTTCGATCCAGAGCTACCTCAATATCGACAACATCATGTCCGCCATCGACCATAGCGGCGCTGAAGCAGTACATCCCGGTTACGGTTTCCTTTCCGAAAACGCCGAATTTGCCCGCCGCCTGGAGCATGCCGGCGTTGCGCTGATCGGCCCCAGCGCCGAAGCCGTGCGCCTGATGGGCGATAAGATCGAATCGAAAAAAATCGCTGTCAAAGCCGGTGTATCCACCGTGCCGGGAACACTTGATGTCATTACTTCTTTTGAAGAAGCCAAAAAAGTCGTCAAAGACATCGGCTATCCGGTGATGATCAAAGCCGCAGCCGGCGGCGGCGGCAAAGGCATGCGCGTCGCCCGCAACGACAAGGAATTGCAGGAAGGCCTTATTTCATCGGCCTCGGAAGCAACGTCGAGTTTCAAGGACGGCCGCGTTTTCATCGAACGTTTCTTCGATAATCCGCGCCATATCGAAATCCAGGTGCTGGGCGACAAGCACGGCACCACACTGTGGCTCGGCGAGCGCGAATGCTCGATCCAGCGCCGCCACCAGAAAGTCATCGAGGAAGCGCCGAGCAGTTTCATGGACGAAGCCACGCGCCGTAAAATGGGCGAGCAGGCCGTAGCCCTTGCCAAAGAAGTCGGCTATTACTCAGCCGGCACCGTCGAATTCATCATGGACCAGGACAAGCATTTTTATTTCCTCGAGATGAATACACGCCTGCAGGTCGAACACCGCGTCACCGAACTCATCACGGGCATCGACCTCGTCGAGCAGATGATCCGCATCGCTGCCGGCGAAAAACTTTCCTTCGGCCAGAAAGACGTCAAATTGCGCGGCTGGGCATTTGAAGGCCGTATCTACGCCGAAGATCCGAAGCGCGGCTTCCTACCCTCCACGGGACGCATCACGCGTTACCTCGAGCCGGAAATCATGGAAAACGTGCTGGTCGATACCGGCGTTTATGAAGGCGGCGAAGCCAGCATGTTCTACGATCCGATGGTGGCCAAAGTGTGCAGCTGGGGTGAAACGCGCGAGCAGGCCATCGAAACGCTGCGCGAAGCGCTCTCAGCCTTCATCATCGAAGGCATCTCGCATAACGCCAGCTTCTTAGAAGCCATCCTCGCTCATCCGCGATTTGCCGCCGGTGATATCTCGACCAATTTCATCGAGCAGGAATATCCGGGCGGCTTCATCGGCGCCGAACTCACCAGCGAAAGCACCAAGGTGTTTTTAGGCACGGCGGTGAGTATTTTTCTGCGCGACGCCGAACGCGCCTCACGCGGCAACCAGCAATTACCGGGGCGCGAACGCGCTATCGGTGCGCATTGGGTGGCCAATGTCGACGGCGAGGATTATCCCGTTTACGTGCGCCACGATCAGGACCAGGGTTATTTCATCACCCATAACCGCAAGCTGATTTCGGTCAAGACAGCGTGGAAGCTGGGGCGCAGACTGTTCCAGGCGACCATCAACGGCAAGCCGGTGTCGGTGCAGATCAAACACCTTGAGGAAGGTTATATCCTGAGTTATGGCGGTTCCGACGTGACGGTGCGCGTGCGCACGCCGCGCGTCGCCGAGCTGGCGCAGTTCATGCCCAAACCGAAAAACCAGCATAAGAAAGAAGAGCTGAAAGCGCCGATTGCCGGCCTCGTCGTGAGCCTCCGTGTCAAGGACGGCGATGAAATCAAGGCCGGGCAGGAACTCATGGTCATCGAGGCGATGAAGATGGAAAACGTCATCTACGCCGACCACGATACGTCGGTCAAAAAAGTTCTGGTCAGCGAGAAGGAAAGCGTCGCGGTCGACCAGATAATGATGCAGTTTGCGGCGTGAGCAACACCATAAAAAAACTCGACCCATCTCCCGACGCCGCGTCGCGCCCGCGCACCGGCATTTTGCCGTGCCAGAATATCCGCGAGATGGTGGAACACGGCGAGATCCGCTTCGCCTCCCCGCTTGATGACGACCAGATCCAGCCCGCCAGCATCGACCTCCGCCTCGGCGATTATGCCTATCCGGCCGATACCAGTTTCCTGCCGGGCGCAGGCGTTGCGTTTTTTGATAAAATAAAGCAGATCGACGAGCGCTACGATGACTTCAAAATCGATTTGAAGAACGGTGCCGTGCTCGAAAAAAACCGCGTCTATATCATCCCGCTGCTAGAAGAAGTGACACTCAAAAGCGACGTCAAAGGCTTCGCTAATCCCAAAAGCTCGACCGGCAGACTTGATATTCTCACCCGCCTGATTACCGACGGCGGAACGGCGTTTGACGAAGTTAGCCGCGGCTACGAAGGCAAGCTTTATCTCGAAGTCGTGCCGCGCAGCTTCAGCGTCGTCGTCAAACGCGGTACGCGACTCAGCCAGCTGCGCTTCCGCCAGAGCCGCTCCTCGCCGCTACCCATCGCCGCCGATGAATGGAACCGGCTTTTAGCCGAAGAACAAATTGTCCGCTTAGGCGATAAACAACTTGGCGAGACGGGAATGTTGCGTTTTACCGCCGATTTAAAGGGCAAAGGAACGGAAGGCGACATCATCGGCTGGCGTGCCAGAAAACACAGCGGCCGCATCGATCTCGAACGCCGCGATTACGACCCGCTCGATTTCTGGGAACCGATCCGCTTCCACAAAAGCGCATCGCTCATCCTCGACCCCGATGAATTTTATATCCTGATGACCAAGGAAGCCATCGCCGTGCCGCCGGATTATGCCGCCGAAATGCTGCCGTATGACACTCGCGCCGGTGAATTCCGCGTGCATTACGCCGGGTTTTTCGACCCCGGTTTCGGCTGGAACGCCGCGACCAAAAAAGCCGGCGGCAGCCGCGGCGTTCTGGAAGTACGTTCGCATGAAGTACCGTTCCTGCTCGAACACGGCCAGACGGTCGGCTGGTTGCGCTTTGAGCGCATGGCGGCGCGCCCGGACGTTCTCTACGGCCAGGACATGAAATCAAACTATCAGGGCCAAAGCCTCAAACTGGCGAAGCAGTTTCGTTCGTCGTAATTCTCCTCTCCCCTGCGGAAGAGCCTAAGCCCCACGTCCTCGGCCTGTTTCGGTATTGATACGAGAATGTGATGGTTTTTGCTGGAAATGTAGCTTTTCTTCTTCGCTAAGATCTAAGGCGACGGCATCCACCACACGGGCTATATCTTCGAGCGATTTGAAATGCACACCGGATATGGTTGTAGTGTGTTGTTCATCTATATGAAATGTGGGCCGCGTTACCACATTCATCTCCCACGCTTTTCCAATCAATGCATCATTTATGATGTCTCTGGCAAACAATGCACTTCTGTAATCATTGATTACTTCTATAGCTGAATTCCTAGGTAAATTTGGAGCTATACCAAAATCTGCTCGGACAAGCCCTTCGCCGCCAACTATGTCAATATTTTGTATTTTATCGCCTTGGAAGGTTTGACTGGCAATCTGAGCCATTTTGGCTTTAATTGCCTCTCTCAGTGCTGCATCATTTTTGCTCATAAAAAATACTCCCATTTGTTTAAACGTCCGTAATCTAGCAGGGAGCAAACAAAAAAGATTGTTAAGATTTTGTGACAATTATTATTACCTCTATCATTCATGACGGCATAAAACTCCCCCTTCCCGGCCATTTCCGTGGCTTTTATACTGTTCCTTACAAGGTTGCGCCGTGAGCGCAATCGTTAATAAAATATCGGAAAAAGTCGGAAAATGTCGGAAAAACTCACCCCCCAACAAATTCAAGCGGCGCAGATGCTGGCAAAAGGACACAGTACCCACAGCATTACGTTCGACCTTAAAATATGCCCGGACACGCTCTACCGCTGGAAAAAAATAAAAGAATTCAAAGAACTGGTAAACGAGATCATCACGGATGAACTGGCGGAAACCAAATTCCGCATGGCGCATATCGTGGATGCATCGTTAAGCGCGCTTTGGGATTTGGTGACGGACGGCAAAGAATCAAACCGCCTTCAGGCCGCCATGCATGTACTTAAACTGGCTGGCGTGATGCATATTCCTTCACCGAACGTGACGCAAACGGTTGAATATATCCTGAAGCCTGAAGCGGAGGAGCAAATCGTGCCGCCTGCTACGCCACCCGTAAATTCGCCAGGCTGAGCCGGATGCGCAGCACATGCAAGCAAGCCGGCCAGCCTAGTAGAATTTACAGCGGCAAATTATCGTGCTTCTTCCACGGATTTTTGACGTCCTTGTCGCGCAGGACGGCAAGTGAGCGGCAGATGCGCCAGCGCGTGTTTTGCGGGCGGATGACATCGTCGATGAAGCCGCGCGACGCGGCGACGAACGGCGAAGCGAATTTGGTTTTATAATCCTCGATGAGTTTCTGCTCTTCTTCTGCGTTGTTAAATTTGCCGCGGAAGATAATTTCCACCGCGCCTTTCGGCCCCATGACAGCGATTTCGGCGGAGGGCCAGGCGTAGTTCAAATCGCCGCGCAGATGCTTGCTGCTCATGACGTCATAGGCGCCGCCATAAGCCTTGCGCGTGATGACGGTGATTTTCGGCACCGTCGCTTCGGCATAGGCATAAAGCAGTTTTGCGCCGTGCTTGATGACGCCGTTATGTTCCTGATACGTCCCCGGCATGAAGCCCGGCACGTCGACGAAGGTGACGATGGGAATGGAAAATGCATCGCAAAAGCGGATGAAACGCGCCGCTTTGCGGCTGGCGTCGATGTCGAGGCAGCCGGCCATGTGCGTCGGCTGGTTGGCGACGAAGCCGACCGTGTGGCCTTCCATGCGGCCGAAACCGATGACGATATTCTTGGCGTAATCGGGCTGGATTTCGAAGAAATCGCCCTCGTCGGCGACGCGCTCGATCAGCTCTTTCATGTTGTAGGCGCGGTTGGCGTGTTCCGGCACCAGCGTATTGAGCGACAATTCAATGCGATCAGCGGGATCGCTCGTGGGGCGCACCGGCACGCCGGATTTATTATTCAGCGGCAGGAAATTGAACAGGCGCCGCGTCTGCAGCAGCGCTTCAATATCATTACCATAGGCGAGATCAGCAACGCCGGTTTTGTGCGTGTGCGTATCGGCGCCGCCGAGTTCTTCCTGCGTCACGATTTCATGCGTCACCGTTTTGACCACATCGGGGCCGGTGACGAACATGTAGCTCGTACCGCGCACCATGACGATAAAATCGGTCAGCGCCGGAGAATACACCGCGCCGCCGGCGCAGGGGCCAAGGATAACGGAAATCTGCGGGATGACGCCCGAGGCCAGCACGTTGCGCTGGAAAATCTCGGCGAAACCGCCCAGCGAATCGACGCCTTCCTGAATGCGCGCGCCGCCGGAGTCGAGCAGGCCGATGACCGGTGCGCCGACTTTCATCGCCATGTCCATAATCTTGCAGATTTTAAGGGCATTCGTTTCGGACAGGCTGCCGCCGAACACGGTAAAATCCTGGCTGTAAACGAAGGCAAGGCGGCCGTTGATGGTGCCGTGGCCGGTAACGCAACCGTCGCCGGGAATCTTGTTATTTTCCATGTCGAAATTGGTGCAGCGGTGTTCGACGAACATGTCGTATTCCTCGAACGAATCGGGATCGAGCAGTACCTCGAGGCGTTCGCGCGCCGTCAGTTTGCCCTTGGCGTGCTGCGCCTCAACGCGCGTTGCGCCGCCGCCATCACGGGCGCGGTCGCGCTTGCGCTCAAGCTCACTGATGATCGTCGTGCTGCGGGTGGGGGTATCCACCTTGGGCGTCTCCGCCGATGCATCAGGCGTAGTAGGTTTTTTTCGGGCAAATTTCATTGCATCTATCCGTTATGGTTCATGTGAAAGTAAGCGATTTATAGCGCCTCAGGCAAGCGCAAAAATATTATTGTATATCAACGGATAACAGATGCGTCCGGCAGGGTCGCCTTGTCAGGGTGCATTTGGGCTTCCTGCGCCTTAAGCGCCTCGACCCGCAATTTGATGGGTGGGTGCGAGCCTAAGACCTCGAAGGGGTTCCTGAGAATGCGGCGTACCCACTTCGGCTCAATTTTTTCAACCGTATCGGTGACGACTTTTTCCGCATCCGACATCCTGGCGCGGCGCTCGAGCCTCTCCTGCTGATGCATTTTGTTACCGTAGTCGCCCAGCGCATTCAGCGCGTCCGCCATGACTTCCGGATGACCGGTTACTAGACCGCTTTCACGGTCGGATTCATATTCGATTTTTTGCTGATAGAGATTGATTAGCCCAACGAAACCGAGAAATTCCATGACCGGCTTGGCGATATACAATGCCATTTTTGCCCTGGCGTTTTTGACGCCGTCGATGAGCCGAGTCAGTTTCGGCGATAGCGTTTTCTGATACGCATAATCGCCGGCAATTACCCCGCCGTAAATTGCGACAGTGTCGCGCAAACCATGCCGATGATGCGCCAGCTCATGCCCCATCACGCTTTCGACTTCCTCAGGCGTCATGATCGAAAGAAGTTTTTCGCTCACAACCACTTTGCCACCCGTTATGCTGGCCGCGTTCGGCTGCTGGCTGGTATAGATAATCAATTCGGGAGGGGTCTGGATACCCATTTTCGGGCAAAGCTTCGCCACCATGTCGATGAGCGGCGCTTCCTGCGGATTACCGGCGCGCGCGGCCCAGCAATCTTTGCCGCCAAGAAACAGGTTCACGATCAGGCGGGTAAGCCAACCCACGCCGGGATTGCTCTCAGGCGGGGTCAACGCCCCGTAGGTTTCGATATAAGTGGGCTGTTTTTCCATGCCTTATTAGTTTACCAGTGCCCATATATTATCTTAAGTGAATTATTTGTGACAAGTTAATAGGCTGAATTATCATTATTTCTTCGGAACATCCAATCCCAGCGCCTTAAAGCTTTTCTTCATATGCTCCGGCAATGGCGCCGATACGTCAACGGGAGCGCCACCGGTCACTGATGCGGGAATAACAATCCGGCGAGCATGCAGATGCAGGATATTCTCAACGCCAATCGCAGCGCCCGCTTCCGTCGATCCACCGTATTTATGATCGCCGACGATAGGGCAGCCAATATGCTGCATATGCACGCGCAGCTGGTGCGTGCGGCCGGTCAGGGGCTTTAGTTCCATTAGGGCAAACTTGCGCGCCAGCGTATCGATGACGCGGTATTCGGTGATCGATTTTTGCCCTTCCGGATCGACCTGCATAATTTCATAATCGCGGCCTTCGGGACCACCGGGACGGCCTTGCGCGCGCGGATTTTCTTTCTTGAGCAGCGGCTGATCGATGGTGCCTACTAACTGCAAAGGAGAACCGTTCACCAATGCCCAATAGGTTTTTTCGACATGTTTGCCAGCAAAGCCTTTGCCCATCCGCGCCGCCGTTTTCGTATTGCGCGCCAGCACCAGGCAGCCGCTGGTATCGCGGTCCAGTCGGTGCACCAGCTTTGGCCGCTCTTTAGCGTCAAATTTCAGGCCATCAAGCAGATCATCAAGGCTGCGGTTGATTTTGCTGCCACCCTGCACCGGCAAACCGTACGGCTTGTTCACGACAATGATGTTGGCGTCTTTGTAGAGCACGAGGCGCTGCACGAATTGTGCATCGCCAGATGTCAGATGCCGGACGTTAGATGTCAGATTATCTTTTCTAACATCTGGTATCTGACATCTGACATCTATCGTTTGCCCCGCTTGCACCCGATCCGACGATTTGGCTTTCTTGCCGTCAACGCGAATCATCCCTTTGCGCAGGTTTTTTTCCAAGAGCGCATGCGGCAGGCCGGGGTAATGGCGCTTGAACCAGCGGTCGAGACGGATGCCCTCGTCGCCTTCGGCAATGATGACTTTATCCATTGATGGACCGCAGCAGCCACATGCCGGCAAATAGCGCCGCAATCGAGAGCACGACGGAGCCGATCATATACAGCGCCGCCTGCAGCCACAGGCCTTTTTCGATCAACAGGTAGGATTCGAGCGAGAAGGTGGAGAACGTCGTATAACCGCCAAGCACGCCGATTGCCACAAGCAGATGCAATTCCTTTGATTTCTCCGGCAGTACCAGCACAATCGCGCCGATCCACATCCCCATCAGGAAACCGCCGGTGATGTTGATGATGAAGGTAGCAAAGGGAAAATCGGTGGAATTGATATGGCCGACCCATGTGCTGACGGCGTAGCGGAACATCGAGCCAAGCGCTCCGCCGATAGCAACACACATCAATTCGAACATATTCATAAACGCCATCCTAACAAAAAAGCAGCCGTTTGGCTGCTTTTTTATTGGATTTTGACCAAATAATAAACAGTTAGAAGGCTAGCCGCGATCAGCAAATGTTAGAGAGACCGTTCGGCGCTCGCCCCCATAAAGTACTTGATCCTCTTTGGCTCATCAAGAACCTGAGCAAGCACTTCCTTGATTTGCACTTCTGAAACGGGCTGACCAGTTGCAGCGGCTAATTCGTTCGCGCGTTGCCTCACTATCCCACGGAGCATTCGGAGCCTCCGCTCCAAGTGCTGGAAAACGCTGGTGGAGAAATCAACTTCACGGCCATCACCATCTCGAATCTCAATTGACGGTAATGCGGCAAAAATTTCATTGCTGCGCAATCTAAGCGTATCCTTTAGCAACTCAATTTGCTCCGGCTGGCTGAATAAATCACCTAGAGCGCGGTTGACATGATCGTCAGTAACTTTGAGACCGCCGACAGTGTTTTCTTTACGCGCAATTTCCGCAGCGTTGCGCAGTATCACACTACGGATTGTACGCATTCTACGTTCCAAGTACCTGAATACCTGAAACTCTTCTCTTAAGGTTTCAGCAGATTGGGCTGTATCAGCAATCTCCACAGGTGATCCCTTTTCAATTGAAATTTACGCTGCTTTTGCCTTTTTCTTCGGCGCTTTTTTAGCCGGCTTCTCAGCCTTATCCGCATCCGTCTTGAGTCCGAGCGTTACGGGTTCAGCAGTTTCTGCCGGGCCGGAATCTTGACCTTTGGCGCTTTCATCGCGATCAACGAATTCGATAATGGCCATCGGCGCTTTGTCACCGTAGCGGAAACCAGCCTTCAGCACACGCGTATAACCACCGTTACGGGCTTTGTAACGATCGGCCAGCGTGGAAAATAGTTTGTCGGTCAGAGCCGCATCCTGAAGGATCGACAGCACCTGACGGCGAGCATGTAAGCCACCGCGCTTGGCCGTCGTCACCAGCTTTTCAACGACCGGACGGAGGTCTTTGGCCTTGGGCAGCGTCGTCGAAATCTGCTCGTGCTTAATCAGCGCCTGAGCGAGATTCATGAACGTCGCCTTGCGATGTCCCGATTTACGGCCTAACTTGCGGCCCTTCATTGAATGTTTCATTGCATTTCTCCTAAATGGCGTACTGTCTAGTACGGATCCTCGTATTTACGCGCCAGCTCTTCGATATTCTCCGGCGGCCAGCCCTGCACTTCCATGCCGAACTTGAGACCGATCTTGGCCAGCTTTTCTTTAATTTCGTTGAGCGATTTGCGGCCGAAGTTCGGCGTCTTGAGCATTTCGCTTTCCGTCTTCTGCACCAGGTCACCGACATAAACGATGTTGTCGTTCTTGAGGCAGTTGGTGGCGCGCACTGAAAGTTCATCAAGATCGTAGACCTTCTTGAGCAGGTACGGCGAGAACGGCAGTTCGGGCTTGGCTTCTTCTTTTTTCTCAATCTTCGATTCTTCGAAGTTGATGAAAAGCTGCAGCTGATCCTGCAGGATGCGGGCGGCGAGCGCCACGGCATCTTCCGCCGTCATCGAGCCATCGGTTTCAACGGTCATTGACAATTTATCGTAGTCGGTGATCTGGCCAACGCGGGCATTATCCACCTTGTACGATACTTTGATGACGGGCGAGAACAACGCATCGACCGGGATGAGGCCGATAGCTGCATCGCTGGCCTTCTGGCCGCGGACATAACCTTTGCCGGTTTCGACGGTCATTTCCATGTGCAGCTTGGCGCCCTTGTCGAGCGTGCAGATGACATGGTCTTTGTTGATGATTTCAATGTCAGCACCGGTTTCGATCATGCCGGCTTTGATTTCGCCAGGACCGGTCGCGGTCAGCGTGATGCGTTTCTTTTCGCTGCTGCCGGATTTGAGGCGCAATTCTTTGATGTTGAGGATGATGTCAGTGACATCTTCGCGCACGCCGGGAACCGACGAGAATTCATGCAACACGCCTTCGATTTTCACCGAAGTAACGGCAGCGCCTTGCAACGACGACAGTAAAATGCGGCGCAGAGCAACGCCCAGCGTATGGCCGAAGCCACGCTCCAGCGGTTCAGCGACAATCGTCGCCTGGCGCGGATTGTTTTTCGAAGCGGCGATATCGAGTTTCGACGGTTTGATCAGGTCTTGCCAATTTTTTGCTAACATGTGTGCTCCTAAGGTGACTAATGACTAATGGCTGGTGACTGGTAAATTATACGCGGCGTCTTTTCGGCGGACGGCAACCGTTGTGCGGAACCGGCGTCACGTCTTTAATCGACGTCACCTGGAAACCGACGGCCTGCAACGCGCGCAATGCTGATTCGCGACCGGCGCCCGGACCTTTGACCAGTACGGCCAACGTCTTCATGCCGTGCTCCTGCGCTTTTTTGCCAGCTTCTTCCGCCGTTACCTGCGCCGCATACGGCGTCGATTTGCGCGAACCTTTGAAACCATGATGTCCCGCTGACGACCACGCTACGGTGTTCCCTTGAGTGTCGGTGATGGTGATGATGGTGTTGTTGAACGAAGCGTTGACATGCGCCACGCCGGTGGTGATGTTCTTGCGCTCTTTCTTTTTGATTTTTTTGCTAGTAGCGTCGACTTTTGTGTCTTTTGCTGCGGTTGCTTCTGTAGCCATATTTTTTCCTTTTTCCTTATTTACCTGTCATCCTGAACTTGTTTCAGCACCCACGCTTCTATTCAGCAAGTTGAACCGTGGGTGCTGAAACAAGTTCAGCATGACAATGTTACTTCGTTACAATTTTCTTGCCGGCAATCGGCTTGGCCTTGCCCTTACGGGTGCGGGCGTTGGTATGCGTACGCTGGCCGCGCACGGGCAATTTCTTGCGATGGCGCAATCCGCGGTAGCAGCCAAGATCAACCAAGCGCTTGATATTCATGGAAACTTCGCGGCGAAGGTCACCTTCCACCGTGTAGTCGCGGTCGATAATTTCGCGCACACGCGATACTTCCGATTCCGTCAATTGATGCACACGTTTGTTGGCTGCCAAATCAGCCTTTTTGCAGATTTCAGCCGCCTTCACATGGCCGATGCCATGGATATAGGTCAGCGCGATATCAAGCCGTTTGGCCGAGGGAATGTTGACGCCAGCAATACGAGCCATAGCAGTTCCTTAAAAATTAAGTTTGACCTATAAAATCAATAGGTTAGATTATCTCTTCTCGAGAGGAGCGGGAATTTTAGTCATATTTACGGCCGCGTCAACTATTTTTCGCAAGTTTTTTATCGGTACCGACGACCTTCTCAATTTGCGCGGCCACGGCCTGGATATCGGCCATACCGTCGACCGGCCGCAACAGGCCTTTTTGCTGGTAATATGGCAGCAGCGGCGCCGTTTGCTTATGGTAGGCATCGAGGCGCTTGGCCACGGTTTCAGCCTTATCGTCTTCACGGCGGATGAATTGCGTCGAATCACATGCATCACATTTGCCGGCATGTTTGGTCGGTTTGAACGTATCGTGATAGCCGGCACCGCATTTAGCGCAGGAAAAACGCCCGCCGATGCGTTCAATCAACTTTGCATCATCGACCGTCAACTCAATGACATGATCGATCGCTTTGCCTTCGGCCGCCAACGCAACATCAAGCGCCTCGGCTTGTTTCACGGTGCGCGGAAACCCATCGAGGATAAAGCCGCGGGCACAATCAGGAGTATGGATGTGGGCAAACAATATATCGATAATGGTTTTATCGGGCACCAATTGGCCTTTGGCCATGATGTCTTTCACCTCTTTGCCGAGCGGCGAACACGAAGTCACCTCTTCGCGCAGCATGTCGCCGGTTGAGAGTTTGGCAATACCGAATTTGGCTTGCAGTAATTGTGCCTGGGTACCTTTGCCGGCGCCGGGCGGACCTAATAACACCAGAATCATTTCAGCCGCCCTTTCAACTGCGCCTTTGAAAAATGAATAATGTCTAGCTCCTGGGAACGGGAGACATAATCCTGTCAATCTGCCGGGTCACCTCGGCAACATCCGCCATACCATCGACCCGTCTCAATAGTTTTTTCTTCGCATAATACGGCAGCAACGGTGCCGTATGGCGACGGTAGATTTCGAGGCGGCGCAGCACCGTTTCAGCCTTGTCGTCTTCGCGACGATTAAATTCGGTGCCGCCGCAACTATCACAAATACCTTTATGGGCCGGCTTCCTGGATACATCATTATAGAGTGCACCGCATTTGGCACAGGAAAAACGACCGGAGAGCCGCTCAATCAGTTTTTTATCATCAACCGTAAATTCTATGACATGCGACAGCGATTTACCAATGGTCTTGAGCATACCGTCGAGTGCTTCGGCCTGCGGGGAAGTACGCGGAAAACCATCGAGAATGAAGCCTTTAGCGGTGTCTTTCTGGTTAAGGCGCCCGCGGATGATGGCGATGATGAGATCGTCAGGCACGAGATTACCGCGCTGCATATAACTGAGCGCCAGATTGTTCAGCGTGCCCGGCTGGCGCAACATTTCGCCGGTCGAGAGCTTAGGAAGTGCATATTTCTTATGCAGAAGGTCGGCCTGCGTACCCTTCCCTGCGCCCGGCGGTCCGAACAATATCAGATTCATAACGCCGCCCGATATGGTCATTTCAACCTGCCTTTCAATTTCGCTTTCTTGATCAGCCCTTCATACTGATGCGCGAACAAGTGTGACTGCACCTGCGTCACGAAATCGATGGTGACGTTGACGACGATCATCAAACCGGTACCGCCGAGCTGAAACGGCACGGAATATTTAGCGACGAACAATTCCGGCATGGCGCATACCAGGGCGATATAAAGCGCGCCGACCGCTGTCAACCGCGTTAGCACATAATCAAGATATTCCGCCGTCTGCTGGCCGGGACGAATGCCGGCGATAAAACCGCCGCCTTTTTTGAGGTCATCGGCTTTTTCCGCCGGATTAAAAACGATCGAGGTGTAAAAGAAACTGAAAAATATGATGAGCAATACATAAAGGGCGATGTATAGCGGCTGGCCGTGCGCGAGATAGGTGCTGATAGTGCCAAGAATACCGGTGCCGGAGGAGGCATGAAAGCTGGCGATGGTCAGCGGGAACAGCAAGATGGAGCTGGCGAAAATCGGTGGGATAACGCCGGAGGTATTGAGCTTGAGCGGCATATGCGTGCTCTCACCGCCGAACATTTTACCGCCCTGCTGTCGTTTGGGATATTGCACGACAACGCGCCGCTGGGCACGTTCCATGAAGACGATGAAGGCAATCAGTGCCAGCACGATAGCAATAATCAGGAAAATAAACGGCGTTGAGATAACGCCGGTGCGTCCCAGTTCCAACGTGCGGCCGATGGCGTTGGGTAGGTTGGCGATAATGCCGGTGAAGATGATCATTGAGATGCCGTTGCCGATGCCGCGCGCCGTAATTTGCTCGCCGATCCACATCAAAAACATCGTGCCGCCGGTTAAGGTTATCGCCGTCGTGAAACGGAAAAACATCCCGGGATTGATAACGGCCGAACCGTGCGCGCCGGTCATGCCCTCGAGGCCGGCGGCAATGCCGTAACCCTGGAAAGCGGCGAGCAACACCGTGCCGTAGCGCGTGTATTGATTGATCTTGCGATAGCCGGCCGCGCCTTCTTTTTTAAGCGCAGCTAATTGCGGAACAGCGACGGTCAGAATGCTCAAGATAATCGACGCCGAGATGTAAGGCATCACGGCCAATGCAAAAATGGTCATGCGTTGGAGCGCACCGCCGGAGAACATATTGAATACGCCAAGCACGCCGTTTTGCTGGCGGGCGAAGATTTCGGCGAGGATGTGCGGATCGATGCCGGGGACGGGAATATAGGTGCCGATGCGGCAAACAATCAGTGCACCAAGCAGGAACAATAAGCGTTTTTTCAGATCGGTGGCGCGGGCGAACACCCCGAAATTCATGTTGGAGGCCAAGCGTTCTGCGGCGGAGGTGGTCATCTGTTTTCCTTTGTCATACCCGCCAGAACTCAATTTTTGGCGGGAATCCATTTATTCATAAAATGGATACTTGGGTCAAGTCCGAGAATGACACAATCAAGCGGCGCTCGGTAATGTCACTTGGCCGCCGGCTTTTTCCACTGCTGCCTTGGCACTTTCAGACGCCAGATTGACGTGCAACGAAATTTTAGCAGTCAGTGCGCCCTTAGCCAGGAGCTTGAGTTCCGTAGCGTTCTTTCGTACCAGACCAGCAGCTTTCAGCGCTTCAAGATTGATGTCCTTTTTGATGTCGAGCTTTTTGGCATCGACGGCTTTCTGGATGTCGCCGAGATTGACCACGGCACATTCCTTACGGAAATGGTTCTTGAAACCGCGCTTTGGCAAGCGGCGATGAATCGGCGTCTGGCCGCCTTCGAAGCCGTTGATGCGCACGCCGGTGCGGGCCGTCTGGCCTTTGCCGCCGCGGCCGCAGGTTTTACCTTTGCCGGAGCCGATGCCGCGACCGACGCGCATTTTGCGGTGGTGCGATCCGGGATTGGATTTGAGTTCGTTGAGTTGCATAATGTTTACCTTATCTTGCTACGCGTTTTACATTTCCTTTGAGGGCTTCATCTATCCGGTTTTTTACCAAATTATAAATGTCCGTTGAATCCATCTGACCAAATTCGGTTGGCTCGATTGCTCCACTATCTACTAAATTCCCTATATCGTTCATTTGTTCTGCAATAAAGACTGCCGGATTTTGCACCTTATTTTGACGAGCATAAGAAAGTAATTGGGAAAACTTATAATCCAACAATTTTTCTTTTACCGCTCCGAAATGAGGGGAATCCATATCTTCCTACGCCTTCTCCACTTTTATTAAATGCCGTACTTTATAAATCATGCCACGCACTTCCGGCGTGTCCTTGAGCACGCGCGAACGATGGCGCTTGCCGAGGCCCAAGCCTTTTAGCGTCGCTTCCTGGTCCCATTTGCGTGCAATGCTACCGATCAGCTGCGTAACCTTTACCATGCCGCCAGCGGCTGCAGCGGCCGGTTTTTTCGCTTCAGTCTTCTTTTCTACCGTTTTCGCCGCAGGCCTCGCTGCTTTCGGCTTTGCTTCTTTTTTTGCTGCTTCGCTCATGATGCTTATTCCTTATTGCTTTTCTTGTCCTTGTTATTGGTCGTTTCCTCGGCGGGCTTGCCTTCGCGGCGCTCGACGATTTCACCGACTTTTTTGCCGCGCTTGGCAGCGACGGCACGCGGCGATTTCATGTCATTCAAGGCAGCAAATGTCGCCTTGAGCATGTTATGCGGGTTGCTGGTGCCGACTGATTTGGCAACCACGTCCTGCACGCCCAGCGCTTCGAATACCGCACGCATTGGGCCACCGGCGATGATGCCGGTACCGACGGGAGCGGTGCGGATAATGACTTTGCCAGCGCCGAAACGACCATATAAATCGTGATGCACGGTGCGGCCTTCACGCAGAGGAATGCGCACCATTTTCTTTTTGGCGTCATCGAGCGCTTTGCGCATAGCATCGGAGACTTCTTTGGCTTTGCCGGAGCCGTAGCCGACTTTACCCTTGCCGTCGCCAACGACGACCAGTGCAGCAAAACCGAAGCGGCGACCGCCCTTCACTACTTTGGCGACGCGGTTGATCGAGACCAACTTGTCGATCAGCTCGCTGCCTTCGGAGTCGCGATTATCGCGGCCTTTGCGTTGTTCGTTACGTTGTTCTTGTGCCATAATGTTTAGTCCCAGTTGTTCGTTGTTAGTCCTTAGCTTGCAGCCGCAGCACGAGCTGCATCTGCAAATTTAATATCGTTCATTATGTCTATTTCGCGGCCTATGGTGTTGAATGCAATCTCCTGAATTTTTGCGCATTCGGTATGCGAAAGCGGGGTTTTATTACCACCCACACGTCCAATATTAAGCACATAGGTCGGGCCGGGTCGCGGACTGAATTTGAAGTCCTCGCCAAGCACCTCTACTAAAGCGTCTTTTAATTTTGTCGCTTCGTCTCTCTTTAACATGACTAAAACTCCAGTCCGTTTTCGCGAGCTGCGTCCGCCAGCGCTTTAACGCGCCCGTGGAACAGATAACCGCCGCGGTCGAACACGACTTCTTTTACTTTCGCTTCTTTCGCTGCCTTGGCAATTGCTTCACCTACAGCTTTAGCCGACTCAATGGTAGCACCGGCTTTACCCTTCTTGCCCTTTTCGAGCGTCGAAGCAGAAGCGAGCGTTACGCCCTTCTTGTCGTCGATAAGCTGCGCGTAGATATGCTTGCCGGAACGGAATACCGACAGACGAACGCGACCATGCCGCTTGATAGCGGTACGTACGCGCTGCTGACGGCGCGTAAAGAGCGCCTTGGATTTGATTGCCTGCGTCATTTTTTCTTCCCTTCTTTCGTTCTGACATATTCGCCTTCTTTACGTACGCCTTTGCCCTTATAGGGTTCGGGTTTACGCAAGCGACGGATTTCCGCGGCTACCTGGCCAACCAGATCGCGGCTGGCGCCGGTGATGAGGATTTCGGTCGGCTTGGCGCATTTGATTTCGATGCCGGCTGGTATCGCGTATTTGATTTCGTGCGAAAAGCCGAGTGCCAGTGACAGATAATTCTTGTCAGCAGCAGCACGGAAGCCGACGCCCTGGATTTCGAGCTTGGTCGTAAAGCCATGCGACGCACCTTCGACCAGGTTCTTGATCTGGCGCTGTGACGTGCCCCACATAGCGCGGGCGCGAGCCGTTTTGCTTTGCGGACGCACGAATACTTTACCGTCTTTCACTTCGGCAACGATTTCCGGCGCGATGTTCATTTTCAATTCGCCCTTGCTACCTTTGACGGCAACATTCTGGCCGGTCACCGTAACGGTGACGCCGGACGGAATGGCGATGGGTTTTTTACCTACGCGTGACATGGTTTGCTCCTAGAATACGCTGCACAGCACTTCGCCACCGACACCGGCGACGCGTGCATCGAAATCCGACATCACACCCTTGGAGGTGGAGAGGATGGCGATGCCCAGCCCGTTGAAAAACTTAGGCAATCTCGTAATCTGGCAATACACGCGACGGCCCGGTTTGCTGATGCACACCAGCTTTTTGATCACGCGTTCGCCTTCATGATATTTCAGTTCGATCTCGAACTCGGACTTGTTGTTTTCCAGCTCGACTTTTTTATAGTCGTTGATAAAGCCCTCGTTCTTGAGCACTTCAAGCACATCGCCCAGAAACGCAGACGCCTGGCAGCGCACGGTGGTAAGCCGCGCCTGCTGACCATTGCGGATCAGGGTTAGCATATCGGCAAGACGATAATTCATTGACATAAGCTTCTCCTAACCTTTTTACCAACTGGCCTTGGTCAGTCCGGGAATACGCCCGAACGAGCCAAGTTCACGCAATTTGATGCGCGACAGTTTAAATTTGCGATACGTTCCGCGCGCGCGGCCGGTCAGCTCGCAGCGGTTGCGATGACGCACTTTGCTGCTGTTGCGCGGCAGTTTCGACAATGCAATCTGCGCCTGCAGACGTTCATCAAACGCGAGGTCGCGCTTCATGATGATCTTTTTGAGCGCCGCGCGTTTAGCTGCATATTTCTTCACCAGCTTATCGCGGTTCTTGCCTTTATTGATCGAACTTTTCTTAGCCATGTTTATTCCTCCAAAGTGGCGAGTGACGAGTGGTGAGTGGTGAGTTTTTCTTCCAATGCTTTTTGCAATCCATTCACCATTCGACTCACTTCATCCATCATTTCTAATATTTTTTTAGCTTCAGATACGTATTCCAAATCCAAGGCAATCAATATCTGCGTTTCCAGTTCTGCCAGCGAGCCGCGCGTCATGCTCAGAAATCTTAGAAAATCCTTAGTCGATTCGCGCGCTGCGCCCTCGGCAATATTGCTGACCACAGAAACAGCCGACCGGCGGATTTGCGACGCCAGCCCAAACATTTCATCTTTGGGGAACACTTTGGTAAAAAGATATACTTCTTTCACCAGCATCATCCCTTTCTGCCAAACTTTCAGTTCCTTAAAGTGTGTAACCATTTTTTCCCTTTCTCGTCACTAATCACTCGCCACTCGTCACTACTTTATAAACGGCATGTTGAACCCGGTCAGGAGCGCTTTCGCTTCGGTATCGTTCTTGGCCGTCGTGCAAATGATGATGTCCATACCGCGCACCTGGTCGATTTTGTCATAATTAATTTCCGGGAACACGATCTGCTCCTTGAGGCCCAGCGCGTAATTGCCGCGGCCGTCGAAGCTGTTGTTCTTCACGCCACGGAAGTCGCGAACGCGCGGCAGCGCCGTGTTGATCAGGCGATCCAGGAACTCGTACATCTTCTGCTTGCGCAGCGTCACCTTGCAGCCGATCGCCAGGTTTTCGCGCAGTTTGAAGGTTGCGATAGCCTTTTTCGACTTGGTGGTAAGCGGCTTCTGGCCGGAGATGAGGCTCATGTCGGAAACGGCCGCCAGTATGGTTTTGCTGTCGTTGACGTTTTCGCCGACGCCCATGTTGATGACGATTTTGTCGAGCTTGGGCACCTGCATCGTGTTCTTATAGTTGAACTGCTTCTGCAATGCCGGGCGCACTTCTTTTTCGTACGCTGCCTGCAGGCGCGGCGTATAAGCCGATTCTTTTTTAGCTGCTGCTGACTTACTCATACTCTTTCTCCTGAACGCTTGGCGATACGGATTTTGTTTTCGCCCTCGATTTTATAGCCGACGCGCGTGCCTTTGCCCGATTTCGGGTCGATCAGCATGACGTTGGACACGTGCAGCGACGCTTCTTTTTCGACGATGCCGCCGCCGGAAACCTTGGACGGTTTGGTGTGGCGCTTCACCTTGTTGACACCTTCGACAACAACGCGCGAAGATTCGGTGATCACTTGCGTGATCTTACCTTTCTTGCCTTTTTCTTTGCCGGCGATGACGATGACTTCGTCGCCTTTTTTCACTTTGAATTTCTGTTTCATATACGTTCCTCTATTACAATACTTCCGGCGCCAGCGAGACGATCTTCATGAACTGCTTGGCACGCAATTCGCGCGTAACCGGCCCGAAGATACGGGTGCCGATCGGCTCGTTCTGCGCGGTCAGCAACACAGCTGCATTTTTGTCGAAGCGGATGGTTGAGCCATCGGCACGGCGAATATCACGACGGGTGCGGACGATAACGGCCTTGTGCACTTCGCCTTTTTTCACCTTGCCGCGCGGAATAGCGTCCTTGATCGAAACGACAATGATGTCGCCGACCGAGGCATAGCGCCGCTGCGAGCCGCCCAATACCTTGATGCACATCACGCGGCGCGCACCAGAATTGTCGGCTACTTCTAAATTGCTTTGCTGCTGTATCATAAAATTATTCCGTTTTCTGGCTTCTGGTTTCTAATTCCTATTCGTACACCACCGCCCATCTCTTGGTCTTAGAGATCGGCTTGGATTCAATGATCGACACCTTGTCGCCGATCTTAAATTTCTTCTGTTCGTCATGCGCCGCGAACTTCTTCGACAGGCGAATGGTTTTTTTGTAAATCGGGTGTGAAACGCGACGTTCGACACGAACGATCACCGTTTTCTCACTCTTGTCGCTGACGACGACCCCAGTTAATACGCGTTTCGGCATAGTCTATTCCTTTTCTTTCTTCGCTTTTTTAGCCGGCGCTTTTTCCTTCTTGGGAGCAGCGGCTTTCTTTTCCTGTGTTGCTTTCGGAGCCTTCGGCGTTTTCGGCGCCTTGGCGGCTCTTACAGCATTCGGATCTTCATTCATAAGCGTCTTGGCACGCGCGATGGTCTTGCGCGCTTCCTTGAAACGGCCCTGGTTTTCCAGCGCGCCAGTGGCACGCTGCATACGCAGGTTGAACTGTTCCTTCTTTAAGCTATGCACCAGCTCAGAGAGTTCCTCTTTGCCCTTGGCGCGTAATTCAGCGATTTTCATGCATGCCTCTCTTCCGGTAACCGTGCGACGAATTTGGTTTTGATCGGCAGTTTGGCCGATGCGCGGTCGAACGCTTCGCGCGCGGTTTTTTCATCGATGCCGTCAACTTCAAACAAAATGCGGCCCGGTTCAACACGGACGCACCAGAACTCGACAGAACCTTTGCCCGAGCCCATGCGTACTTCCGCCGGTTTCTTCGTGACAGGAACATCCGGGAACACACGGATCCACATACGACCGACGCGCTTAACGTGGCGCGAAATAGCGCGACGCGCTGCTTCGATCTGGCGCGCGGTAACGCGCTCCGGCTGCATGGCCTTTAAGCCATATTCGCCGAAATTAAGCGTAAAGCCACCCTTAGCGTTGCCTTTAATGCGGCCTTTGTGCGCCTTGCGGTACTTGGTTTTTTTAGGACTCATCATAAAAATTACTCTTTGTCAGTTTCCTGCGGTTCAACATTTTCATTAGCAGGCAATTCAACGATTACCGGCTTTTCCTTCTTCAGAATTTCGCCTTTGAACACCCAAACTTTGACGCCGATGACGCCGTAGGTGGTCTTGGCTTCAGCGACGCCGAAATCGACGTCGGCACGCAGCGTATGAAGCGGTACGCGGCCTTCGCGGTACCATTCCATGCGGGCGATTTCAGCTCCGCCTAAGCGGCCGCTGACGTTGATGCGGATGCCGAGTGCGCCCAAACGCAGGCACGACTGCACGGCACGTTTCATGGCGCGGCGGAAAGCAACGCGTTTTTCGAGCTGCTGCGCAACGGACTCAGCGATCAGCGTTGCATCGAGTTCCGGCTTCGGCACGGGCACGATATTGACGTGTACTTCGTCCTTCGTGAACTTGCCTATGTCCTTCTTGATCTTATCGATATCGGCACCTTTTTTGCCGATGACGACACCCGGACGCGCCGTGTGGATCGTGATGTGCGCCTTTTTGGTCGGGCGTTCGATGACGATCTTGCTGACGCCGGCGGCATCAAGCGTCTTCTTCAGGTACTTCGTGATCTGCAGATCCTCGTGTAGCTTGGCAGCGTAATCGCTGTCATTAGCATACCAGCGTGAATCCCAGTTCTTGTTGACGCCGATCCTGAAACCGATTGCGTTTACTTTCTGACCCATTACTTGGACTCCTTCTTAGCAACTTTTTTCGCCGGCTTTTTTTCGGCTTTCTTTTCCGTCTTTTGTTCTACTTTCTTCTCTTCGCCGCGCTCTTTGAGCACCAGCGTCAGATTAGCGAACGGCTTTAAGATGCGCGCCGAACGGCCGCGGCCGCGCGTATGCATACGCTTCATGACCAGGTTCTTGCCGACATAGGCTTCCTTCACGTAGAGCGAATCGACGTTGAGGTTATGGTTGTTTTCAGCATTGGCGATAGCCGATTGCAGGCCGCGCTTCACATCATTCGCAATACGCTTTTCCGAGAACGAAAGCTGCGTCAACGCGCTCGACACATCCATGCCGCGAATCAGCTGCGCCACCAGGTTCAGCTTGCGCGGGCTGATGCGCAGGCGGTTGATGACCGCTTTGGCTTCATCGGCTGGCAATTGGCGTTCTAAACTTTTTTTGCTCATACAATTAATCCTTCTTCTCCTCAGTCTTGTCTTTCTTCTCGGCGCTATGTGCGATGAAGATGCGTGTCGGTGCGAATTCGCCCAGCTTGTGGCCGATCATGTCTTCGTTGACCGAGACGGGGATGAATTTTTTGCCGTTATACACGCCGAATACCAGACCCACGAACTGCGGCAGGATGGTTGAACGACGCGACCAGGTCTTGATGATCTGGTTCTTACCCGACGCGCGAGCCACATCCGCTTTCTTGAGCAGATAGCCATCGACAAACGGACCTTTCCAAACTGAACGTGCCATATTATTTCACCCTTCTGCTTTTCAAAATCAGCTTATTTTTCTTCTTGGGCGACCGTGTTTTGGTGCCCTTCGTGCCCTTGCCCCACGGTGTCACCGGGTGACGACCGCCGGAGGTTTTACCTTCACCACCACCATGCGGATGGTCAACCGGGTTCATGGCCACGCCGCGTACGCACGGACGGATGCCCAGCCAGCGCGAACGTCCGGCTTTGCCGATGACGATGTTCTGATGGTCGGGATTCGAAACGGCGCCGATGGTAGCGAGGCATTCGCCGCGGATCTGGCGCAATTCGCCGGAGCGCAGTTTCACCTGAGCGAAGCCGCCGTCTTTGCCGACGAGCTGAACATAGGTTCCGGCAGCGCGAGCCAGCTGGCCGCCCTTGCCTTCTTTCATCTCGACGTTGTGGATGATGGTTCCGACCGGAATGCTCTTTACGTGCATGGCGTTGCCCGGCTTGATGTCGGCCTTGTCGGACGAGATCACGGTATCGCCGATAGCGAGACGCTGCGGAGCGATGATGTAAGACAGTTCGCCGTCCTGATATTTAATCAGCGCGATGAAGCAGGTGCGGCCCGGATCATATTCGATGCGCTCAACCACAGCCGGAATGTCGAATTTGCGACGCTTGAAATCGATCAGGCGCAGCGACTGCTTATGACCGCCGCCGACGCGGAACGCCGTCAAACGACCGTTATTGTTGCGGCCGCCCGTTTTCGTCTTGCCCTTGGTCAACGCTTTGACCGGGGCGCCTTTATGCAATTCCGAACGGTCAACGATGACCAGATGGCGCTGCGTGGGGGTAGTCGGTTTATAACTTTTTAGTGCCATAATCTTTACTTTCTTCTTACTCCTGTTTCACGAGATCCCGAATCTTCGTGACCTACCGGTCACTCCGTCCGGGATTGACGGCTAGGCCGTCACTTTACTCCACCTTCCAAGTTAATTTGTTGGCCTTCAACGAGCGTAATGATCGCTTTTTTGGTGTCGGACAATTTGCCCAGCGTATTGCGGAAGCGACGGGTTTTGCCCATGCGCACTAGCGTGTTGACCTTGGCCACCTTGACGTTGAATAGCGCTTCAACCGCCGACTTTACCTGCGCCTTAGACGCATCGAGACGAACGTTGAACAGCACCTTGTTGTGCTCGCTGGCCGCGGTGGATTTCTCTGTCACGATCGGCGAAACGATCACGTCGTAATGCCAGTCGCGCGCCTGCGCTACGGCATTGTTATCTTTCTTTTTGCGTCCCAGTTTCATTTGAGCCTCTCTTGCAGATGCGTAATGGCATCTTTGGTCAGAATCAGTTGTTTGTGGCGCAGGATATCATAAACGTTGGCGCCGATGGTCGGCAGCACATCGACATATTTAATGTTGCGCGCTGCCTTGGCAAAACCTTCGTCCACTTTCGCGCCGTCGATGATGAGCGGCTTGTCCCAGCCGTTTTTGGCGAAGGCAGCCGCGATTTTCTTGGTCTTGGCGTCTTTTGGTTGCGCGTCTTCAATGATGAACAACGCGCCTTCCTTATGCTTGGCCGACAGCGCCATGCGCAGCGCCAGCTTGCGGAATTTCTTGTTGAGGCCGAGCGCGTGGCTGCGCACGACGGGGCCGAAAATGGTCGCACCGCCGCGCATCTGCGCCGAACGGAGCGAACCCTGACGGGCATTGCCGGTGCCTTTTTGCTTGTACGGCTTTTTGGTCGTGCCGGAAATTTCGCTGATGGTCTTGGTTTTATGCGTGCCGGCCTGGCGCTTGGCGCGTTGCCATTCAACCATGCGATGCAGGATATCCTGGCGCACTTCGATGCCGAAGATGTCCTTCGGCAGTTCGATTTCGCCCGCGGCTTTATTTTCCAGTGTGGTGACTTTGGTTTTCATAAAAACTACTCTGCTTTTGGCTGTTCAGCCGGTTGTTCAGCGGGTTTTTCCGCTTCCGGGGATTTACGTACGCCCGCCGGATACGGTGCTTTCGGATGCGAGCCTTTTTTAATGGCATCGCGCACCAGCACGAAGCTGTTGGCATGTCCCGGCACGGCACCCTTAACCATGATTAGCCCCTGCGCATCATCAACCTGTACAATCTGGAGATTCTGCACGGTGCGATTACGCTGGCCCATGTGGCCGGCCATTTTTTTGCCCTTGAACACGCGACCCGGATCCTGGCGCTGACCGGTTGAACCGTGCGAGCGGTGCGAAACCGACACGCCGTGCGACGCTTCAAGACCGGCGAAATTCCAGCGCTTCATAACGCCCTGGAAGCCCTTACCCACCGTCACGCCCGAGATATCGACAAATTGTCCCGGCACGAAATGGCTGGCGATGATTTCTGTACCCGGCTCAAGCATAGCCGCTTCTTCAACGCGGAATTCAGCGGTCTTCTGCTTCGGTTCCACTTTGGCTTTACCAAAATGGCCGCGCAGCGACTTGCTGGTGTTCTTTGCTTTAGCTGCGCCGGCACCGAGCTGAATGGCCGTGTAGCCGTTCTTCTCTTTGGTCTTGGTCGCAACGACCTGGCAATTTTCAACCACGAGCACGGTCACAGGCGTTTCTTCGCCTGCCGCGCCGTAGGTCGTCGTCATGCCGATTTTTTTAGCTATCAGTCCGGTACGCATAAATTCTCCTAAGCCGCTTCAGCCTTGATTTTAATATCTACACCCGAAGCCAGATCCAGCTTCATCAGCGCATCGACCGTCTGCGGCGTCGGATCGAGAATATCGATCAGGCGCTTGTGCGTACGGATTTCAAACTGCTCGCGCGATTTCTTGTCGATATGCGGCGAGCGGTTGACCGTATAACGCTGGATGCGGCGCGGCAGCGGGATCG
>Ga0206956_1011_pt1 | contig 73320 bp, 56 predicted proteins | sample Alteio_BWOrgHeat_35_FD_153252 | JGI IMG/M metagenome (GOLD analysis project Ga0206956, IMG submission 153252) | Enriched cells from forest soil in Barre Woods Harvard Forest LTER site, Petersham, Massachusetts, United States -... | ecosystem: Environmental > Terrestrial > Soil > Temperate forest >...
TAAGTTATTGGTGTATAAGTCTTTAATGACGTTGGAGTCTTTAGTCACTAGGGCTTTGGACCTCTTGCAGGAAACTGCAAGCACTTGTAACCTCAAATCACTTTAAGCGTGCCGTGCACGCGGGTTACACCGTCTCTGTTGACGCAAGACTTTGTTGCGATTTTGTTTCACTCCCCCTTCCAATTGAGGATCGGTTTGTGCCGCATCCTCCCCTGGTGAAGAAGGCTTGAAAGCCAACGTTTCGGGGGAAAATAGGTTTTCCGGGTCACGAAATGTGACTCAGAGGGCGGAGCTACAATAGGCTGACGGGTTGAGGAGATTGCATCCTAAAGTCGATTCGGCTACAAGGCTACAATTTCGGAATCGGTCGAAATCGCACGACGACCGCTGCGCTTTCGCGACTGCGAGTTTACATGGATCAATTAAAAGCAAGTCCTACGAAGAACGCGGAAGTGTTAGCCGCGAAGAATGAACCACAAGCGAATGCGGAGCCGGTGTTGAGAGCGCCCGCCCTCGCTTCCACGAACTCGCCACTCCAAGTTGGACTGCGCCGATTGCGTGCGGAAGCAGAAATTCACGCCATTGGCCGGGCGCTGGAGCAAACCGGTTGGAACCGCCGGCGAGCGGCACAACTGTTGAGCATCAGCTATCGTGGGCTCCTCTATAAGATTCGGCAGTACGAAATCACTTCCACGACTGCATCAAAGCTAACAGGATTGGTCGAAAGCGCCGAAATCGAATAAGCCTATCTTTGGCGCCAGATCTTCCAATTTTCGATTTGGCAAAACAAGAGCTGTAACTGGACAGGACACTTATGAAGAACTGGTCATTTCCCGTTGGCGTAGCCTTAGCGGTTCTGGCTGCTCAACTGTTGTGTGCGGGGCAATCTGATTCGGAAAAAAGCGCGGGCACGACTCCGGCCGTAAACCAGACAGTCACCGCTTCTGCCACTGCGAACGACCCGCAATTTCACACCCGGGACTCGCGCTACAAGATCGAGCCTGGCGACACCTTCGACATCACCTTCGATTTGAGTCCGGAGTTTAATCAGTCCGGAGTGGCCGTCCAGCCGGATGGTTTTGTTACTCTGCATGGAGTCGGCGACATTAAGGTACAGGGGCAAACCGTGCCCCAACTCACCGAAACACTCCGCAAGACTTACAGCAAGATACTGAACGACCCTGTGATTTCAGTTGTGCTCAAGGACTTTCAAAAGCCCTATTTCATTGCTGACGGCCAGGTCGCGCGGCCGGGAAAATATGAACTTCGGGGCGACACCACTTTGACTGAAGCCATTGCGATGGCGGGTGGCTTCCTGGAAACCGCCAAGCACTCGCAAGTGGTGCTGTACCGTCGCGTGGACGATAACTGGACTTCGGCTCAACTCATCAATGTGAAAAAGATGGAGGCCGATCGCAGTCTGCGGGAAGATCCTTTCCTGCATCCCGGCGACATGCTGTTCGTGCCGAAGAACACTCTTTCGAAGGTCAAGCCGTTCATCCCCACCGCCAATGTTGGTTCTTACTTTCCGATTCCGTAGAGTTTTTTTGTAGAGTTTTAAAGATACGAGAGCTTAGTTTCAAAGATACGAGAGTTTAAGGATACATATGAACAACCGTGATGTGACGCCCGTGTACGAAAGCGGAACCTTCCGTTTCTCTTTACGCGACCTTTTAGCCATCGGATTTCGTCGAAAACGGACAGCGGGCTTGTGCTTCTTTGGAATCCTCGCGGGCGCTATTCTCGCTGCGGTGCTGCAGCCGACCGAGTATCGCGCCACCACTAAGTTCCTGGTGGACCGCGAACGAATGGACCCAATCGTTAGCCCCGAGCAAAACGCTCCCATGTCGATCCACGACGAAGTGACTGAGGAAGAACTCAATTCTGAAGTCGGACTTCTGGAGGCTGACGATGTATTGCGTCAGGTTGTGGCGGCTTGCGGCCTCGACCAGCGCAAATCGCTCTCCGAATATATTTTCGGTCCTGCGACCCCAGGTAAAAGGACTGCGAAGGCAGTCGCACGGTTGGCGTCAGATCTCAAGATCGAAGCTGAAAAGAAAAGCCACCTCATCGATGTCAGCTATACCTCCGATGATCCGCAATTGGCGGAGCGTGTTTTGCGGACTCTCGGAGACGCTTACATTCAAAAGCACGTGGCCGTGCATACGCCGCCGGGACAGGTGCAGTTTTTCGACGACGAAACTGAGCGATACAAAAAAGATCTGAGCGGCGCCGAGGCACAGCTGAAAACGTTTTCGGAACAACAGGATGGGGTTGCCCCTCAACTGACCAGGGACATCACGCTGCAAAAGCTAAGCGAGTTCCGCTCCAGCCTGCAGCAAACCCGGGCCGACCTGGCAGGTACTGACCAGCGTATCAAGACACTGGAAAAGCAAGCTGGAATAACCCCGGAACGCCTGACAACGTCGATGCGGCAGCAGGACGATTATCAGGTGTTGCAAGGTCTGAAGAATACTTTGATGACCCTGGAACTCAAGCGCACCGAACTGCTGACTAAGTATCAGCCGACCTATCCCCTGGTGCAGGAAGTAGACAAGCAGCTTGCGGATACTCAGGCTTCGATCGCAGCTGAAGAAGCTAAGCCGATCAAAGAAGAAACGACTGATCGAAATCCTACGTATGCCTGGATCAACGAAGAACTGGCCAAGGCCAAGGCTGAACACAGCGCTTTGGAGGCGAGGGCAACGGCGCAGCAGGCTATCGTTGCAACCTACGAAACCCAAGCTCGCGACCTGGAACAAAAAGGTCTTGTAGAACAGGATCTGCTGCGCAACATCAAGACGGACGAAGAAAGCTACTTATTGTATCTGCGCAAGCGTGAACAGGCCCGCATGACTGAGGCTTTAGATCGCACGCACATTGTCAACGTTGTAGTTGCGGAACCCCCAGCTGTCCCCACTCTGCCTTCCAACTCGCGCTTGCTGGTGTTCTTGTTGGGGATGTTTATCGCCGGCTCCGTGGCGGTTGGCGCCGTTGTCATCCAAGAGCGCTTCGATCCTTCCTTCCGGACACCTACCGAGGTGTCTACCGAACTTAATATTCCTGTACTCGCGGCAGTCCCACAGAGTTTTGAGAGTTTCCGTGGTAGCAGAACGGACGGCGCGTACTCCGAATCCATCCCCCTACCCTCCGCGGTCGGCGAACGAAGCAGCAGCTAAGTCAGGGAAAGGGAATCACCGGTCATGAGCAAAAACTTCGAATTGTTGTACCAGATGCAAAAGACGCAGGAGATGCTGCCGTCTGATACCGAGCCCATACCTTCAACCGTTCTGCCCACGGAGGCGTTGACGAACACGCCGACGTTAGAGATCGACGGAATGGCGCGGGATGAGATCAGCAAACTGGTGCACCGGTTGTTCCTCTTGCCCGGTACTGACGCCGCGCGCCACGTTGTATTTACCGGCATGGACACCGGGGACGGATGTAGCTGGATCTGCGCCCGTGTCGGCGAGCTTCTGGCTTCGCAGGTTACTGGTTCGGTTTGTATCGTCGATTGCAATTTGCGTGCTCCTTCCTTGCACCGACAGTTCAACGTAGAGAACCACTACGGACTTTCTGATGCTCTGGTCGGGGACGGTCCCATTCGTCAATACGCGCAACAGCTATCGCGTTGGAACCTGTGGCTGGTGAGCTGCGGGGCCAGCAACGATAGTTGCCAGGAGTTGCTGACATCAGACCGCATGCGCATGCGCATATCCGAGCTACGCTCTCAGTTCAATTATGTATTGATGGACGTGGCCTCCTTCAACGCCTGCAATCATGCCATGGTCTTCGGCGGGCTGGCGGACGGGGTGGTTCTGGTGCTGAAGGCAAACTCGACTCGTCGTGACGCGACTCGGGAAACCATGCAGCAACTGCAGGCTTCAAATATACGTTTACTCGGCGCAGTCTTGAATCAACGCACCTTCCCAATTCCTGAACGGATCTACAACAAGCTATAGTCGAAAACTGGCGGGCAGGGCGGGCGAATTGGATTCGGCGGCTGTTGCGTTACCCAATCGATTCCGAAAGATTCTCGATTCGAACTCCTGCATCGAAAAAGTCAAGATTTCCACTCTCCGGGTTCAACCACGATTCTGAAGTGCTGAAAACAATTCTGAGGAAATTCATCGATGGATAGCATGGGACGCCGAACTCTAACGAGTGCCATCAGAGTTTTTGACTTACTTCTTTTGACCGCCTCTTTTGGATTAGCCGCCTTGCCCATGGTTTCGGCGCAGGGGCATATGTCATTCAACGACTTTTTGTCGCTCAGAATCAAGTTGCAGAACTTCGTGGTTTTCTTCATTTTGTTATGGATTTGGCACAGCATTTTCCTGATGCTCGGTTTGTACGACTCCAAGCGAATGCATGCTCGTAGATCCGAAGTCATTGACATCACGAAGGCAACATCGCTTTCCGCGATGGTTCTGGGTCTGGCCTCGATATTTATCGGATTTCGCATGGTGACGGTTACCTTCGTGGGTGTGTTCTGGTTTTGCAGCACGTTTGTCATCGTGTCGAGCCGGGTCGCGATTCGCACCTATCTTCGGCATCTGCGCCGGCAAGGGCGCAACCTGCGAAACATGTTGATTGTCGGGGCCAATAGCCGGGCAATTGAGTTTGCTCGATCCATGCGGTCGAAGCCGGAGTTGGGCTACCGGATCCTGGGTTTCGCCGACGATGAGTGGTCTGGATCGGAAGAGTTGGAGAAGAACGGCTGGTCGTTGTTGTGCGACTTGGATGGTCTGCGGACGTTCTTGCGCCGCAGTGTGGTGGATGAAGTGATGATTGCGGTGCCTCTGCGGTCGTTCCATGACGACGCCTCCGAGATCGCCTCCATGTGCCAAGAGCAAGGCATTGTGTTCCACGTATTGTCGGACCTGTTCAATCTGAAAACCACTTCCCCGGTGACCGCAGATTTCGAAGGTTCTCGCCTGATTACGCATTCAGGCGGTATTGAAAAAGGGTGGCCCACCGTAATCAAGCGTGCCCTCGACTTCTCGATTTCTTTCGTGCTGCTTGTGCTTCTCTCTCCTCTGTTGCTGATCACGGCGATCCTGATCAAACTTACCTCGCCGGGTCCGGTGTTCTTCGTGCAAAAAAGGGTTGGCTTTAACAAGAGGACGTTTACGATTTTCAAGTTCCGGACCATGGTCATCGACGCCGAGAAGAAGCTGCGGGACATCGAGCATTTAAATGAAGTCTCCGGGCCTGTATTCAAGATCAAGAACGATCCGCGAATTACACCCATTGGCAAGTTTTTGCGCAAGACCAGCATTGATGAGCTGCCTCAGCTCTTCAATGTTCTGACCGGCGACATGAGCCTCGTGGGGCCTCGCCCGCTGCAGTTGCGCGACTACGAATTGTTCACCGAAGCTGGGGAAGATTGGCAGCGATGCCGCTTCAGCGTTCAGCCCGGCATTACTTGTCTGTGGCAAGTAAACGGTCGAAGTTCGCTGCCTTTCCACCAATGGATGGAACTCGACCTCGAGTACGTGCGCAACTGGTCTCTGTGGCTGGACCTGCAGATACTGGCCAAGACCATCCCCGCCGTTTTCCGCGGATCCGGTGCCGCCTGATCCATACCTGCCACGGATTTCCTCCCACTGCAAACCCCCTTGAATTCAGCCAGCCGTAGAAATTCCAGTCCAATGAGCGAAACCATAACGGGCACCTCTCTTCCGTCACAGCCCGCGACTTCCGGGATTGTGGGGGCGAGAGGCATGCGTCAGCAGCAGATCGAGCCCGCAGCTTATTGGCTCGGTCGGTTCTCTAATGCGCCAGTCTTGAACCTGCCAACGGACAAACCCCGAGTGGCCAAGCCGGCCGCGAGCTTCGCCTGGCAGTCACGGCAGGTTGATAGGAATCTCGCTGAAGGACTTCGCCGATTCGGCCAAAGCGAGCAAATAGGATTTTCTGTCGTCCTCTTGAGCGCCTTCGAGGTTTTGCTGTTGCGCAATACGTCTCAGGACGACGTGATGATCGGCTGTACGCTTCCAGACCTCAGTGCAGGAGTCGATGGCGCTCTGGCTTCCACCCAAGCTGCATTCTTGCTGCGGGCCGATCTTTCCGGCGATCCCGCGTTCCGCGATCTTCTCTCTCGAGTCTATGCCAGCGTCGTTGAGGCGAGGGAGCAGGGAAGACCATCCCTGTCGGAGTTATCGGAAGAGATGACTTCCAGCCTGGGCGTCCAAGCCCCGACTTTCCAGGTCTCTTTTTCTTATAGGACGGAGCGCGCGCCGTTGGAATGGCAGTCGGCTCCAAGCCACGGTGTGACGCCTGGCGTACCGGTTGATTTGCATCTGGACATCGAGGACGACGGTGAAGAGGTCTCTCTGCGCTTGCTCTATAACCAGGACCTGTTTGAAGCGCCCGGCATTGCTCGCACCCTCCAGAACCTGGAAACATTGCTTCGAAGTATTGCCCGGAATCCGGATCAACGGCTTTGGGACCTGCCCATCCTGACCGAAGAGGAACAGCGTCAAGTCCTGGTGGACTGGAACCAAAATGTCCAAGACTACCCCAGCGACAAGTGCTTGCACGAATTGGTACAAGCAAAAGTGGATCGCGCACCCGAAAAGCCTGCGGTCGTCCGGGGCGACAGACAGTTGACGTATCAGGAGTTGAATGGACGAGCCAATCAGGTAGCGCACTATCTGCGAAGCCGGGGTGTTGGACCCAACGTGAGGGTTGGAATCTGTCTTGATCCCGCGTTCGAATTTGCGATCGCGGTACTGGCCGTAATGAAGTCCGGCGGCGCTTGCGTTCCGTTAGATCCCAATTACCCGCAAGAGCGCATCACCTACATGTTGAGGGATGTGCAAGCGCAGGTTCTGATCACCGAAAAGGGGATGCCAGTCGGCGAGGCTCCTGAGGGCTGTGAGGTTTTGATTCTTTCCGACCTTGTGGAAACGCTATCGAGTCAGTCGACGAGCAATCCGGTAAGCGGAGTCACGGCCAACGACATTGCGTATGTGATCTATACATCTGGATCCACCGGGAAGCCGCGTGGCGTTCTTCTCGCGCATTCTGGCCTGGTGAATTACAACACCGCCACTTCCCGAATGTTCGGACTTGGGCCGAGCGATCGGGTGCTTCAATTCTGTTCGATCAGCTTTGACATCGCCGTCGAAGAACTGTTCTGCACCTGGATGAGTGGCGCTACGCTGGTATTGAGGTCGCCGGAAATGTCCCTGGCGGTGCCTGAGTTTTTGGCATGGGTGGAACGGCAGGGTATCACAGTTCTGGATTTGCCCACCGCTTACTGGCATGAGTGGGTCCACCACCTGAAAGAGCTGAAAAAGCCAGTCCCGTCATGTGTCCGCTTGGTCATTGTCGGCGGTGAGAGAGCTTCGTCGAAGGCGTGCGCCGCTTGGTCGAAGGCAGTCGGCCGCCGAGTTCGTTGGATCAACACCTATGGCCCGACCGAGGCCAGCGTGAGCGTGACTGCCTTCGAGCCGTCCTACGCAGCCGGAGACGTCATCCCGGAAAATGTTCCCATTGGTCGACCTTTGCCAAACTGCCGTATTTATCTGCTCGACCGGCAACTGAATCCGGTGCCTGTAGGCGTTCCTGGAGAACTGCATATCGGTGGAGTGTGCTTGGCACAGGGCTACTACAATCGGCCAGAGCTGACCGCGGAAAAGTTTATCGCTGATCCATTTTCCGCGGAGCCCGGCGCTCGCTTGTATAAGACCGGGGATATGGCTCGCTATCTCCCATCAGGCATGATCGAGTTTCTGGGACGAGGCGACGATCAGGTCAAGATTCGAGGCTTTCGCGTTGAACTTGGAGAAATCGAAACTGCGCTCGCCAAACATCCTGGGGTGCGAGAAGTAGCCGTGCTCGCGAAAGAAGACGCTGGCGAAAAGCGTTTGATTGCGTATTTGGTCCCCGCGCAGGGAGCGAAACCCACTCCGACGGAACTTCGCCACTACCTGCAACAGAACCTCCCGGACTATATGGTCCCCTCGACCTTTGTTCAACTGCAGACGATGCCGATAACGCCAAACGGCAAAGTCGACCGCCGAGGATTGCCCGCGCCGCAAATCGAAACTTCTTCAACCCAAATCGTGGTTGCCACTGACGCTGTTCAGTCACAACTGGTCCGAATCTGGGAAGAGGTGCTGGGCAAGAAACCAATCGGGATTCGAGATAACTTTTTCGAGTTGGGCGGCCACTCGCTGCTGGCGGCAAGGTTGATGCACCGCATCGGTCAAACGGCAGGGAAGACGCTGCCATTGGCGATGCTTCTCGAGGCACCTACAGTTGAACTATTGGCTGCGACGTTGCGGCAGGATGGCTGGTCTCATCACTGGTCTTCGCTCGTGCCCATCCAGCCGGCTGGTTCCCATCCGCCATTCTTCTGTGTCCACGGCGTAGGCGGCAACGCTGTTGGCTTTCACGAACTCGGGCGTCGCATGAGTCCGGACTATCCGCTCTATGGACTGCAGTCGCAGGGGCTGGATGGAAAGCGTCCCTGCTTTAAGACCATCGAAGAGATGGCCAGCCACTACATCAGCGAGATTCGAAGTGTGCGGCCGAAGGGGCCGTACTTGGTCGGCGGATTTTCTCTCGGCGGCTTGATCGCATACGAAATGGCGCAGCAGCTTCGAGCGATGGACGAGGAAGTAGGCCTGCTCGTTCTGTTTGATACGTATCCCGTGAATCTGAAAAACGTAAGTGCTTCGGTTGTGCAGTTGTTGTTAACGCCTTCCTGGCGGCATTGGGTCCACGACTTACCGAGCAAAGCGGTAAAGAGAGTTCGCCGCGCTGTGAAAAACCGGAAGGTGCCGCAGTTCCTTCGCGACGTCCGCGACTCGAACGCAGGCGCTGCGGAGCGCTACACGCTCCGGCCCTATGCGGGCAAAGCCACTTTAATCCGAGCTGGTGAGAAATCTCTGCGCAGCTCCGGCGATCCTCATGCCGCATGGCCGGGTTTGGTCGGAGAGTTGGAAGTCCACGAAATTCCCGGCGATCACTATGAGATGCTGATTGCGCCTCAGGTCGAGCATCTCGCCGAATGCCTGAAAAGCTGTATTAATCAATCCCTGCAGGAGTACGAGCAGGCAGCTCTGAAGATTTCATAACTCATTGGAATCTGATCAACCAGTCGTGGCAACAGATCAACAGTCCGTCCAAACCAAGTCCATCCAAACTAAGTCGGTCCAAGTTAAAAACGAGAGATTCGATTTGCCCCAATCGCATACAGACGAAACTGAGAGTTCCGGACTAGGGAAGTCAGCCGCGAAGGCGCCCACATCTCTTGTGCTCAGGTTTTTGGGCATGGATCGGAATCGTGAGTTCAAACGGTTGATACCTTGGGCGAGTAAGGGTGGCCTCGCCATTCTGGATCAGGGCCTGATCTCAGGTTCTAACTTTCTGGTCAGCGTTCTGCTGGCGCGCTGGATGGCTCCCGCGCAATACGGCGCTTACGCTGTCGCTTTAAGTATCTACGTATTGCTCTCAATCATGTATCAATCCCTCGTGCTGGAACCGATGGCGGTGTTCGGAGGTTCCTCCTACCGGCATTGTTTGCGTGGATACCTGAGTTCGCTATTGTGGATTCACGCGGTCGCTTCGATCGCAATCTTCGTGGCTTTTGGCGCATCCGCCGTCGCCGCCAGAGGGATGGCTCATTCGGGCGGTCTGGCTGGCGCCTTGGCCGGGGTGACAATCGCATCGCCCTGCATTTTGGCTTTTGCCATGGCGAGACGAGGCTTCTATTTGGATCTCTCGCCTGCGAAGGCTGCGGGCGGCGCTTTTGTTTATTCGGGAGTCAGCCTCGGCGCGTTGTATGTTCTCTATCATCGCGGATTACTTTCGGCCTTCTCGGCATTCTTGCTGATGGGGCTGGCAGCGCTGGCGACCACCGTTTATCTTCTCATTCGGCTGCGATCTGAGTTACCGACGACTGGAGTCGCTCCCGATGTGCGCGATACCTGGAGGCGGCACTGGAGCTATGGACGCTGGGCGTTGGCCAGTGCCGTTGCCGGCTATATTCCCGCCTACGTTTATTATCCTCTGCTTAGTTCGTTCGGCAGCCTGGCGCAGTCCGGCCAGTTGCGGGCGTTAATGAATTTGACGCTGCCCATGGAGCAGACCAAAGCTGCGCTGGGTATGCTTCTTCTGCCATACGCGGCCCGGGTTCACGACCAGCGGGGGCGATCAAGCGCCAGTACTCTGAGCGTCCGGATGACGATGATTTCTCTGGGCGGGGCAATAGCTTACTGGATTCTTATTCTTCCTCTGCATGGCCCGGTCTTTCATTTGCTCTACTCCGGACGGTATATGGAAGTGGCAAGTCTGCTGCCCATCGTCGCTTTTGGATCCATCGTGTGGAGCGCTGCATACGGCCCCGCGATCGCGCTGCGTGCAATGGAGTCGCCCGCCTCGGTTTTTGTGGCTTTTTCTTTGGCAACTGTTTTGTCGTTGCTGATCGGTGTCCCCGCGACCTGGGCATTCGGCTTGAAGGGCGCGATCTGGGGCAGCAATCTGGCAGACGTTCTATCTTTAGTCTTCGTTGTGGTTGTTCTTCGCCGTAAGATTGTCAGCCACTCACAGAGTCAAGAAAACGTAGTGTCGTGGAAGGGCGCAACCCCTTGAATAACGGACGATCGAGCGATGACAAGCCGAACAGCGACGGCGTGAAGCCACGCACCCCCACTTCGTCTTACCGCAAACTTCGGCGTGAGCTTTCGAAAACAAAACTGCGCATACCGCACATTTGGCTTCGGCATCGCGGTCTCGAGCCATCCGATGTTTTTCTTGCCTCCTATCCCCGCTCGGGCGTCAGCTGGACCCGGTTCATCTTGTACGAAATTCTTACCGGGGAGGAGGCTGGATTTGCGGCGGTAAACGCGGGAATCCGCGGCGTCGGCAGACACACCTTGGGCTTGCGCGCACTTCCGAAAAATGGTCGCCTGATTGCCACGCACGAGCAATACAGGAAAGAATATAAGCGCGCAATCTACCTGGTACGGGATGGCCGGGACGTTGCCTTGTCAGAGTTCGCGTACACCAGCGCATTGGAATTTTTTCACGGGGATCTCGACCAGTTCCTGCGAACTTTCCTATGCGGCAAGATCAGCGGCTTCGCCCCGTGGCATCGACATGTAAGTTCGTGGCTGGACTCTCCTATTGCGGAAACTGAGCGGCTGATGGTGGTTCACTATGAAGACTTGCGGCAAAATCCGGTGCAGGGTTTTACCAGCATCGCGGAGTTTCTCGGGCTGGACGTGGATCCAAAGCGGATTCAGCGCGCCGTGACCAACAATTCTCTGGAAAAGATGAAAAAGAAAGAGGTCGCCGAGCCGCAAAAAGCATCGATGAAGGATCGCTTCGTGCGCAACGGTTTTGTGCAGGGATGGCGTTCGAAGTTGACCGAACAGCAATTGGAATTCATTGAGCAACACGCGGGAAGCGTTCTGGCTCGTCTGGGATACCCGGTTTTCAGTCAGCAACAAGCGGCGGTACACAGCAGACCGGCATTGCAAAGAACTTCTAGTCTTTCTTGAGTCTTATTCATGTCGATCGAACCAATTAGAATTTCGGCCACTGGTTACGCTTCTTCCTCGTCGCGCAAACGAGGTAAAGTTTGGGGCGAACTTCCCACCCTGTGGATCGTGTGTTTCGTCGCACTGGGTTTCCTCGCCTGCCTCGGGGTATCCGAACTGATGCGACGTTACGACGAAATCGGTGCCTTGGGCGCGCTGGCTGTAATTATCCTGGGTCCGATCGCGGTATTCGCCGGTGCCGCAGCTCTGCCCCAGGCCTACCGAAAGCTGACCGCATTAAGACGGGAAATCCGCTGGTGGCACTGGTTGATTTTGTTGCTCTACATAAGCACTCTTGTTTTCCGCAAGCGAGATCAAGATGTCAGTCAGTCGAATCCGCTGGATGCATGGGCCATGCTTCGCATTATTCCGGAAATGATCGTTGGCGGGGTGCTGATCGCGCGGCTTTTGCGCCGGCAAACAACCTGGTTGAAGAGTTTATTTGAAGGTCTCCCGGGAGCACTGGCGATTTACGCTTTGCTGTGCGCGCTCTCCACCATCTGGTCCGTCTATCCGATTTGGACGCTCTACAAGTCCCTCGAGCTTTTGCTCGATATCGCGGTTCTGGCGGCCGCGCTCGCCACCATCCACGATCTGAAAGATTACAAGAGCTTGTTTTCCTGGATATGGACCATCTACGCCGTTGAATTGGCTTGGGTGTGGATGCAGTTGCCGATCTGGCCAAGCGACGCATTTGAAGATGGCCGCCTTAAGGGAGTTTATCCCGCCACGGCATGGAACGCGGTCGGACAATCGGGAGCCGTTCTTGCGATCATCGCATTGTGTCGATTGTTGCCTTTGGGAGGCCGTAAGACGGATCGGGCATTTTCCAGCGTATTATTCGTCTTTGGCATTGCCTCGCTGCTGATGTCCCAGACACGGAACGCACTGGGTGGATTCGTTGTTGCGGCTGTTTTGGTGCTCATCCTCACTCGACGAACTTGGCTGGCCTTGGTAGGTGGTGGCATCGGCGCAGTGGTTTGGGGATTTTCCCGCTTCGGCGGCACAGTCGTGACCTTCCTGCAACGAGACCAGACGACTGAAAGCATGCAGGATCTCACGGGGCGAGCTGAGTTTTGGTCCTACGCGTGGCAGCAGTTCCTGGCTCACCCGCTCACCGGCCTGGGAGCTTACGCGGCTGGCAGATTCGCTGTCATGACCAAACTCCACATCGACACCGCGACCCTGCACAGCGATTGGATTGAGATGCTGGTCGGTATTGGCATCTTGGGTTTCATTCCTTTCGCGTACGCTCTTCTTCGGACCTGGTGGTATTTGCTCCGGTCGGTTCGTGACACTTCGCTCGATCTTGAAGATCGGCAACTCGCACTACAAGCCGTTGGAGTGTTGGCGGTGATCTTTGTGCACTCCTTCTTCAATGACGAATTGACCTGGCACGCGCCGCTGCTATTTCTGTCTATCTTGGGCTACGCTGAATTGATTCGCCGCCGGGAAAAGTGGAAGGAAAAAAGAATTATGGACTCACGGCCCCTGCCAATCCATCTGGCAAGGCCCATGAGTCCAAGCACAACTTGATCGCAAAAGCCCCCGCCACAACTTACTGTTGGCGAGTCTCGTTTTCGACCATTATGGGTTTCGCGCCGATCGGGACTTCGCTATTCTGGATCGCGACAGTATTACCGCCAAGCGTGCGGTACTGAGTGAACGACGAGTTCACAGCGTACTGGGTGGTTTGGCAGGCGCCCTTGCCGCAACTCTCGCCGGTGTCCCAAATGACTTCAGCCTTATACCCATGCGGCCCTTCGAAACCACAAGTCCACGTCGTTCCGGTCGCCGAACACTCTTGGGTCAGGGTGTTTCCCAGCATCCAGTTGTAAACTTGCTGGTACGCGATGCCATCCAGGTTCAGCTTTCCCGTCGATGGGTCAATTAATCCGCCCGTCTCGTCGTCGTCATAGGCGAACCAGTAGAAGCGCCGCACACGCAGGCTGCGGTGCATCATATAAAACTGGGCCAGGAAAGCGGCTCGCAAGTCTGGATCGGTGAAGCAATCCCCCCATTTCACATCTCCCCAGCTAGCTTCCGTGTCCCAGATTGGTTTCGACGCGGAGTTGGGTACGATGCTCCTCACGGTATTCACCACCCCCACCAGATCAGCCGCTTTTGGATAGTCACCGCATACGAACGGATAGTTGTTCACGTAACCATGAAATGCAATGATGTCGGCGTACTCGAAGCCGCCCGCGGCCGCGTAGTTTTTCCACCAGTCGGTCATGTAGTTATCGTGGGCTTGACCGCCCGCGTTCAGCATTTTGGCGTTGGGATCGATGCTCAGGATAATGGTTCGGGCATCTTTTGCCATTCGGACCATTTGGGCCTGAGTACCGTTCCAGAAGAAGGGCATTACCGGTTCGTTCCACACTTCCCAGAACCTGATTCTGCCCGCGGCATGAGTGGCGATGGCGGTCACGAAGTTTTTCCAGTGCTGGTCAGTTCCGCTTCCGTCCGGGTTTAGATCGTTGGGAGGATCGCATGCACCAGAGTTATGTTTACAGCTCGTATCGTTGGGGTTCGATGAGGCCCATGACGGCGTTAGTGCCAGAGTGTACAGTAGTTCGTTTGCGTGCTTCGTCTGCGCGGTGCCCAGCCAATTATCCAGCACCTTCCAGTCATAGACTCCGTCGGCGGGATTCAGATCGGACCAGGCCGTACCTGTGTTCCATAGCCTGACTCCATAGAGTGGAACCGCAGGCCATGGATTGTACCAGTGGGCGGTCATTTCAAAGAACCATCCCGGCACCGGTGGTTGCTTGTCATTTTGATTTTGGGCCTGAGAAAGTGGCGCAGCCACGGTGAGGAAAAGGACAATTGCGAGAGTGAAGCCGACGAGCAAAAACTTCTTCATAAAATCAAACCTCCGGGGGTTGATGAGGCTTACTGCGTGCATTGATTAGGCCTTCATCGTTTGTGGATCCTTTCGCGATCTAACGAGTACACACTGACACGGTTTGGAGCGGCTGTTGAGATTACCGAAGATCAGTACCAACCGCGTGTCGGGACAAACCGCGGACGCCACGCGCGCGGTACCTAGTAACTTCGCTGCAGAACGGAGAGATATGGTGATCACGCGGACTGCGGCGTCCGCAGCCAACAAGAGATGGAACACATTTCTTAATTCAGAACGAAAGCGTGACTATTACGCCGAGGCACACAGAAGGTATGACCGGTTTCCTCAAGCGATTGATATTGATACCGAGGCGGGGAACCAACTGATGAAGGTGACGATGGTAACTCGATCGACGCGAGCCACGACGACAGTTACCCGAAGGTCAGAGAACGTTCTCGCAGAAGCTATTGGACTCCTGTTCTGCAAGCATGCAGTTTCCGTGATGGAAAGTGCGCATGCTCATTGCAGAATGAATTTCAGGAGATCCAATCATGTCCGAGATATTCTGTTCCCAGGTATCTCGGGTAGGGAAAACGAAGCGTGGAAATTGCGAAAACAACGCACCAAGCTTCAAGCATTCAAAGCTCATTGTGTCTCTGGCGATTGTGGCGCTCGCCTCGACGCTGGTTGTCGCTGGCGGGTGCCAAGGTGTGAGCAGTGCCGGCAACGCCCCAAAGAACGTACCTCCTTCTCCTTCATACCCGGTTCCAAATCCCGGTGCGACCGGTTCTTATTTCGGGATGCTTACCAACAATCTCAGCAGTCCCTGGCCGGGCGTCACGATACCGGTCAGCAGTTGGCGAAGTCTGGGTGCGTCGGTCAAGTGGGCAGATTTGGATACGTCGCCGAATTCTCCTCCCGATTTTTCCCGTTTGGATCAGTGGTTGGGGTTGGCTGAACAGAGCGGAACCGACGTCATGTTTACCATGTATGCCACGCCAAGCTGGGCGTCATTGCACGGTACGAACTCGAGTTCGCCCAATACGTTTTGTGCTTTTCAGCAACAGAACGGACCCGGAATCTGCGATCCTCCCGATGATCTTAGTTGTAATGGATCCGGCACTGATCAGCATTTCAAGAACTTTGTGAGTGCGCTGATCAATCACCTCGGGCCAGGCAAGATCAAGTATTGGGAAATGTGGAATGAACCCAACATCCAGAAAGAGTGGAGTGGCGATGTGGATTGCCCCAGTGTGCCCCACGCCGGCGTGCTCATGCTAGCCAGGATGGCGCAGGATATGAGGGAGATCGTGTTGGCCGTCGATCCGAACGCCAAGTTTACAGCCCCGGCTGCCACTCTCGATCCGGAAGCAGCAACCTGGCTGCAGGAATATCTTGCATACAGTAACGGCGCGAATTTCGCCGACATCATGACCTTCCACGGTTATGTTTCTACCAGCTGTCCGGGAACTACCTGTCCTGAGATGGTCGCGGACCAGATCGATCGTGTGAATAAAGTAATCAGTGGTTTCCCCTCCGCACAAGGCAAGCCCCTATTCGATACTGAAGGTGACTGGGGCCCTCCCGGCACGGTTACAGATCCCGATCAGCAAGCTTCGTACGTCGCGCGTTATTACCTGATGCAGATGTGGAAGGGCGTGGCGAAGTCTTACTGGTGGAATTGGGACATTTCCGACGAGGGCGCATTTTACGATGACAGCAGCCACTCGTTGAACCCGGCTGGCAACGCCTACGTGCAAATCGTGCGATGGACCAACGGCGGGACCGCCATGGTTGGACCGTGCAGCACCGATGCGACCGTTACCACTCGCTGGACGTGCGCAGTGCAGAGTCCTGGTGGCGCACAGGCCGAGGCAATCTGGGATACGTCCCAGACTTGCGCAGCGGGCAACTGCAGCACGAGCAGCGTCCCTGTGTCTGCAGCTTTCAGTTCGTACTTGGATTTGTCTGGTAATCAAGCCCCTGTGGCGAACCAGTCCGTGCCCGTGGGGTTGAAGCCTATATTCCTGGTGCAATGAGGAGCGCCTGCACGATCGTTGCCTGTATTCAGCCACTACCGCGAATCACGAGGTTCCTAAAGTGAATTCGCTCGGTTGCGCAAGGCTGAGAGAAGAAAAGCAATCGTGCATCTTCCAGTGGTCAACGCCCTGACCGGCAAACCGGTCCTCTCTAGGTGAACAGGTAACGATCCCTCTGTTCAACCGAAACCAGTCAATTCAAGTTTTTTCTGCGCTTCGAAATCAACGAATCAAATTCTGTAGCGTCCAGACCCCCCGATCTGGTGCGTATTCGAGGGAAAAAATGAAACTGAGTATTCAAACATTATTGCCGTTAGTACTTCTGCAGACCGTATTTGCCGGAGCGCAAGTTACCGTCCACCAATTCGAAGGAATCGATGCCGTCGACTCTCCGTTTACTCAATTCACCGTCGACCCCAATGGCGCGGTTGGGACCAAGCAGTATCTGGAATGGACCGATTCGGCGTACCAAGCCTACGACAAGACAACCTTTGCCCCCGTCTATTCTTCTCCGCTGCCAGCCGACACTCCGTTCGTGCAGAACGACATGTCCAACTGTTACGGCACCGACGGCAACGGCGTGATTCTCTTCGATCACCTCGCATCCCGGTGGGTAGTGGCCGTGCGCGAAGGGACCAGTACCGCGTGGTATTACTGCATTGCGGTGTCCAATACCGACGACCTCACGGCCAGTAACTTCGCGTGGTACGCCTACGAGCTGCCACTCGATACCGTGATGGGCAAAAACTCACAAGGCAACAATTACGATCCAGACTATCCCCATATCGGCTCTTGGCCGGACGGATATTACATGGCCATCGACATGATGGATCCGAACAATTATTACAACATCGTGGGAGTGCTAGTGTGCGCCTTCGACCGGAACAATATGTTGCTGGGCGGAACCGCGGGAACGCCCCAATGCTTTAAGTACATGAACCCTTCCGGCGGCAATTATCTTGGACATAGCCTGCTGCCCGCAGATATTGATGGCCTCAATCCGCCGGCTACCGGAACCCCGGAGTTATTTGCCAGCATTGAGAATCCGAAGTCCGGCACCACTTCCAAGTCCATAAATCTCTGGCAGTTTCACGTCGATTGGACGACGCCCACTAATTCCAGGTTCACGGGGCCGACTCCGCTTACCGTTCCTACCTACACCCCCGGTTGCTACAACACAGCCAACAAACTGAACACATATTGCGTACCCGAGCCGAGTTCGAGTTCCACCGGGAATTATATCGACTCATTGGGAGACCGCCTGGAGCACCGTTTTGCCTATCGGAGATTTCTAGGTTCCACGCCGCGCGATTCCTATCTGATTACGCATACCGTGCAAACCGGAACCGGGAGCCGTTCACAGACAGGCGTCAGGTGGTACGAGCTCGGCACGAACGGGGTGCTGGTGGCGAGTGGAAATCTGATTCCGGGAAAATCCAACTATTTCAGTGTGCCCAGCGCGGCCCAAGATCAATTGGGGAACATGGCGGTCGGTTATACCGTCTCGGGATCTGTCACTCACCCGTCGATTAAGGCGTCCTATCTGACATTGCCTTCAGGCGCCCAAAGTCCACTCACGATCCTCACCGGTTCGGGCGACCAGGAAGACTCAGATCACTGGGGAGGCTATACCAGCATGACCGTCGACCCCGTCGACGATTGTACTTTTTGGTATGTCAATGAGTACTTTACCGCCAACCAGACCGGCGTGCCCATCTGGAAGACAAGAATTGCCAACTTCAAAGTTCCCAGCTGCCCGTAGGTTCGGGCGAATCGCCTTGGTTCGAAGGCGCTGCCATAAGGACCGAGCACACGGCGAAAGTCCTTTGTAATCATGGGAGTGTGCGCCTAGAGACTTAGGTCCTCATTGCTTTCGTCTCCTTGCAGGGGTTTGCAATTGACTGTATTCTGAGCCCGTCCGTGTGCGACCATAGGATATCGACTTAATACCGAAAGTACGGCTCCCTATTTACCGACTTCAATTGGACTTTTCTTGAATTGGACACGCGCTTATGAAACGAGAGCAGGCGCGTGTATCTGGTGGTTCTTTCCGCTAAAGGGGTCGCTATTTGTGACTCAGAGGGCGGAGCTATAGCAGTTGTAGTAATTCTTGGTTCGGAGGCCCCCGGCCCGCATCAAACGGAGGACAGAAAATGACCGAAACGGATCACGTACCGAGCGAAAGACAGCAAAAGAGCGGGACTGGAAAGCGGCGCAGGCCAACATCCCTCTATCGGAAACTTCGCCGGAAATTGTCGAAGACTGATTTGAGGGCGCCGATCACGTGGTTACGGCATCACAACATCGTGCCTGCTGACGTGATTTTTTCCTCCTATCCGCGGTCGGGCACCACGTGGTCGCGGTTCACCCTGTTTGAGATTTTGACCGGTCGCGTCGCCGGATTTGAGGCGGTGAACTCGACCATTTGCACTATCGCCACTCACCGCAACGGGCCGCGGTTGCTTCCTGGAAACGGCAAGTTTATTGCTTCGCACGAACAATTCAGGCCGGAATATAAACGGGCCATCTACCTGGTACGAGATGCAAGAGATGTGGCACTTTCTGAGTTTGCCTATACGCGCGCGCTAGAGTTCTTCGAGGGGGATTTCGACAAGTTCCTGAACACATTCCTGTGTGGCAAGATCAGTGCATTCGGGCCCTGGCAGCGGCATGTGGCGTCCTGGTTGGATTCTCCGATCGCTGCGACCGGAAACTTGCTGGTGGTGCGCTTCGAAGATTTGCGCCAGAACCCGCACGAAGGGTTCGCGCGCATGGCAGAGTTCCTTGGAGTAAGCGTGGATGAGGATCGGATCCGGCAAGCAATTGCCAACAACTCCTTGGACAAAATGAAAAAGAAGGAAGACGCGGAACCGCAGCGGGCATCAGTAAAGGGGCGCTTTGTACGCGGCGGGGCGGTGCAGGGATGGCGCGGAAAGCTGACGCCTGCGCAAGTGGAATTGATCGAGCATCACGCGGGTACTGCGTTGGCGCGTTTAGGGTATCCAGTCGGTAGCCGTACGATGGAGCCCGAAATGGACGCCGAGGCCCTTGCCTGAGAGTCCAGTACCGATAACAGGACGGGAAAGAAAAAGTTAAAAGTAATGAAGATTCTTCTCGTACACAACGCGTACCAACAGCCGGGAGGGGAAGACGTCGTCTTTCAACTCGAGAGGGATCTCTTGCGTTCGGCGGGGCACACAGTACTGGAATATCGTCGTTTCAATGATGAGATCAAGGACTATTCGATCGTGCGCCGCCTCACCCTGGTTGGCCGGACGGTGTGGGCTTCTGATTCATTTCGCGACTTTACCGCCTTGCTGCATCAGGACAAGCCGGATATTGTGCATGTCCACAATAGCTTTCCACTAATTTCACCCTCGATCTTTTGGGCATGCCGTAACGCGAACGTGCCGGTTGTACAGACCCTGCATAACTACCGGCTGCTGTGTCCGGGAGGGAACTTCTGCCGCGATGGCAAGCCATGCGAGGACTGCATCACCGGTCATTTCTGGCAAGGCGCGGTACACGCCTGTTATCGCAATTCCCGGGCCGAGACGGCTGCCGTCGCCTTGATGCTCACGGTACACCGCGCGAACAAAACTTGGCTGCGAATGGTGGATTGCTACATTGTGTTGACCGAATTCTCGCGCAGCCGGTATGCGGGTGCTGGATTCCCTCAGGATAAGATTCGGGTCAAACCGAACTTTGTCGATCCCGATCCCGGGAAGCGAACGGGCACGGGTTCCTACGCTCTCTTTGCTGGACGACTCGATCCTGAGAAGGGTATACCGACCCTGCTGAAGGCCTGGCTGCAAATGCCTCACTCTCACACCTTGCGAATTGCGGGAGACGGTTCTTACCGTCCACAACTCGAGGCCTTCGCCAAGGTCTACCCCAATGTTCAATTTCTGGGATGGCTGCCTCGCTACCGGCTAGTCGAGGAGATGAAAGGCGCGCGCTTTGTGGTTTTTCCCAGCGAGTGGTACGAAAACCTTCCGCTGGTGGTGATTGAGGCTTTCTCTTGTGGGGTTCCCGTGATCGCATCCAGACTCGGCGCGATGGAGGAACTGGTAGAGCACGGCCATACTGGACTTTTGTTTCGTCCGGGTGATGTCAATGATTTGGCGCGAACCATGGAAGTGGCATGGGAACGGCCGGAGTACTTGGAGCGGATAGGCGCCCAGGGCCGTTTGGAGTACGAGGCCAAGTACACCGCTGCCGCCAACTACCAGCAGTTGATCAAAATTTACGAGGACGTCATTGCCAATCGTGCCGGGACCTCTGAACCCGTGCAGGAAACCGTGCAGTTACCGGTCGCTTAGTCAAGGCAATGCCTGATGAATTCTCGCTACATCACGGTCAGCGTAGATGACGGTTATCCCGCGGATTCACGTGCTGCGGACCTGCTTCAGAAGTATGGATTGCAGGCGACCTTCTATATTCCGGCACGCAATCCGGAGCACCCAGTCATGGCGCCAAGCCAGATACGGGAGCTGTCTCGCCGGTTCGAAATCGGCGGGCATACTTACAATCACGCTGCTCTGAAGTCATTGCCCACGGAAAAGGCATCGAAAGAAATCTGTGACGGCAAGAACTGGTTGGAAGACATCCTTGGCGAACCGGTAGTTTCATTCTGCTACCCGCAAGGCAAATTCAACCGCGAGACGCCAGGGCTGGTGAAGCAAGCTGGGTTCCTCGGGGGGCGAACATGCCTCTTCAACCTGCATACTTTCCCGCGGGATCCTTTCCTATGGGGACTTAGCACTCATGCTTGTGGTCACAGCAAATTTATTCAAACGCGGCATGCGCTGCTAGAGCGCAATTTCGCCGGAATGCGAAACTTCTTCCTTGACTACAAAGGCGCCACAGACTGGCTCACCCATTTTTTCAGGGGACTGGACCATGTCGAAAAGCATGGTGGGATTGCGCACCTGTATTTTCACAGTTGGGAAATTGAAGAGCTTGGAGATTGGGAACGGTTGGAGTCAGCGCTGCAAGCGGCTGCTCAGCGGCATTTCACTTCAGTGACCAACGGCGCTCTCTTTCGGCTTTGGGGGGAGTCGGTGACGAAGCGAAAGACGTCGCGGGAAACCGCGGATGAATTCGCGATCCGCTCCCACTGATTTCGTTGTAGGCCTGAGTTTTGGAGGTATCTGTTTGAAACCGGACATTACCAATTCTGCTCCCCCCGGCACGCCGCACTCAATCCACGCGGAACAGCCAGGAATCGCGAATGATATCGGTGCGTCAGAACCAAGCGCAGCGCTGGTCATGGACTTAGTGCGTGCACGTGGGCACGCTGCTGCAAACACCCCCGCACTAATATCCGACAATCAGCAACTGAACTACGGCGAACTGGAGATCAGATCCAATCAGCTTGCGCACGATCTCCAATCGGCCGGCGTGGGACCCGAGACATTGGTTGGTCTTTGTCACGATCGCGGTCCGGCCATGGTCGTGGCCGCACTCGCAGTTCTCAAAGCGGGGGGAGCGTATGTCCCATTAGATCCTGCATATCCAACAGATCGGTTGCGCTTCATGCTGGAGGATGCAAGAACGCCCATCCTGATAACTCGACGCGAGATCGGGCGACGGATCGGTACTGGCAATTGGAAGGTGGTCAACTTGGACGACGATTCGTCCCGGATTGCAAGCCGGCCGCAAACGCCTCCCGCTGTAGCTGTCTCTGAGCAGAGCTTGGCCTACGTGATTTATACGTCCGGCTCAACGGGCCGTCCCAAGGGTGTTCAGATCACCCATAAGAATTTGCTGAACTTGATTTCCTGGCATAACTCTACCTTTTCTATTTCCGCAGAAGATCGGACCAGCCAGTTGGCCAGTATCGCTTTTGACGCCGCAGTGTGGGAAATCTGGCCGTCCTTGGTGGCAGGAGCCAGCCTCTATTTTCCGGATGAGGCAACCCGGGTTTCGCCCGAGTCGTTGCGCGATTGGTTAATAAGGAATCGCATCACGGTAAGCTTTGTCCCGACGCCGCTGGCGGAGCTTTTAATTCCTCTAGATTGGCCACGCGACGCAGCCCTGCGCATTCTTCTGACGGGCGGCGACGCACTACACGTTCATCCTTTGCCTGGCCTCCCCTTCACACTGGTGAACAATTATGGCCCCAGTGAATGCACCGTAGTGGCAACTTCAGGTACTGTTGCGCCGAATCCGCATCCCGATGCGCCGCCCACGATTGGATGGGCCATTAGCAATTTCCAAATCTACATTCTGGATGAGCAGATGCAGCCGGTTCCGGCTGGTGTCGCGGGAGAGTTGCACATTGGGGGGCTTGGATTAGCGCGCGGTTACCTCTACCGTCCTGATTTGGACAAAGAGCGGTTCATTCCGAATCCGTTCAGTCAAACCGCCGGTGATCGGCTGTACAAGACTGGCGACCTGGCGCGCTTTCTACCGGACGGGCAGATCGCCTTTACCGGGCGCATTGATGAGCAAATTAAAATTCGCGGCTACCGCATCGAGCCAGACGAAATCGCTGCTGTGCTGGATCAGTATTTGGGAATCAAGGCCAGTGTAGTTGTGGCGCGCGGAGAAATTGACGATAAGCGCCTCATCGCCTACGTTCTCGCGTCCGCAGACGCCGAACTCTCCCTGTCAGGCCTGCAAGAATTCCTGAAGAAATATCTGCCGGATTACATGGTGCCCGGGACGTTCGTGCGTGTCGACTCTCTTCCTGTGACCACGACAGGAAAAATCGATCGCACCGCACTACCTGACCCCACGCCGGAGACAACTATAAGAGACCAGATGCGAATCGCACCGCGCACTCCGGTCGAGGAGCGTGTGGTCGCGATTTTGTCGGAGCTGTTGGGAACGGAACAAGTAAGCGTAAACGACAATTTCTTCTTTCTGGGCGGACACTCGCTGCTGGGCACGCAGTTGATCGCCCGGGCCCGGGATTCTTTCGGGGTCGAGTTGCCGCTACGCACAGTTTTCGATTCGCCCACCGCAGAAGAGCTTTCTGCTGTAATTGAACAGATGCTACGCAACGAAGCAATAAGCGCGGATTAGTTTATGTCCCCACCATTGACCGCCAGTCCGCAGAAGGCTTCCGAGAAATCGGGGGCAGCTTTAAGCCTTCACCATTTGCTCGATCCCGAGGTTCTCGCCGATCCGTATCCTTTGTATCGGCGGCTTCGCACCGAAGATCCCGTGCATTGGGATCCCTTTCTGCATGCTTGGGTAGTCACGCGGTATGACGATGTAGTTCGTGTGCTGCGCGATTTCTCAGCCTTGCGCACGCCCACGTCGGAGCAACTCGCGTCCCTGGGGCTGTCGCAGTTGCGCCCAATCGCGGACCTGATGGTGCAGTTGATGCTGTTCATGGAGGGAGCCGGACACACGCGACTGCGAGGTTTGTGTTCGCAAGCATTTACCCCGAGCCGAGTCGAGGCGCTTCGAGTTCACATCCAGGACATTGCGAATCGCCTCTTAGACCCTGTGATGGCCAGTGGAGAAATGGATCTGATTGCTGATTTTGCGGCGCCCATGCCCTCCATCGTCACCGCCGAACTCCTCGGGATACCCACTTCCGACCATCGACAACTGAAGAAGTGGTCGGGAGATTTTGCCGAAATGCTGGGCAACTTCCAGCACAATCCCGATCGCACCAACCGCGTGCTCGACACCGTCAAGGAAATGACGGGCTACTTTCACGACGCGATCCGCGAACAGCGCGTTCGTCCAAGAGAAGGTTTGGTGCACTCTCTACTCACTGCCAACGTCGATGGCGACCACCTGTCGGACGAAGAGGTTGCCGCAAGCCTGATCGTGACCATGGTTGGAGGTCAGGAGACGACCATGAATCTCATCGGCAACGGAATCCTGACTCTGCTGCGTCGTCCGCAGGCGCTGGAAGAACTTCGCGCCGATCTGTCGCTGATCCCCAGCGCGGTGGAGGAGTTGCTTCGTTATGAGAGCCCGAGCCAACACACTGCGCGTCTGGCGCAAGACGATGTGGAACTGGGCGGGAAACAAATCCGCAAGCGACAAGCTGTGATCGCCGTGATGGGAGCGGCCAACCGCGATCCGGAGCGCTTCCCCGACCCCGACCTGCTCGACATCCGCCGCAAGGACAATCGTCATGTGGCCTTCGGATTCGCCGCGCACTTCTGTTTCGGAGCCCCGCTGGCCCGTCTCGAAGGTCAAATCGCCTTCACGGCGATCTTGAAGCGGCTCGAAAACCTGCAACTGAAGCCCGGTCCCATTACCTGGCGGGAAAACCTCGGGTTGAGAGGCCTGACTGCGCTTCCCGTTTCCTTTACCCCAACGAGCAAGTAAGCGCACGCCTTGATCTCATTCACAACATGGGAAACGCTGTAGAACTGAAAGAACCAGGCCAAGTGCGCATTGCCAAATTGGTCGATGAACGTGGCATTCAGCATCGCGCTGACGGGAACACGGCGCCTCTGTCGTTTGCGCAGCAGCAAATCTGGCTGCATGCCCAACTGGTTCCAGACATTCCCATTTACAACGAGCCGGTCACAATCCAGCGCCATGGGACTTTGGATGTGCCGGCGGTGGAGCGCGCTCTAAGTGAGATCGTCCGCCGCCACGAAGCATGGCGAACCAGTTTTGCTCTTGCCGATGGCGAACCCGTTCAGGTTATCCAGCCGGCAACGCCAGTCCTCCTCCGGCGCATTGATCTCAGCCAAACCCCACCATCGCGAGGGGAATCCGAGGCCCAGCGGCTGGCGCTGGAAGACGCGCTCAAACCGTTCGATCTCTCCCGCGGTCCTCTTTTTCGCGCTCTGCTCGTCCATCTGAGCGACACGGAACACCGGCTGTTCCTGACTCTCCACCACATTATTTTTGACGGTTATTCGATCTACCGGGTATTGCTGCCCGAACTGGCAGCCCTCTATTCCGCTTTTTCCGCCGGCCAAGATTCTCCTCTCCCGCCGCTGTCCATCCAATACACCGATTTTGCCCGATGGGAGAGCGAATGGCTTTCCCAGAGAGGTCGCCTGTCCGCACAACTGGCCTATTGGCGAAAACAATTGGGCGAGCAGTTGCCCGTGCTGCGATTGCCCGCCGACCATGCTCGTCCCGCAGTCCAGAGTTTTCGCGGCGCGATTCAGCCGGTCGCTTTCTCCAAAGACCTGACCGACGCGCTGAAATTGCTAAGCCGGCGCGAAGGCGTAACCCTCTTCATGACTCTGTTGGCTGGCTTCGCCACGCTGTTGCATCGTTATTCTTCTTCGGAAGATGTGGTCATCGGCACAGTCACATCCGGGCGCAAACGATCGGAACTCGAGGGACTATTGGGATACTTTCTGAATCCCGTAGTTCTGCGCAACGATTTGTCCGGCGATCCTACGTTTCGCGATTTGCTGCGCCGGACTCGTAACCTTGCGCTCGATGCAATGTCGAACGACGATGCGCCGTTTACGCACGTGGTAAACGATCTGCATCCCAATCGCAGCCTGAGTTTCAACCCGTTATTCCAAGTTCTGTTGACGCTGGAACCACCGCTTCCGAAAGCTCCCGGCGAGTGGGGCGCAGCGCTGACTCAATCGGAAGTCGATACTGGAATTTCGAAGTTCGATCTGTGCCTCGAACTGGACGATCAGCCCTCCGGCATTGTGGGCCGCTTCAAGTACAGCACCGACCTTTTTGAACCGGACACGGTCGCTCGCATGGCCGGGCATCTCACGACATTGCTGCAAGGCATTATTGCCAACCCTGAGCAGCGAATTTCGAAGCTTCCAGTACTCACCGCGCGAGAGCGGCAGCAGATCTGCGTTGAATGGAATGACACCAGCGCAGAATTTCCCGCTGACCTTTGCCTGCATCAGTTGGTGACGAGACAGGCAGTGCGCACTCCCGAGGATACGGCTCTTATTGATGCGCAGGGCGGGATCACCTACAGCGAGCTTGACCACAGAAGCAATCAGCTAGCGGCGTACCTCCAAGAAGTCGGTGTCCAGCCGGAACAGCCAGTCGGTCTTTTTTTCGAGCCTTCTTCAGAAATGATCGTCGGTCTCCTCGGAGTGCTGAAGGCCGGTGGCGTGTGTGTCCCGTTGGATCCAAGTTATCCTGCGGATCGGCTGACGTATGTTTTGGGAGATGCCAAGCTCCGAGTTTTACTCACGCAGCAACGCTTGCGACCGGCGCTGTCCTATAGCAAGGTCGAAGTTCTGTGCCTCGATTCCGACTGGAGTCGAATTGAAAAAGAAAGTGCGGCACCGGTTCGCAATGACTGTACGCCGGAGAATCTGGCCTATCTCATCTACACCTCGGGATCAACCGGAAAACCCAAGGGCGTTCAGATCACGCATCGGAACCTTGTTCATTCGACCCACGCGCGATCTCTCTATTACGGCGCTGACGGCGGACGTTTTCTGCTGCTCTCATCTTTTTCGTTCGATAGTTCGCTGGTGGGTATTTTCGGAACGCTATGCCGAGGCGGCGCTCTTGCGTTGACGCCGGGCCCCCTGCAATCAAATCTGACGCAACTGGCGCAGTTGGTGGCTCAACACAAAATCTCCCAGCTGCTTTGTGTTCCGTCGCTCTACAGCTTGCTTCTGGAACAAGCTAAGCCCGGGCAACTGGCGTCGTTGCGTGTCGCGATTGTGGCCGGCGAATCCTGCCCCGCGGAACTCGTCGAGCGCCACTACAAATTACTCCCCCAGGCGACGCTGTTCAACGAGTACGGACCCACCGAAGCGGCCGTCTGGAGCACCGTTTACAAGTGTGAGCCAGGCCAGGCTCGAACCTCGGTTCCGATCGGTCGTCCCATCCCCACTGCTCAGGTATATGTTCTTGATTCTCATCTGAACCCTTTGCCCGTTGGCGCTCCCGGTGAACTTTGCATTGGCGGGCCGGGAGTCGCGCGCGGATACCTGAACCGTCCCGAGGAGACCTCAGACCGTTTCGTGGCAGATCCCTTTAGTGGAAAGCCGGGAGCGCGGTTGTACAAATCCGGCGACCTGGTTCGCTACCTGCCCGATGGAAATCTGGAGATGTTAGGCCGTCTCGATCATCAGGTGAAGCTGCGTGGGTTTCGCATCGAAGTCGAAGAGGTCGAAGCGGTCATCGCTGAATACGCAGGCGTGCGGCAGGTTGTGGTCGCACTTAACCGGCAAGGAACCAATGAACCGACGTTAGCAGCCTATGTGGTTCCGGTCGGTCCCGCGAAATTTGACACCGCGAACTTGCGCCGATTTCTGAGCAGCAAATTGCCCGAGGCCATGCTCCCCGCGACATTCGTGGTGCTGCACGATCTGCCGTTAACTCCCAACGGGAAAATTGACCGTAACGCGCTGCCTCCGCTAACAGAAACTGCTGCTCCCGCGAAGTTCGTTCCCTCCGACAGCGCACTGGAAAAACGGTTGGTTGATATCTGGGAGTCAGTCCTTAACAAGCGCGGAATTGGCGTAACGGACAATTTCTTTGATCTGGGTGGACACTCCTTGCTCGTAGCGAAACTCTTGCTGCGCATCGAGCAGCAACTTGGACAAAGGCTTTCTCTCGCCAACGTTTTCCAGGCGCCGACCATTCGACAACTGGCTACGATCCTTAGTCAGGGCGCTCAGTCAAGCCACCATCCGGCTGTGGTTCCTATTCAACCGCACGGCTCCAAACCGCCTTTGTTCTGGGTGCGGGGTGGTCCACTGTTTCTGGCCCTCGCCAACCGGCTAGGACCAGACCAACCATCGCTCGGACTGCACCTTCCCGGCCCCGAGGCGAGTCGGCTGCCGGTTCCTTACAAGTTTGAAGATATCGCTGTCGCGCTCGTGAAGTGCCTACGCGAAGTGCAACCCGAGGGTCCGTATTATTTGGCGGGGTTGTGCGTGAACGCGGTGATCGCCTACGAAATGGCCAGAATCCTGATGGTCGCAGGGCAGGAAGTTGCGCTGCTAGTCATGGTTGATGGTCAGAACCCAGCTTATTATCAGGATTTTTCGCAGGAGAGCCGTAGCACCCTGCTTGCCCGGAAACTCAAATTCCACTGGAACAAACTGCGAAAACTCCGTCCGGCTGAACTTACCGGCTTCGTCGCCGGTCGCGCGACCGGAATCGGACTAAGGCTGAGTGTGATGCGTTGGCGGGTTCACCACAAGCTGGGTTTTAAGGTAAGCCCTGACCAATTGGCGGCCGACCTGGATACCATCGTGCATCCGGCCTCATACTTCTATCGCCCAGAGCCATATCCGGGGCGTGTTGTCTTTCTCCAGTCCACCGATTGGCCGGCGTGCCGTTACTTCGACTTTTATGAGAGCTGGAATGGCGTAATCACTGGCGGTTTGGAAGTTCACAAAATCGCCGGAGGTCATCAATCCATGTTCCACGAAGAGAATGTCGAAGTGATCGCTGGTAAACTCCGCGACCACCTCGCCACCGCCTCCGGAAAATACCCGCATCTCCCTGAAAGGTCCCAACCGCAGTCAAGACCCGCAAAACCGTTGCCCGCAATAGCAACTCCGGTATCTGAACCCAACTTCTGATTACCAGCGGACAGAAATCCGCGAACGGTCGACAAACAAAATGCAAGCTACACAGGAACAACTCGCACAAACTCTTGAGAGCGCGAAGCCCGAAAAGAACGGGTCGCCGCAACTTGCGGAAGGCCCTTTATTTGTCATCGGAATGTTTCGATCCGGCACTTCGCTGCTCTATGCCTTACTCAATCAGCATCCGCAGATCGCCTTGATGTATGAGGGAGATCTGGCCCACCTTCCGTCGCTGTTCTGGTTCCCGACGAACACGCCTCGATGGTTGGCGCAGTGGGAAGCCTGGAACGGCGCTCTGACCCGTCACAACGTGGACACCAGTCAGATTCCTGCCGGTATCTCCGATCTTCCGACGGCTCTCCGCGAGGCATACATCCACTACGCCCGGCAGAAAAAGCAAGGTGCTACGGTCTGGGGATGCAAATCGCCGATCTACTTCGATGAAGTTTCGCGATTAGCCCGCACTTTTCCGAACGCGCGATTCCTCATCATATGGCGCGATCTGCGAGGCGTTTGCGGCAGCGTGGTGAAGGCTGCCCGGGACGGCGGCGGCTACTTTCAGAGAAAAGGGATGCTGCTGCGCGTCCTCATGGGCTATCACGAGATGAAGGTGCAGTGTGACAAGGTATTAAGCAAGGGCGCGGCGCTCCACCAAATCTGCTATGAAGACCTGGTCCGGGATCCGGACGGCACCATGCGAGGCGTCTGCCAGTTTCTGCAGATTCCATTTGACCAGAAGATGACGTCGCTGGTCGGAGCCGACCATAGTGCGATCGAAGACGCTCCCCATCATGAAATGGTGAAAGCGGAACGAATTGTTGCGCCGAAGAAAAAGTCCAGCGCTCTTCCTCCGTCACTGAAGAGCAAGATTGATCGCTACCTGTTCATGTGGAGAAAGCGGTATTCTGGCGAATGGCCGCCGTACCCGCAATCACTGGAAGGTGAGTTAGCCGAACCCGCTCTCACGGAACGGTTCTGGGACAAGCTCAATTACGCCGGCCTGAAACTTTGGTATCACGCGACTCCGGTTTTCTTTGCGATCGTTCCATTCTCACTTTGGACGGCTTACCGCAAGCTCAGGCGTCGGCCGTATGCTTGGGGCGACGAAAGCTAGATGAGCTGAAGGCTTGTTTGGCGGCACTTCTCATTCGAAGGGAGGCCGAAACTTCGAAGCCTTGTCGGTGTTAGATTAATCAAAGACGCGCCTCAGCTGGGTCCGCGCCCGAGGCGCTTCAGCGGAGTTATTCCGCCTAAGATCCGCGCCAGTTTAATAACTTTTATGCGAGGAACGCGAATGAAGATTTTCCCCCGTGTGATTCTTCTTCTGCTGGTGGCACTGCCAAGTGTGGGCCAGGTGCAGGTGCAAGATTCATTCTTCGGAATGCTCGTGAACAAGATGGATTCATTCCCACTGAAGATACCGGTTGGCAGCATCAGGCTCTGGGATACAGGCACAAACTGGTGGCAGCTTTGCCCCACTGAGGGTCATTGTGACTGGCAGCACTTGGACAAATGGCTGGCCATCATCAAGAGCGATGGCATTCCGGAAGTGATGTACACCTTTGGCAAGACTCCGGATTCAATTTCCTCCAATCCCACGGGCAAATGCTGGGAAGCCCGGGTCGGATTGTGCTATCCGCCGCGCGATCTGAATTCTGATGGAGGAGGATCCGACGCCGCGTTTAAGAGTTTTGTGCGGGCGATCGTCGAGCACAACCAGCACCTGGACCATAATCGTTACGCCAAGATCAAGTGGTGGGGGATTTGGAACGAACCCAACGCCAAGAATTTCTGGGCGGGGACTGATGCTCAGATGGTGCGCATGACAAAAGATGCGCGCGAGATCATTAAGGCAGCAGATTCCGATGCCTTAATTCTGTCACCCGAACCTTCCGCTCTTACGAAACACGGTAATTTCAATGATGCCGGCGACTGGTTGGATGGTTATCTGTCGGCGGGCGGCGGGCAGTACATCGATGTCGTTGCCTTCCATTGCTATGCCAACACCAACGGTCCCAACGACCACCCAGTCGCTGAAGACGTTTTGAAGATGGTTAGCCACGTGAAAGAGAAGTTGGCGAAGCATCCGGAAGTCTCCGGCAAGCCGATGTGGATGACCGAAGGCAGTTGGGGAAAAACCAACGAGGCCAACTGGAGCGATGCAGATTCCCCCATGGCCTACATTGCCCGGTATTACATCGTGTTAGCTTCCACCGGTATCGAGCGCGTCTACTGGTACCGTTACGATGGCGAACAGAACGGCTGTTGCGGTACTGTGTGGACTCAGGAGAATGGCGAGTTGCCTGGGGCAAAAGCCTACAAAGAGATGCACAAGTGGCTGGTGGGTCGTACCGTTTCGCATTGCGCCCCGCAAGGGCACATCTGGTCGTGCAACTTGGAAGGACCCGGTTACAAAGGAAAAATTGTCTGGAACGACGAGTACGATAAATCTGGGAATGTCGACGCGACTGGTTCAGGCGCTTACCGGGATCTTTCCGGAGCTGCCGGTCCGCTTCACCAAAAAACCGTCACCGTCGGCAATAAACCAGTGTTGCTGGAAACCGGGAACGGCGGCTAGAACACAGCTGCCGCGCTTTCGTTATTTATTCGCTTGGTATCGCCGTCGCTTCGTTGGATGCAAGAGTTTGCATCCCGCTGGGTTATCCTCACTCTGGCGGGCTCGGGGAACCTGGTCGAAGGCTTCTGGAATGCGTGGGATAGGTGGTTCGACGCAACCTGCTCAAGCAAATGGGTTTTGGCTAGAGAATTGCTCCAACCAGGTGAGCATCGTCCCCCAAGCCGTTAGTTCTTATAAAGTACCAGGTTGGAGAGCCGCTCTCTTGCTTTCCGCTATGACCGGTTAGCATTCTCGGCCGACTCGAGAACACCATGCTAACTCTGTAAGGTGAAATAAGATGACGCGAAAACTGTTGCCTCTTTTGCTGCTCACGATAAGCTGTTTCGCGCAGACCAATCCGATTAAGCACGTAGTTTTTATCGTTCGCGAGAATCGCAGCTTTGACTCTTATTTCGGAACGTTTCCTAACGCCGATGGAGCTACCAAGGGTACGCTCTCGAATGGAACGGTCATACCCTTAAAACATTTGGGCGATCAGATGCCCCATGACATGGGGCATGACTGGTGGTCGGGCCTCGAAGTTTTGTCTGACGGTAAGAATGATCTGTATGACATCAATTACATGGGAAACGTGCAAGGGGACTATATGGCATATTCCCAGTTATGGCAGCAGGACATCCCCAACTATTGGGTTTACGCTCAAAAGTTTTTGCTGGCAGATCAAATGTTTTCTTCTTTGCATGGCCCCAGCCTGCCGAATCATCTGTACGCCATAGCAGCCCAGTCAGCGAACATCGTCAGTGTTCCGAACACGCACGACAAGAAGGACTCCTGGGGATGCGACGCCGAGATTAACCTCACGGTGCAGTTTCTTCAGAGCGATGGCACGCTCGGGAACGAGCCTCCATGCGTGGAGATGCAGACGCTCGGCGATCTGCTGGATGCGGCCAACATCGACTGGAAGTACTACGCATCGCCCAGCGGTGTGAGCGGCTATCAATGGAACGTTTACAACAACGTCTACCACATTCGCTACGGCCCCGATTGGCAGACCCACATTGCGAATGAAGCAAATTTCGATAGCGACGTGAAGGCGGGAAAACTCGCGCCGGTGACTTGGATTACCGCTGAAACCGGACAAATGGAGCATCCGCCGTTCAGCGTTTGCTACGGCGAGAACTGGACGGTCGATAAGATCAATGCGATTATGCAGAGCCCCGACTGGAACTCGACCGCGATTTTCTTGACTTGGGATGACTTCGGCGGCTTCTACGACCACGTTCAGCCGCCCCAGGTTGACCAATTCGGACTTGGTCCCAGGGTGCCCCTGCTCGTGATTTCTCCTTACGCACTTCCCAAGACCATTTCACACACGCAATATGAACTCTCGAGCGTTCTTCGCTTCATCGAGGACCTGTTCCATCTGCCTTCGCTGACCGGGCGCGATGCCGAAGCCAACGACTTGATGGACGCTTTCGATTTCAATACAAAAAATCCGTTGCCTCCCGTCATCCTGAATCAGCGTACTTGTCCCATGACCATCCCCGCCTCTTACTTTGGGGAACAACTGGAAGGGACTACCGTTACCAATCAGATACAAATTAACAACCTGAGCCTGAATGTTCCGTTGCAGATTACCTCGATGAAAATATCGGGCAGCTCCGACTACACCGTCTCCGGGTGTGGAGCTCCGATCCCAGCCCAAGCCTTCTGCAAGTTCAATCTCAAGTTCACGCCAAAGGTGATAGGTCCCGACAACGCAACCCTCACCATTACGGATAATTATCCAGGCAGTCCTCAAACCATTGCGATCACCGGAACAGGTTCCGCCATTGAGGCTTCCTCGCTAACCCATGACCCCGTGGTCTTTGGGGGATTGGGAGAGCAATTGTTTCCCGCGCGCAAGATCGGCGGTCACCTCCCGCAGAGTTTCTCCATCACCAATACCGGGACTAGCAGCGTAACCATTTCGTCGGTCTCAGCTGCTAAATCGGATTTTACCGAAACCAGCAACTGCACAGTATTGGCGCCGCAGGCCAGCTGTCAGGTCACCGTGACTTTCAGTCCAACAGTCTACGGACCGCGGTGGGGGCTGGTTACCATCGTCGACTCCGATCCTGGAAGTCCTCATCTGGTGCGGCTGGTAGGGACGGGCGTCAATTCAGGCGCGGAGGAGACCGAGGTGGCGCCAGCCAAAGAACTACCCACCCACGTGGATCCAGGTGAAGGAGACGATGACGACGAATAGCAAGTCCTCCCGGAAGTGAGCCTGAAACTGGATCTAAGGGGTGGACGATGCATTCGCCCGCGTTTGCGTTTCATCCCCTAGCCTGAGAGGGCGCCTTTCTTTCCTCCAGGCTTCTCGGTAAGACTAACGTCAGTTACCCCACTGGGTAATATTAGTGGCGACAAAGGCGCCAGCTGTGAGCATACTAAATTATGGAATTGAAGATTGAGTCGCGGCCGTTAGGTGATATTTGCGTCCTGGCCCCCCAGGTCTTTCAGGACGAGCGTGGATTCTTCACTGAAGTGTTCAGAGCCGACCAGTTCAAGGCGATGGGTTTGCCGTATGAGTTCGTACAGGACAACCACTCAGGGTCTGTCCGCGGGGTGCTTCGCGGACTGCACTTTCAGTGGGAACCTCCCATGGGGAAGCTGATGCGGGTGACCAGAGGGACAGCATTCCTTGTCGCAGTGGACATCCGTAAAGGTTCTCCAACCCTGGGCAAGTGGTTCGGAATGGAAATTTCAGCCGAGAGTCGCAAACAGATTTGGGCGCCAGCCGGCTTTGCGCGCGGTTTTTGCGTGCTCTCCGAATACGCGGAACTGCAATACAAATGCACCGGCGTGTACAGCAATAAAGGCGAATCGGGCATTCGCTGGGACGATCCCGAGATCGGGATTCAGTGGCCAGTCCGTGACCCTCAGCTTTCGGACAAAGATCGCAAAGCACAAACTCTGAAGGAATGGCTCTCCAAGCCTGAATCGGAGCATTTCGCATATTCCCAAAACCACACGATGGTTGGAAGGTAGAGACTCATGAAGATTTTGATTGCTGGTGGCGCAGGCTATGTCGGGTCGGTGTTGGTTCCAAAGCTGCTGGATCGCGGCTACGAGGTCGATGTGCTCGATCTTTTCTGGTTTGGCAACCACCTGCCCTCCCAGACCGGGATCATTCACAAGGACATTTTCGACATCACCGTCCCCGACCTCGAGCCCTATCAGCAAGTCGTATTCCTGGCAGGCCTGTCGAACGATCCCATGGCCGAATACTCGCCCAGCGAGAATTTCATTTTCAATGCGGCCGCGCCTGCCTATCTCGCCTACGTCGCGAAGAAAGCCAAGGTCAAGCGCTACGTCTACGCCAGCTCCTGCTCGGTGTATGGATACACCGTCAACGAACTGTTTGACGAGACTCGGTCGGTTTCTTCGTTTTATCCGTACGGGATTTCCAAGCTGCAGGGCGAACAAGCGGCCATGAATCTGGTCGACGACGACTTCTCGGTGATTTCGCTGCGCAAGGGAACTATCTCCGGCTACAGTCCGCGCATGCGTCTGGATTTGATCGTCAACACCATGTTCAAGAATGGCGTGCGCAACCGCGAAATTACAGTCAACAATCCTTCCATCTGGCGTCCGATCATGAGCATCGAAGACGCCACTAACGGTTACATCCGCGCCATTGAAGCCAGCCAGAAGATTTCCGGCATCTTCAACATCGCTTCCGGAAACTACACCGTCGGCGAAGTCGGCGATCTGGTGAAAATGGCGATCGAGGAAGAACTCGGCATTCGGGTTCATCTGACCATCCATCACAAAACCGACTTCCGCAATTACAAAGTCAGCATTGAAAAGGCGGAGAATGTTCTCAGCTTCCATCCCAACCACAACGTCAAAGCCATTGTGAAAAACCTGATCGAGAACATGGACAAATTCCAGGACTGGGACAATCCCCAGTACTACAACATCGACACCCTGAAGCTGCTGTCTGCGAACAACGGCTTGCGCGCGCTGGCGGAGGTTACCCGATGAAGGTGCTTCTAATTGGCGCCAACGGACAGCTGGGCAGCGACATGGTAAAGGTTTTTCAGAAGGCCGGAGACACCGTTCTGCCCTTTACCCATGCCCAACTCGACGTTTGCTCCGAAGATCGAGTGGCAGAGGTTTTGACTGACGCCCAGCCGGACTTCGTCATCAGCACGGCGGCCTACCACAAAGTGGAAGAATGCGAAAAAAGACCAGACCTGTCATTTCAGGTCAACGGCACAGGCGCTATGAACCTGGCTCGGGCTTGTAAGAAAGTCGGGGCGGGACTCGTCCACTTCAGCACCGATTATGTTTTCGGGGGCTATTCCAAGAGCACTCCGTACGAAGAAACCGACATGCCCGCGCCACTCAACGTGTACGGCGCCTCCAAGGTGCTGGGAGAACTTTTGATCCCCGCCTATACCGATCGTTATTTCGTCCTGAGAGTTTGCGGTCTCTACGGTATCGCCGGCAGCAGCGGCAAGGGCGGCAACTTCGTCGAAACCATGTTGAAGAAAGCCCTGGCCGGAGACCCCATCCGCGTGGTGGATGACCAGGTGCTCACACCTACCTACACCGGAGATCTGGCGAAGGCTGTGCGCGATCTTATCCTCACGGGGAACTGGGGACTCTACCACCTCAGTTCAGAAGGTGAATGTTCCTGGTATGACTTCACTCGTCATATCTTTGAGTGCGCGGGAATTCAAGCGCAACTCAGTCCGGTGAAGAGCAGCACCTTTGCGAGTCCGGTGAACCGGCCCTCGTATTCCGTTCTAAGCAAAGCCAAGGTTCGGGCGCTGGGGGTGTCGATGCCTTCATGGAAGGACGCTCTGCCCAGATACCTGGAAGAACGATCAAAGACGGGTGCCCCTGCGATTCCGGTTCATGCCAGCCGTTGAAAAGCTAAGGGCGAGCTAGCGACTGACTGTTGCCGCTTGATGCTGCATCCACTTCCACGCGGTTGAGACGCTGTCTCGAAGCGTCCGCTTTGTTTTCCACTTCAACAACTTCTGCGCCCTCGCAGGATCCGCGACTAATGCCGGCGGATCGCCCGCGCGCCGGGGAACAATCTTTGTCGGCACCTTCTTGCCCGTCACTTCTTCGACGGTTGCAATCACTTCCTTTACAGAAAATCCTTGCCCTGTGCCGAGGTTTACGGTGAAGGATGTGCCTCCATTCATCAGATGGTTGAGTGCCATAACATGCGCCTCCGCCAGATCGACCACATTCGTATAGTCGCGGATGCAAGTGCCGTCGGGCGTAGGATAGTCGGTGCCGAAAACCTGCAACTCCCCAATCCCCGACGCTGCTCGCAAAGCTAACGGGATGAGATGCGGCTCCGGATCGTGGCATTCCCCGATTTCTCCGCTTTCGTCCGCACCGGCCGCATTGAAATAGCGCAGGCTGGCATAGCGCGTCCCGTAAGCGGTGGCATAGGCCTCCAGCGCCTGCTCGAAAAATACCTTGGAGACTCCGTAAGGGTTGCAGGGCAGCCTAGGATCGTCCTCCGTGATCGGCATTTTCGTGGGCGCTCCATACACCGAGCAGGTTGACGAGAAGATAATGGTGTTCTTTCCCGCGTCGAGCATGGTATTCAGCAGCGAAAGGCCGCCTTCCACGTTGTTGCGGAAATACTTCCGCGGATTCGCCATCGATTCTCCCACGTAGTGGTTGGCGGCGAAGTACATTACTCCGTCGGTCTGCTTGACCGCTTCGAGCAGCTTCTTGCTATCGTGAATGTCCCCGACGATCAGTTCGAAGCCTTTTGCCAGGAACTCAAATCCAGTCGACAGATTGTCGTAGATCAGGACATCGATCCCCGCGCGCCGCAACACGCGTGCCGTATGACTTCCGATATAACCCGCCCCGCCGACCACTAGAATTCTCACCTGAGGTCTCCTCTTTTTTCTCTCAAAGAATCTGGATGGTTAGTTGCTAGTCAGATAAACGTTCAAGAGTGAACGCGTTGGTTCGTCCGAAGCTATGCCGCAGATCGTCCTCCGGGGGTGGTAAGCCAGAATAAAACACGTGCTACGAACCGTCAACACACCGTAGGTGCACATGGACCATGCGTCCTTCAAAATGACCAAACTAACCCTTGCCGACCGCTTCATGATAACCATTTCGATAACATTGACATCGATCAAGTCAGAGGGCACAATATGGGCCTGTTGCTCAATAACGCAGTCACTTCCGCTCCACTCCCAGGTGTTAACGTCTCGTCGGCAAAGGCGAATTTGCGCCTAGCTCGCACGCAGGTAATCTACACTAAGGTAATACTCTTCTGGTTACTGGCTTCATGCTGGTCGCTTGGCCAAACCGTGAAGACCTTCGAGGGCATTGACGCCTCCCAAGTGGCCCACCCCGAATACGACGTTGATCCTAACGGAGCCGTTGGCACCAAGCAATACATGGAATGGACGAATGTCAACTACCAGGCTTTTGACAAAGTCACCTTCGCTCCGGTTTGGTCCGTTCCGCAAGCCGGCACCCTGCCTTTTCAGAAGAACGATATGACCGACTGCTACGGCGTGGGCGGCGACGGTGTTATCACATTCGATCGCCTGGCTTCACGCTGGATCATCGCGGCGCGCTCGACAGTCGTCTCCAATAATTACAGTTCCTACTACTACTGTGTCGCAATTTCGAGCACCGACGATCTGACCTCGAGCACTCTTGACTGGTACACCTACGAGTTCTCTATGAATTCGGTGTTGGGAGAGAACTCCAAGGGGAACGCCTATTGGCCGGATTGGCCCAGGTTCGGCACTTGGTCGGACGCGTATTACGTCTCTTTCGATTTGAATGACGTCAACAACGACTATCAACAAATTGGGGTTGTAGTGTGCGCGCTGGATCGCACCAACATGGTCACCGGATCGACGCCGCGTCCCATGCAATGTTTCAGTGACCCCGATCCGATTCCTACCCACGGCACTCTTTATTTGAAGCACAGTCTGATCCCCGCCGACGTCAATGGCACAAACTCACCGCCCGCAGGGCGCGACGAATATCTGATCAGCATTCAAAATCCGCCGAACAACGGAAAGACGACCACGTCGAACACGCTCAACCTGTGGGATTTTCACCTCGATTGGACCACACCGGCAAACTCGACATTTACCAATTCCAAGCTTTCCGTGCCTACGTACACTCCCGGCTGCTATAACCCGAAGGCATACGGCGTAACCTGGTGCGTTCCCGAATCGACTACGGCAGTCACGCATAATCGGATTGACTCCGTCGGCGATCGGCTGATGCCACGGATGGATTACAGGAACTTTGGCACTTACGAGTCATTCCTGGTCAGCCACACGGTACAAACTGGCGTCACCAATTTGCAGACTGGCGTTCGCTGGTACGAACTTCGAGGCAGCGGGTTGCCCACCCTTTATCAGAGCGGCACCATCAATCCCGATTCGCGTCTGTTTCGCTTCATGCCCAGCATCGCGCAGGATCGCGATGGCCACGCGGCAGCGGGTTACAACGTTTCGAGCGGGTCGACGCATCCCGGCATCCGGACATCGTGGTTCAGTCTGCGCAATCCGGGAACGCCGAAAGAACTCGTGATTTTCAACGGAGCCGGAGACGAGGAGAACTCGAACCGCTGGGGCGACTACTCCAGCATGACAGTGGATCCTAGCGACGGATGCACCTTCTGGTATGTGACCCAGTACTTCGCGCAGAATCAGACTGGAACCGGGATCAACTGGAACACCAGGATCGGAAATTTCAAGATCTCGAGCTGCATACCGAAATAGAATCTGGCAACGAGTCGACTCGAACTGACGTCTCCGGACTCCCCTGACAGGGTTGGAAAACCGCGCATTCGAAGGGAGTGCCTTCGAGCGCGCCCCTTGGCCCCGCGGCCGGACGGAAATATCATCTGATTTGGAGGCTTGTAACGTGCCGGTGGAAACCATGACTCCAGCAACCAATGATCGCGATACCGACCGGGTAGACATTCTCGGCGTCCGAGTGCGCAGGTGGAACCTTGCGCAGACCCTCGACGCCGTGGAAGACGCCATCCGCAGCGGGCGACGCACCTATGCCGTGTTCAACAACGTCTATAACGTGATCGAGGCGCAAAGCGATCCGGAATATTGCCAGGCTCTCAATGACGCCGATTTCCCCATGCCCGATGGCATCCCGCTGGTGTGGGCCAGCCGGGTTCTCGGCAAGCCCGTGGGCAGCCGGGTTTGCGGTCCGGACTTCCTGGTGCACATGAATGCTCGGGCGGCCGAAAAGGGCTATACGGTTTTCATCATGTGCGGTGGAGACCGCAAAGCCGAGCGCACTGCAGCCGCGTTTCAGGCCATGTATCCCAGCATCAAGATCGTAGGAGCCTGGACTCCGCCCTGGGGGCCGATCGAGGGCGAGAACAACAAGTACATTCTGGGCGAGATTGCTCGCACTCAGCCCGACATCTTCTGGGTGGGCCTGGGCGCGCCGCTGCAGGAGCGCTGGGTCTGGACCAATCGCAACCGCATCGAAGCCCGTTTCACCGGCGCGGTCGGCGGCGCATTCGACTATCACATTGGGATGCGCAAGCGCGCTCCGCAATGGATGCAGCACCGCGGCCTGGAATTCTGGTACCGCATCGGACAGGATCCCAGCCTGTTCTGGAAGAAGCGCCACTACCAGGACTTGCACAAGTTCGCTTTGCCAGTACTGCGGCAGGCGATAAGGCAGCGCTTCTCTTAAACGTAATCGCGGGCGCTCAAGCCCGCAGGATCGTTCTGCACTGCAGGTCCCCTGTCCAAGCTCCGCTTGGGCGGACGTTCGTAGTGCCTCCTCGCTTCAACCCTCCCGTCAGCTTGTCCCTTACTTCACAGATAAGCTCAGCCAAGGGATATCCGCGCCCGCGTTTGTGTGAGGGGAAAAGGATGGGCCACCGGGGCCGCCGCAAGTCGCAGAGTGCACCATTATCGGTGCAATATTTCGGCTAAAAAAAACTCTCGTTTCCGCGCAAAATCTAGAAAACAAAGGACCGGTATTTTTTCCGCCTCGTAGATCTATGGTTCTAAAGGTAGTTAGAGGCAAAATCTTGGAAACATTGGAGTTATGGCGTCTGCCCAGTTGCCTTGAGCCAGCAGCTTTCCGTTTGCGACGATTCGCAGCGGCCCGAAGAGCTGCGTTCGCGAGCAAGTTGTCAAAGATCCCTCGATTATCTCTGAGATAATCAATACTTCTATATGTTATCGGAAGTGATCGCCGCAATCAAGGAGAAAACTGGCGGGACTGCGGGCTCAGTTCCAAATTGGGAATCTGGAGTCGACGCTTTCCGCTTGGGTACGCAGAAAACGATGGGGAACCTCGAGAGCAGGTTCGCATGTTTCCGGCGATTTGTCGTCGCGATGTCACCTAAGAACCCCGCCCTCTCGCAAAGAGCGCGAGCTTGGACTGGGCACCCGCTTTTGTTTGTAGTGAAAAGGACGGGCCAGGTTGCGGTGGCTCGACTAGCATTTTTGACAGTCGTGCCAGGCTGGCGTGAATGCTAGAGTCTCAGTCGAAATGAGCACCGGCGTGGACCGCCGGGGCCAGCTGAATCGGAGGTAATCGAATATGAGGTTTGTCATTGCTGTTTTCTGGATCGCCGTGGCTATTGGGCTGACAGGGCTTCCTGCGACTGCCCAATCCAACAACTCGTCGCCGGACATCTATCTCTACAGTCGAGCGCAAGCCGAGTTCGACCAGTCTGTCAAAGAGGTACTGTTCCCCTGGAATGATCACGACTCGCCCTCCGATCTGAGTCCTGTTCAGGCCAATGCGTCATGGCTCAAAGAGCATTCGGATGTCTATTTCTACGTGGACGGCTATGCGTCCACGCGTGGCGACCTGATCTACAACCTGGTGCTTTCCCAGCGTCGAGCCGACTTTATCAAACAAAAGCTAATCGATTCCGGAATCCCGGAGAACCGCATTCTGCTGGCGGTCGGATGGGGTCAGCTGTACCCGGTCTGCCCGGACGAGAGCGAAGAATGTTGGAGCAAGAATCGACGCGTGCGCCTGATCTATGGGCACCAATAGCAAGGCGATCACACAGATCTTTGTCCAAAGAGCGGGGAGGTCGCGATGTCAGCTAAAGGCCCCGCCCTCTCGCCCAGAACGCGAGAAGGATGGGGCACCCGCTTGTTTGTTGGTGAGAGGATGGCGCTACTGCTGGACGTAGACGTAATCGCCGAACTGCTGCAGGGTGACATCGAGAAGGCCGTCGGAGTTGAAGTCGCCGGGCGCCAGACCCAATGCGCTGCCCGAGCCCTTCAACACGGTGACGGTTGACTGGAAGGTGCCGTCGCCGTTACCGAACCGCACATTGATCTTGGGACCGGGCTCGACGGAAACCATCAAGTCGGTTTTGCCGTCGGAATTGAAGTCTCCGACCGTGAACGATTCAGCCTGGCGGTTGCCACCGGTGGTGTAATACACGATGGGCTGGAAGGCTCCCTTGCCCTTGTTGAGCAAAATGCCGATCTCATCGTTGCGCAGCACCGCGAGATCGAACGCGCCATCTCGATTGAAGTCATCCACGGCAAGAACACGTCCGAAGGTATTGAAGCCGACACCTTTGCTGAGTACCGTGGTGTGGGGGGTGCCGAAAGTCCCGTTGCCGTTGCCCATCATCAGCGAGACGCTGCCGCCCTTTGTATTGCTGGCGACTGCAAGGTCGAGATTGCCGTCGCCGTTGAAGTCCGCAGTGACCAGGTCGATTGGTTGGCTCAGGCTAGTGTAGTTAGTCTGCGTCTGAAAAGTGCCGTCGCCGTTGCCGAGAAGAATGGAAACCTGGCCGGTGTAGCCTCCGTAATCGGCCGCGGCGATATCGAGTTTACCGTCGCGATTGAAGTCGCCGACAACAATCCGTCGAAGGTCGGTGAAGGATCCGAAGGTTCCCTTGAGCGTGAAGCTGCCGCTGCCATCGCCGAGAAAGACGCTGATCGAGTTGTCCTGGGTAAAGGCAAAGTCGAGCTTGCCATCGCCATTGAAGTCGCCAAAAGCCATGCCGCGCGGCGGGTCGACAAGGTTGCGAGCGATGAAGGAGCCAAAGTCGAAGGTGCCGTCGCCGTTGCCCAGCAGACACAAAATCGGAGCGCTGCCGCTGATGATATCGAGCTTGCCGTCGCCATTGAAATCCGCAACCAGAGTTGACCACGATGAGACGTTTCGGTCGTAGAGCTTGGGGGCGTTCAAAGCGATGGTGGTAATCGGGGCGTGAACTTCGACGACTCCGTAGCTCGAACTCGAGTTTCCGCCGCCGGGAGCGGGGTTGGTCACGGTGATAAATCCGGCGGTCGGATTTGCGACATCAGAGCTCAGGATTTGCGCCTGCAGCTCGCGCGTGGAGACGAACGTGGTCGCGCGCCCGTTGCCGTTCCAGTTCACGACTGCGCCGCGCACGAATCCGGCGCCGTACACCGTTAGCGTGAAGGCGTTTCCCATCGGCACAGCTTGCGGGTTAACCGGAGCCGTCACCGTTGGGACGGCGTGGGTGACCGCCATGGCAGCGACCGACAGGGAGAGTATCCCGGTTGCAAGAAGAAGCCATTTGTGGAGTCGGAGACGTGTCTTCATCAATTCCTCACGGCGTGGTGGAAAGCGTGGATTCGGGAGGCGCGAGTCTCCTCGGCGGGGGCCCACCTACCAGATTGCACTCTAGATATCGGCCTGTCAAGATGAACAAGTTTGCACATTTATAGCGTCCGGAACCCCGTATTTGGCCGAGATTTGCCATATTCTGACCAGCGAATTCGAGCGCGAAAAGGGAAGCCGACGCATTCGCGATTTCGTCGAAGGTTTCGGTCAACGCTTCGAAGATTGCAACAGGGGTTCGCTCTCCGGGATATACGGCGAGGAGTCGTCGCCAAGCGACGCATCGACAATTGCCATGAACTTTCGGGCAAAGGCAACGATGCGAGCGTCGTGATCGGCGGGTGAATACGTGGGGACTTCTTCCTTTGCCAGGAAACTCGAAATCGCGTGCGCACAATCGTCAGCATCGCCCATACGAAAGAAAGATGAGCCTGGGGCGGCCTGTTCAATGTGAACCGGGAAGTCCGAAGCGATTACGGGCTTGCCCAAGGCGCGGGCATCTTCGATTACCGTGCTCCAGCCTTCGAACTTTGAGGGTTGCAAGACGACTTTGCAGGCGCGAACCAGGCACATTTGATCGTCGCGCGGGATCATGCCCAGAATGTGTACCTGCGATTCAATGCCGAGATCTTTGATCTGCGCCTTGAGTTTAGGAAAGAACTCAGGATGGCGGTTATCTTGCGTGGGTCCGGTGCAGACCAGATGCACGGTCAGACCTTGCTGTTTGAGTTTTGCAGCCGCTCGGAAAGCGGTCAGATGATCCTTGTGAATCCAGAACTGATTACAAAGGATGACATAAGAACTGGGAAGCTTATATTTCGCAACCACGGGCGCGGGATCCTGGAACCAGGACGGTAGCGGCACAGTGGTGAAGTGCAGAATATGGGTTCGCGCCATCGGAGGTCCGTAAGCGCGGATGGCATCTTCGAGTGCACAGCGGCTGCTGAAAACTACGTGACGGTTGGGATCGCGGAGTAAAGCGGGAAAGCTTTTGTCGCGCGCGGCCCGGGCCAACCGCGAAAAGAATTCTGGCAAGAAGCAATGTTGAAGGTCGGGGATCCACGCAATGGTAGTGGGCATCAGGCGCGTGTAGGCAACGGAAACCGGGAACACAACTTCAACCCGTGCTCGCCGCGCTGCTTTGGCCAATTCTGGCGCGGCTTCGCGCAGCAGGACCGCCGAGGCTCCCGAACTGAGCCGTTGCGCCAACACGGCAAAGCGGGTGTTGCCGAATATTTTGTCCAGCAAGGATTCGTAGACCACGACGTTGTCCGCGAGCGAAGCGACTTCTTCGAACATTTCGGCATTGCTGCGGCAAAACAAAGTAATGCGAGGACGCTCGGTCGCAGGCAGGTGCGACAGGGCGCGCACCAGATTATGGGTGTAGATCACTCCGCCGCGCCAGCGGTCGAGAGCGACGATGCCAATGTGTGGCTGTGAACCGCTCACGATAGGACTCCTTCGTAGCGCAGGAGCTCGCCCAGCCCGCGCGACAAATCGGTATGAGGCGACCAGCCGATCATGGAGCGGAGGGCAGCCACGTCGGCTTGCAGATGGGGCCGCTCGATCGGACGCACTTTCTTGGGGTCGGTCTCAATGGTTAAGGGTTTGCCGAGGAGAACGGAAATACGCTCGACCACTTCCTGGATCGACACAGAAAACCCGGTGCCTAAATTAACCGTCGTAACTCCAGGCGTTGACTTCTCGACCATTTCAACGACTGCGCGTGCGGCGTCCACCACTGGGACGAGATCGCGTTTTGGAGTCACGCTTCCCAGACTCAACACCTTCGACCCATTGTTCTTGATCTGGGTGATGATCTCCGGAAGAATGTGGGGATTGGTCTCGTGTGGTCCATAGAGATTGAAGAGGCGGCCGACTACGAAATGGCGTTCGGGATGGAGGGTCGCTTCCAGTTGAATTAGCTTTTCGCCTGTCCATTTGGTGAGGCCATAGATGCTGAATGGACCAGCCGGGTGGGATTCGTGATGCGGCTTTTCGCTGGCCGGGTAGACGTCCGCTGTGCTGGCGAACCAAAAGCGAAGCACGTTGGCCTCGCGGCAAGCGGTCAGGACGCATTGTGTCCCGTGAATATTCAGGCTGACGGTGAGGCTGGGATCGCGGTTGGCAGCGGGGATGAAATGCAGCGCGGCCAAGTGGATTACGGTGGCTGGACGTTCGCGCAGGAATATCTCAGTCATGGCGGCCTGATCGCGAATATCCTGGCAAATGAATTTGAAGCGTGGGTGGGTGGCAAACGGAGCTAGAAACTGCCACTTTCCGGAAAACAGGTTATCCAGTCCAATGACTGGAACTTGTTGCTGCAACAGGTGTTCCACGACATGGGAGCCAAGAAAGCCGGCTGCACCGGTAACCAACCAAGGCCTAGGGTTCATTTTGGTCCACGAAGGGGCGGGGGGAACGTGCCCCGAGCTAACACTCAAGATAAAGCCACACACCCCTGTCGCGCAAGCATTTGTTTTTATGTTGGTCCCATCTTCGCTATCACTAAGCTCTTTAAGGATATATTCAGGCGTTCGGCAACGCTAGGGAGGCGCAGCCGCTAAACTCGAATCACGCGACAGAATAGGGGGCGGGGCTTGCCCGGACATACAGTGAGCGTCGGGGTTTCAGATTGACAGGGGCTCGCGGAACCATCCCATCTACATTGGCTGGGAGGCGGGTATTCCTTAACAGCGGGAGATTTCAACAACGACGCCGCTCCCGATCTGGCAGTCGCCCCGACGGTACGTCGGGCCCGAATCAACCATCCTCCAACTGCAATCAACTAATCATTGTCCGGGCCTTCCATCGGGGTTTTGTCGTTGATGAAGTAGTTGGCGTCGAGGGGCGCGGTAATTTTCTTGAAACGACTTGGTTTGCTGGAGAAGCTGAAAAACTCCTGCAGATCGCCGTTCGCGTAGGAATCCGCGTAGGTGCCGGGAGAAATCGGGCCGAGGCCGCCGAAGACGTCTTCGACGAACCTTAAAACTGAGCCGAAGTCATGGTTCGTATTGCTGATAGTGGCGGCTGGAGTGTAAGCCGAGACCACGAGAAACGGCACGCGGAAACCATATTCGAACGATGCGGCTTCAGGTGGTGCGCCGGAGGGAAGCGCCGGGGGTGGAACGTGATCGTACCAGCCTCCCCAATCATCCCAGGTAATGAGGATGGCGGTGTCGTACCAATAGCCCTTGTTGCCGTTGGTCACGTCGCAGGTGGTGTTGCCGCCAATGGCGTTGACGATTGACGCGACCCAAGCGGGGCCGGTGCCATTGCTCGATCCCGCGTGATCGGACTGTGGAGCGTTGGGAATCACCCAGCTGACCTGCGGTAGCACGCAATTCGCATTTTTGATGTCTTTCAACACGTCCGACGGGGTGAGATCGAGATGATTGTTATATTCGGAACCGGTACAGACGAGCTGCCCTTGGGAATTCTTTTCAGGTACGCAGATGTGGTCGATCGCATCCGGCGCTGACCAGAGCGATCCCGCGCCTGGCGTGTAGTACTTCCAACTGATGGGTTGGAAAGGTTGGGGTGGGTTATCGAGCAAATCTCCGAGGGTCTGGTGCTCGAAGCACGGGTACATGGTTGTGGATTCGCTACGGGTGTTGGGATTGATCAGCTGAACGGTTTCGCCGTTGGGAGGATCCATTTCGGCGGTGGGGGCGATGCATCCCAGGTTGGCGCCGATTGGTTGTTTTCCGTTTAACAGCGGGGCCTCGGAAACGAACCAGGTAGGGTCGTTGCCGTTTCCGGCCTGTGAAGTGCCACCGAAAAGCAATTGATGAGCAGTAAAACTTTCTCCCTGATTGGTCTGGAACATATTGTTCGCGTATCCGTACTGCGACGCGATCTGGAAGTAGGGAGCCACATCTTTGTATTGAACGTAGGCGAACTGCGGGTTGGACGGTGGGCATTGCGTGCCTTTGGGCAGGTTGCTATCGCAGACCACGTGGATGCGGTTGGCCCCGTCCATGGCGCAGTTGCCCGTCTTGGCGTTAAGGTCGCACATGGCAAGAAAGGCCGGGTGGGAGTGAACGGGATCGTAGTCGTCCACCGGGATGTTGTCCCCGGAGTTGTATACCGATGACAACGGGATCGAGATTAGCGGAACCTTAACCACGGTCTTCTTGCCGTTTTGCCACTGCGAGGCTAAGCCTTCGTTATTTGGGGCGAGCGCGGCACCCGGCAGGTAATACTGATTGCTGGGCGAATTGCTGCCAAATAGGTTGTCGGGGGTCCGGTTCTCTTGAATCACAATAATGACGTGTTTGATAGGGTTTGGATATTGAATCTGAGCTTGCGATGCGACTGTCCCGAGAACCAACAGTAAGAGACCCCTGACGGCAAATTTCATGTTTCACCCCTCCTGGAACGACCTCTTAGATGACACGGCGCGGATTAACGTTGGGAGTTATTTCTAGTCGGGGGAACCGACCGGCTTATGCAAACTATGACGCCGAAGGGCCGCACTGTCAAGGCAAAATGGCAGCCTGGCGCGGATCCTGCAACTAAATCCTCGCAAATGAACTCGTTCCCTTGGGGCACCCGAACTGAACAAGAAAAACGCCCCCGGTGGCCCGAGGGCGTTTCGGTTACTTGTAAGTGGTTACTGCTTTTTGTTGTTGTGCTTGTCCTTGTAAATCTGTTTCGATACTTTGTTCTGCTGCTGGTTGATCTGATTCTTCTGCTGCTGGGTTAAATGACCGCCGTTGGCGGCGCGATCAGCCTGCTTCTCCTGGTTGATGGCGGCTTCTTTGTTCTCCAGGTTGCTGGCCTCACCTGCGGTCAGCTGTCCGCTCTTTATGCCCTGGCCGATGCGATCCTGCTGATTTTCCGAGCGCTGGCCAATCTTCTGCGAGCCGTCGTATTGGGTGGCGGCGTTATGCTTGTCTTGATAAATCTGTTGCGAAAGGCCCTTTTGCTGCTGCTCCAAGGCAGTGCGGTCGGCCGAGGTCAGATGACCGTTGTCCTCGGACTTCATCGTATTTTCTTCCTGGTTGATCTGTGACTCTTTCTTCTCCAGGCTGCCAGCTTCGCCGGCGGTGAGTGAGCCATTGTCTACGCCATTGGCGATGCGGTTCTGCTGAATCTGCTTGCGCTGGTTGACCGTCTTGTACCCGTTTTGCGGAGGGGTAGCGGGTGAGGTCGGCGCGCCGGACGTTGGTGAAGTACCGGGCGCGGGCGCTGCGGTGGTCGTCGGCGCCGTCGGCGGGTTGGCCGGAGCGGTAGAAGTCTGCGCAGCGGCGGGCAACAGAAACGCTGATAAAGCCGCACTGAGTAACGCCATTTTAGTGTAGTTCGTCATATTCAGTTTCTCCTTGTAGGGGGGTTGTCAATGTTTCTCGCTTTCCTGCAGACTCCATGGCTGTCAAAGTCAAAAACACCGGCCTCAGGGAATAGTTGCGCGGGGGTCAGCTCATACCCACGCACGCGCGAATCAACCTATTGATTCCAATAGATCAAGATGGGTTGTTTTACTGCTTTCATTTGACCATTAGGATACCGTGTACGACTCTCCATGTCTATTAACTTGACGGGGGACGTGCCCGGGGGGCGTCAGCGAGAAACCAGTTCTTCACCCGGGCCAAATCGCAGGCCCCAGGGCAGGGTTCCATCCTCCGTTGGAGGATTGAACTTCGACCGGAATGACAGAGAGTTTGGAATGAAAAAAGTGATACCGAGCCACCCTGCACCGCTAATCGTCGTCGAGGGGGATGGGCGGAGTTTTGTCGTGGAGGAAATAGTTGGCGTCGTAGGGTGCGGGAATCGTACGGAAACTGTGCCGCTTGGTAAAGTCAAAACAGTCGGAAAGATTGTCGGCACGCGAGTCTGCGAATCCGAGCGAGCCGAGATCGAACTTTTCCTCGATGAATTTCAGAATGCTCCCGAAATCATGGTCGACGTGAGAAATATAATGTTGCCTCGCGTAGGCTGACACCACGATCATGGGCACGCGGAACCCGTATTCGTAAGAATCGTAGATGGGGGGTGCGACGTGGTCGTACCAGCCTCCCCAGTCGTCCCAGGTAATGAAAATCGCGGTGTCGGACCAGTAGGGGCTGTTGCCCACGGCATTCACAATGGATGCCACCCAGGAGGGCCCAGTGCCCAGGTTGAAGCTGGGGTGGTCGGACTCGGCTCCGTTGGGAATCACCCAGCTCACGGCTGGCAACTGGAAGCCGGAGATGTCGGAAAGAACCTGCTTGGGATTCAAAATGACGTTATTCCAATCCTCACCAAAGCGAATATGTTTAATCGCGTTCGGCCCGGTCCAGATCGTGTTGGCCGATTCGGTGTAGTAGCGCCAACTGACCCCCTTGGCATCGAGCAGATCGAACAGAGTCGTATGCTCGAAACACGGGTACATTCTGGAAGACTCGTTCCCGACAGGATCAATCATTTCGACGTATTCTTTGACCGGGGATGTGCATCCCGTGTCGTCGCCCGTATCCGGCGCCCCGAGTGGATTCTCGGCAGCAAACAAGTCGCTGGTCTCGAAAGGCGCGGAGGTCCCGGAGATGATGAATTGGTGGGCGGGGAAGCTTGGCCCCTGATTGGTCTGAAACATTCGATCGGCGAAAGTATACTGCTCGGCCAGTTGGAAATACGGTGCTACTTCCGACGGATTAACATACTTGAATTGAGCAGCGGCCGGCGGGCATTTGGGAGGGCCACTCCTGCAAGTGATGGCAAGCTTGTCGGCGCCGTCCATTTTCCCGTTGTCGTACATCAGTTCGAACGAGTTGTGTCCGTGGGCGATATCGTAGTTGTTCCGTAGCGGCTGCGGCTGCAGCTTAATGATCTGACCCTTGGAATTCAATCCACTGCTGGCGATGTCCGCGCCCTCGGCAACCAAAACGGGGTCTTGAAACATGTTATCGGTCGAACGGTTCTCCTGGAAAATCACAATCACGTGCTGAATTTTCTGCGCGTTCAACTGTGCGGTTGTAAGCGGCGCGAATAGCAAGAGAACTGAGACTACACGCTTCATTTCGACTCCAGGAGGATTGCAGAATGGATGGGACCTGCCGCTTCCTCATTCGGATTCCCATGGCAGCTCCGAGCCGCGGGCATTATACATCGGATTGCCCGATTTTGAGTCCCTTACGAAGCGGGAAATTCCAGGGAAACACAAGTCAGGCGTGGGACCTTGGTTGAGGTCCCACGCCTGTAGTAGTTGAGGTTGAAGAGCCGGGGTCTATCGTGATTACTCCGGAGTGGCGACGAAGCCCGTGCTGATGTCCCCGCTGCCAAAGAAACCCACGAGCTGGCCCTTGTCGTTGATGCCATTGACCGTGGTCTGGCCAATGCCCTTGGGATCGTCGACTGACGAGAATTTGCCGTTCTGATAGACGAACCCGTGGTTTGCACCGGCGCTGTCGGTGTAGAAACCAACAACCTGGCCTTTGTTGTTCAGACCCAGAGCCTGGGTGCCCGTGCTATCGGGAAAATCGAGCGTGGTGAATTTGCCGAGGTTCAGCAGGAAGCCGTGATTGACCATGCCTGAATCGACATAGAATCCGCAAACCTGCTGCTCGTTGTTGACGCCGGTCGCCTGAGCTCCGTTCACGGCCGCCGGAATGGTGATGACTTCAAAAATCCCTCCGTACTCGTCGTAGATGTACGGGAAGTCGGGGGTGCTGTTGGTGGCGCTCATGCTGTAGTAGCCGGAGGCCTGGCCGTGATCGTTCTGGCTCAGCAACTGGTTGAACGCCGTTCCTGGATAATCGACCGTGAAGTATCCGGAGGTGCCGCCAAAGAAGCCGTGAGTCACGTTGCTGGTGTCGACGTAGAAACCATCGGTGCGGCCGTTGTTATTAATCCCAATAACCTGGGTCATGGCCGAGCCGGGGTAGTTCTCGGTGGTGAAATCGCTGGGCGGCACGAGTGTGAAACCGCTGTTGCTGTTGAAGTTGTGGTATCCAGCGATTTTGCTGGCGTTGTTAATGCCAAGCAACTGGGTAAACTTGTCGTGGGGGTATTTGATGTTTTCGAAGCTGTATTTGGTAGCGGGAGCCTGAGCCCATCCTGAAGCGCACAGTGCGAGTCCCAGACCGAAGCTAAGAGCGAGTGATTTAAAGTTCATTTTTCTCTCCTTGTGACCTAATGAATGTGTTGGTTTAAAGTTTGAAAGCATATAGCCTACTTAGTGCTGCTGTCTGCTGGCGACGAACCTAGCGGGTTCGGAGGTAACTGCCGGATGACCTGTTTCCCCGCTCACTTATAAAGGCGACATTTCGAAACAGATTCCCTCACCCTCACGTCATTTATTTCTTTTATTTCTGATCAAGCCTCTCCGGTAAACCCCGGCAGAGCCAGCGGCAATCAACCCGCCTGGCAGGCGCCAGCTCCGGGAATGATTGGCTAATTGAATGATTGGCCAACTAATGATCGGCCAACTAATGATCGGCGAGCTGTGGAGCAGATTGCTGAGTTTGCTGGTTCCATCGCAGAACGAGGCGGTGAAAAAGCGCAAACTCTTTCACGTTGACACGGGTAAAGCGAAATGCCAAAATCGCGCTGGTTCCAGGGTCTTCCTGACGCCTGCCGGGCATCGGCATTTCGGTTTAAAGTCGCAACCTTCGCGCTCTGCAGGAGGCAACTCGTCCGCATGGAATTTAGCTTTCCGAAGACATCATCCCTCCCACTTTTTATTCTCGTTCTAATCCTCGCCGGCAGCAGGGTAGCGGTAGGACAGTCAGAGAGCGTGGTCTACAGCTTTCAGGGAACTGCGGACGGCGATATTCCGATGGCCGGCTTAATCTCCGACGCGGCGGGCAATTTCTACGGCACGACCAATGGCATCGGCGATCCATGTCACAGCGATTGCGGCACTGCGTACGAACTGACGCCAGCGACCGGCGGAGGCTGGAACGAGATGGTGCTCCACAACTTCATAGGCGGTGGTGATGGTAGAAGTCCTGTCGGCGGCCTGATTTTCGACCAAGCGGGTAATCTGTATGGCACGACAGAGTTCGGCGGCTCGGGTTTTGATGAGGGAACGGTTTTCGAACTATCGCTGCAAGACGGTGTCTGGACGGAGACAATTCTTTATAAGTTCAAGGGCGGAGCCGACGGTGCTCAACCTACCGCCGGCCTGGTTTTCGACAAAGCCGGAAATCTTTATGGCACGACCCTCGCCGGTGGACAACCGCAATTTGGCTATCGTGATAACGGCACGGTGTTCCAGCTGAAACCGTCGCAGGGGGGAACCTGGACCGAAACCGTCATCCACACATTCGGGGTGGGCAAGGATGGGTTTCAACCCTACGCGGGCCTGACGATTGACCAGGCAGGCAATCTATACGGGACTACGCTTGCGGGCGGGGGAGGGAGTTGCCAATATTTCGGCACGCCCGGTTGTGGTGCGGTCTTCGAGTTGGAGCCGCCTGCCAAGCGGGGCGGCGCCTGGACCGAGAAGGTGCTCTACCGGTTCAAAGGCGGCACCAGTGACGGCCAGGCTCCCGACGCCGCATTGATCTTTGACCCCAAAGGCAATCTCGACGGAGTGACGCAGGACGGCGGGATCTGCAGCGTTTCTGGCTTTTGTGGCACAGTCTTCCAATTGACGCCCGGTGCTGCCGGCGCTTGGACAGAGAGCGTGCTTTACAGCTTCACGGGTGGGAGTGACGGAGGTTTTCCTCGCGGCAGCCTGATTCTCGATGGGGCCGGCGATCTCTACGGTACGACCGAATTCGGCGGCACCGGCGGCATTTGTCGAGACAACAACAGCTGTGGCACGGTTTTTGAGCTGAAGCCGTCGAAGAGCGGTCCCTGGAGTGAGACCGTCCTGTATAACTTCACGAAGGGTCGCGACGGATACTGGCCTGTGGCTGGCTTAATCCGCGGAAAATTCGACGCGCTCTTTGGCACGACCGTTCTAGGCGGAAAGGGAATGTGCAAGAGCGGCACTAAGATTATAGGGTGTGGTACCGTATTCAAAATCCATCCCTGATCTCCGAAACCATAAACTCCATACTTTCATTTCAGAAATCGTTTGCTCTTAAGCAAATGGAGGCAGGCTGCAAATCCGAGCAGCTTGCCTCCAAACGTTCTAAATCATCTCTCTAACATCGCCTTACTGCAATTTGCCAGTGCGTCCAGCTTTGTTGCCACTGGCAGCGCAGTAATCCTGGTCGCCCTGAATGGTCAGGACGGCCCCGCCGACATCGCCGCCGGCTTCGGTAAAGGTGCATGCTCCTCCAGAACCGTTTGCCGCGGTTACGCCCGACTGTTTAAAGTGCGAGCGCAGTACGCCCATCGCGTTGAGGGGAAGGAAGTCCGGGTAGATGTTCACGACTTGAGTCTGCGCGGTGGAGATCAGAGCACTAACCCCGGTTGGGATTGGGGCGTGAGCGACCACACGCAGAATGTTCCAAATGGGATAGCTTCCCGATGCCACATTCGCAAAGCTGACGATGCCAGGGCACGGAGCCGTGCAGGTGGGAAACGTTCCGTCGATGTAATTCAGGTTGATGGGGTCAACCCCATCCACTGCCAGGTATCGGACGTTCGGCGACTGGCCCGCGAAATTACCGACGCTCCAGAAACCATAGCCGATAGAGTCGCCGGTAGCTGCAGATTCAATTTCAGAGAGTTCTTCGCCGTTGCCGATTGCTCTCCAGCGGAACCCTCCGCCATTGGACAGGTTCAGCGGATTACCGCAAGGCGCTCCGGGGCAGGTTGTGCCCTGACCTGTTGCCGGATTCACTCCCAGTTCCTGGGTCGAACTGGTCTCCAGGTTCCGCGGAATGTTGAACTCCATCGTGGTGAAAGTTCCAGAGAGAGGCTCGCGGGTAATGACATTGAGCGGCACCGTAGCCTGCCCTGGGACCGACGTGAGGTCTTTGGTGTAAGCGTAGGCGCCGTTCAAAGCGAAGGTGAGATCGCGACGATTGACACTGAAGAATGATGTCGAGTCGCCAAAATGCCCGGAATTCTGGGCGCTCCCTTGTTGCGCGTTGACGGCGACGATTACGACTTGAGCTCCGACATCGACCGTCTTGTGCGCGGGAATCGCCTGGCCAGTGATCGGGTCAGTTCCGCTCAGCGCATAAATAGCGGGCGTCGACGATTTGCTGCTGAAATGGCTCAGGATTGCACTTCCGACTGGGCCTGGCCCATAACCGAGGCCGTCATAGTTGGTAGTGTTTAGCGCAGTCAAAACACGGGTTTCTTCGAATAAAGCGTCTTCTGGACGAATGTCCGAGGGCGCTGCGTTGAAGGCCTGGCCTTCGAGAACGTTGATCACGGCCTGGGGAATCGCGGTGTCGGTCAAGGTGGGAATCAGGTTGTCTCCCGCTGTGCCCGCGGGAAACAGAATATTGAAGGTGGAGGCCGGTTCGGCAAAGAACAACTGTTGCCCGATAATGCTGTCCACCGCAATGTAGCTGCAGACGATTGTCGGATTGGAAGAGTTATTCCACACGATCCAGACGTTCCCGGTCTCTAGAAGGCCGGTGCCCCGGTTGTCCACGCCTTGGGCGCCGTTTTTCTTCGTCCAGATATTCTGTCCGCAGATCCCTCCGCCTTCCGCCGGCCCTGCCGCCAAGGCGAACGAATTGAACGCACCGCTCGAGCCTGCGGCATTAAAGTAAGGTTTGACTGCTGCAAAGCAGTTCGCTCCGATGAGCATGATCAAGGCTAGCGACGTCGCCGCTAGCAGTTTCGTGGCTCTCTTCGTCATTTCAGTAGTCCCCTTCGGCGCGGGAGCTCAATCGAAATGTCTTCCCTAGCGCGGCCTCAAGGTTGCCCTCGGGCTGTTACACGCCGATGACCTGCGCATGAATGTTAGGTTAAAATTTGGCTACCAAGGCATAAACAGGAAAGGACAAAAGCCCTCAGAAATTCGTGGTGAGACGGAGATTGTAGCTGCGCGGCGGAGCAATGGCGTTGCCGGAAAACAGGCCGGCGAAGTCGATCACGTTTAGCCGGTTATTGATGTTCTGAACATCGGCTTGCAACCGCATAGCTAACTTATCCTTCTTCCACAAATCGGCGCCGGCGGAAGCATCAATCGAGAGCGAAGGCTTCACCCGGCCCGTGTCGAAATTCACTCGACTCACGATTGCCTGTCCATACTGTGCGATCGCTTGTTCTTGCGTTCCATCGAATTCCACCGGCAGGCCACTGCCGTACTCAGCTCCCAGTGCCACCCACAATCGCTCGACAATCTGATAGCGAAAGCGAGTTCGCACGGTACTGCGCTGGTCCTGGCTGACCCAAAAGCGCCCATTGGTCTGGCTGAGGGCGTTCGTGGCGTCGGTCCCGAGAAATAACCCGCCGGTGACTGGAAGATACGCAGAACCCACCATGTAGGAATAGCTGACAAATCCCGACAGACGGCGCCAATGCGGAATATCGAGTTTTCCTTCGGCTCCGTAAATGTTCGATTTGCGAAAGGCGATTGGGAAGCTGACGGCGGTATCGAGCAACTGGTCGTCATCGGCGTAATTGTTCACGCGCCGGTCGAAGTAATTGACGTCCAGCCTGAGTTTTTGGAAAAAGCCCTTGGTGAATCCGACCTCGTAGTAATTCCCATGCGAAGGCTCCACTGGCAGGCGCAGAACTTCGGGATTCAAGGAGACGATTTCGGGGGAACTCGAGAGCAGGATATTTTCGAAGTCAGGAGTTTGAAAAACTCGATCGTAGGATGCGTGCAGCACCAGATCAGCCGAACGAAAATAGCGCGCGAGTCCTAGGCGCGGACTCACCGCGTTCTGGTTCACCAACAGTTGATAGTGATCCCAGCGAAGACCCGCGCTGACGGTCCAGTTGCCAAGGCGAATCAAGTCCTGCACAAAAGCGGATTGCTCGAGACTCGGACGATTCTCGGCGAAGTTATAGATGGGCGGCGTGCCGGGATCGAATTGAGTGAAGTCAGTGATCACATCGCTGAAGTGCTCGCGAAGGAATGTGGAGTCTGATTCGACACCAACTTTCCATTCCTGATTGCTGTGATGGATCGAAATCGTGCCTTTGAAATATCCCTCTCGAAAGCCGTTCTGCTGGAAGACAATGATGGGCGTCGAGAACGGATTTGACGAGAGGCCTTCGGAGTCGTCCCTGACCATGCTGTGGAGATCTGCTACAACGTTCGGCGAAAACAGATGCTGATAAGACACAATTCCCATCGTCTCGTAATTGTTCTTATCCTGCCGCTGGCCCGCGGTCTGTTGGACTAACTCGTTGGGCACGAGAAAACGGGAGAATTCATGGCGGACCGACAGACTCAATCGGTCGTGATTGGTGAAATCTCGCTCGTAGCTGGCACCGAAATCGCCTGTCGTACCGTTGTTGGTATAGTTCTGCACGACCGGAGGGTTCAAGTAGCGCTCGGTCATCGCGCCTTCGGCGTTGAACCCGAGCGTATTCTTTCCCCAGCCATACTGAGTAAGCAGATAGCCGTCGGCTGTGTCGAAGCTGCCGCCCGCCAATACGGCTTCTCCGTGGAGGCCTGCCCCAAAATCCTTGGCAGTCACCATTTCGACCACGCCGCCCATTTTTCGTCCGTACTCGGCCGGGATACCGGCGGTGTAAATGCTCATCGATTGGACGTCATCGGCTTCAATCTCAGGGCCAAAACTCGGCGAGCGGTTGTCGGTGAGTGGAATCCCGTCGACCACCAGTTGAGTCTGATATTCCGAGCCACGTGGGTGCAAAACGGCATTGCCTTCGTAGAGCCATCCGGGCTGGGAGTTGACCAGGTCCTGCAGCGAGCGGCCGGGAAGGGAAGTCACCCGGTCCGCGATTGTATCCTTGCCAATTTGATTGATCGCGCCGGAGCTATGGGGATCGATCAGCGTAACCGCATCGTTGACCGTAACGGAGGTGCTCATAGGCGCAATTCTGAGAGTTACGTGATATTCGGCGGGAACCGCAGATCGGATTTCGATGGAATCGGAGAAGAGCGCGAATCCTTCGCGCTGCACTTCGAGACGATACACTCCGAAGGGAAGTAGCTTTGCCGTGAGGTTTCCGGTTTCGTCCGTAACCAGAGTCTTGCGGACCTGACTTCCCTCACTCACCAATTGCACTGAACTCTTTACGCCGAGCCCGGTTGGATCGGTCACCTTGAGCCGCAATTCTCCGCTGTTGCTTTGCGCGCAAAGCGAGACAGCCCAAAGGATGAGGATTAGACCGCTCTTTTTCGTCAACGCCCTATTCTAGGCGATTCCCAGCCTGCCTTGAATCAAACTATGGTACCGTGTGCCCGCAGAGGCAAGACTTGTCGCGGATTTGGTTAGTGCGTCGCTTAGTTCGCGGAGATGGCGGTCTTCGGTGAGATAACTGATTACCATCATTCGGAGGACACTGTGTCCATTCACTCTGGTTTCTGAAATCCAGCGGTGCCCGTCGCGCGTGACTTCATCCACGATACTGTTATGTACTTCCTCCAGTTGTTGTGCGCTCAAGCTTGGCGCCTTGAACCGGAAGGCCACAATGGGCAGAATTTGGGGAGTAGCCAACTCGAAATGTTCAGAGGATGTCACCCAAGACGCAAAACTCCGTGCCAGTTTGAGCTGACGATCGATGTGTTCCTCGTAAGCTTTTCTGCCGTGGACCCGCAGTGTGAGCCAGAGTTTTAGCGAGTTCATGCGTCGCGTCCATTGCGTGCTGATGCGCGAATTGTCGATGCCTTTGGACTCGGCCGCTTTTGGCATGTATGGAGCCGCGACGGCAAAAGCGCGCTCCAGCATTTCGGGATGGCAAGTCAGAATTACGCCGGCGGCGAGTGGCATCGCCAGCCACTTGTGGGGATCGATTGTAATTGAATCGGCTCGTTCGATGCCGCGCAGCAGGTTTCGGTGCTGATCGGAAAAAATCGCTGATCCCCCGTAGGCGCCGTCGACGTGCAACCACAAATCGTGACGACGGCATATTTCCGCGATCGCCACGAGATCGTCTACCGCACCGCTGTTCGTGGTTCCGGTTGTGGCGACCACGCAGAAAGGTTTATTTCCAGATGCAACGTCTGCCTCGATTGTCCCTTCCAGGATTTGCCGATCGAGTTGTATATTCTTGTTCACTGCGATCCGCCGCAGTGCTTTTCGTCCAAGTCCGAGCAGGCCGGCCGATTTATCGATGGAGTGGTGGGCCTCGTCGGACGCGTAGAGTACAGGTCGCGCACCAATCGAAGCTACACCTTCCTCGATCGCGTTAGGAAACTTCGCCGCGAGGGCGAGTGCCAGTCCGGTGAAGTTGGCCTCATTGCCGCCAGAGGTAAACGTCCCATTGAATTCACCGGGCCAGCCTACGCGTTCTCCAATCCAGCGGATGGTTTCGTGCTCGATTCTCGATGCCAACTGCGAGCGCTTAACGGTTGCGAGTTGCGGATTGAGCGCGGCTACCAGTGCCTCAGCCACAACGCCGATGTAAGTGGGCGTCGGATTCATCAGCCCGAAATAGTTCGCGCTGGGAACATGAAAGCCCTTGTCGACCATTTCGCGGAAAACTTCGTCGAGTACTTTGTCCGCGTCTTCTCCTATTTCGGGCAGGACGTTGTTGAGTGCGGCAAACGTTCGTTGTTCAATCGGAAGCTGCACCGAGCGTTCGGGTAGGGAAGCGAAGAAGCTGTCGATCTGATCGATGAGATGGTACCCGAGACGGCGGCGGGTGGCGGAATCCAGGTCGAAGCGCATGGCAATTTGATTCTAGTGGTTAGGGCAAAGATGCGGTCTATCCGAATCTTGCGTTTAAACGACACTGGCTCACGAAACACGGCGGCCCTGTCATTCTAAGCAACGCGAAAAATCCGTAGATTTGCTGCGGGACGAGGGCTATTCCTTGACATCCTCGGGGCTTGCTACTTTTTCGGGCCGCAGCAGGGGGAACAGAATCACGTCGCGGATCGTGTGGGAATCGGTCAAGAGCATGGCCAGGCGATCCACTCCAACGCCACAGCCCCCGGCCGGCGGCATACCGTAGGACAACGCCCGAATGTAGTCTTCGTCCATCTGGTGAGCTTCTTCGTCGCCGCGCTCGCGTTCTTTGAGTTGCTGTTCGAAACGGCGGCGCTGATCCTCCGGATCGTTGAGTTCGCTGAAGCCGTTGGCAATCTCCATTTGCCCCGCATAGATCTCCCAGCGCTCGGTCCAGTCGGGTTCGTCGGCTTTCTGTTTGGAGAGCGGCGAGACAGCGGTAGGGAATTCGTAGATGATGGTCGGCTGAATCAGTTGTTCCTCGGCCACAGCATCAAACAGGTTGGCGATGGTTTTTCCGACTGGCTCGTTGGGGTCGTAGGCGATATGCGCGTGCGCGGTGTTGAATCTTTCCACGAGCGCTTTCACTGATTCACGAGAGCCGAAGTCCGGCAGGGCTGGTTTCGCCCCTGCCGCGTCCGGCCAGTAATGAATGATCGCTTCCCGCATGGTCATGCGGCGCCAATTCGATCCGGCCCAGTCGATCTCGTGCTCGCCCCACTTCGTTTTCGTTCCTCCGATGACGTCGATGGCGGCCTGCTCAATTAACTGCTGCGTAAGATCCATGATCCCGCGATAGTCGGTATAAGCCTGGTAAAACTCGAGCATGGTGAACTCGGGATTCCAGCGCCATCCCAGACCCTCGTTGCGGAAGTTGCGATTGATTTCGTAGACGCGGTCGAAGCCGCCGACGGTCAGCCGCTTGAGATAAAGCTCGGGAGCAATGCGCAGGTACAAATCCATGTCGAGCGTGTTGTGATGCGTGATAAAGGGCTTGGCGACCGCGCCTCCCGCGATCTGCTGCATCATGGGAGTTTCGACTTCAATAAAGCCATGCGCGTCGAGAAATCGCCGCATGGATTGCACCAGTTTGCTGCGCTTGAGAAAAACTTCGCGCACCTCCGGATTCATAACCAGATCGACATAACGCTGCCGGTATCGCAACTCGACATCGGTCAAGCCGTGCCACTTTTCCGGTAGCGGCAGCAGGTCTTTCGATAAGAACGTAATCTCCTCGACGTGAATGCTAAGTTCGCCAGTGCGCGTGCGAAATAAATATCCGCTGACGCCGACGTGGTCTCCAAGGTCGAGCAGTTTGTAAAGTTCGAAACCCTTTTCGCCGACCGCATCTTTCTTGACGTAGATCTGCAGTTTCTGCCCGCCCTGCTGCAGGTGCGCAAACCCAGCTTTGCCCATAAGTCGAATGGCCATGATGCGTCCGGCTACTCGCACGTTTACTCGCGATTGATCGAGTTCCTCGGCCGACTTTTGCGAGTATTCGGCAAGAATCGAGGGAATCGTGTGGGTGAATTCATACTTTGTCGGGTAGGCGCGTTGCCCAAGAGCTTCAATCTGCTTCAGCTTTTCCAGGCGCAGCTTGTAAATATTCTCGTCGAGTGCCAATGGGTTCCTTTGATAGGAGAGATAAGAAGATCAATTATAAACAAGGTATGACCAGAGTCCTTGAAGCCCAAGCCTCTCGGGGGTACTATAAACTGCTTTAGCGTTTTCAATTTAAACCGGGAAGTTGAGGGCCGATGCCACAAAACTATGTTCCCATCTTTATCTTTGTTGCCGTAGTGGGTGTGTTGATCCCGATCACCCTGCTGGCAGCCAAACTGATTCGGCCGGAGAATCCCAACCGGACCAAATTGATGCCCTACGAATGCGGCATCGATCCCATAGACAGCGCTCGTGGTCGTTATACCGTCCGCTATTACATTATCGCCATCCTGTTCGTGGTCTTCGACGTGGAGACCATCTTTCTGTTTCCGTGGGCGGTGAAGTTCAAGGCGCTCGGAACCTTCGGGCTGTTTGAGATGCTCATCTTCCTCGGTATCCTGATCGTCGGCTACATCTGGATCTGGGGCAAAGGGGCGCTGGAGTGGGTGTAGAGCAGCAATTAACACTTGGCAATCAGCATTCAGCCAGGAGAGATTCGTCCGAGCAATACAAACTGCCAACCGCCTATGACTGACACAACTCCCGACGGTGAGATTTTTGTTGCCAGCCGCTGGACGAAAGGGAACTTCTTCTTCCCGATTCGCATTGTGGTGAACCCTCTGCACGTGATCAAAGTAAAGCCGCGCCTTTTCGGCAACAGTGAGGAAAGCATCGCCATTCCGCAGGTCGCGTCAGTACAAATTTCAACCGGAATCATTTGGTCGACGATCCGTATTGACTCATCGGGTGGGACGAACCCGATCACCAGCCGTGGGCACCGCAAAGGCGATGCGCAGCGGATTCGCGACTTGATCGAGTCGTATCAGGCCGCGACTCGACGGACGTGACGCGGCGTACAAGTTGGACTGCACACTCGTCGTTGACACGGTTTCCGCAAGCTGTTAGAAGTTAACGTTCTCCAAACCTGTTCTTGCGCCGGAGGTCTGTGCCTTCGTAGGTATGCCCGAGGAAACCAAATCGTCCGTTCCGCCGCCAAATGGCGAAAAGAAACCGGCCGGTCATATGCCCGCGGCGCCGGCCAAACCTGTTGGTCCAGCCCCGATTCCATGGGATTCTCCAATGATCGCCAAGCTCAAGGGCCAGTATGGCTCCGGCATTTGCGGGGCGAATACATATCTAGGCCAAAACTACATGGTGGTGGATCCTTCTATCGTTTCCGATCTGCTGCAGATTCTGCGCAACCGGGAGCAATTCGATTACTGCGTGGACATCACTGCTGTGCACTATCCGGAGCGGGAAAAACAGTTCGATGTGCTCTGGATTCTCTATTCTTTCTCCAAGAATGAGCGCATTCGCGTCAAAATCATGATCGCGGATGGCGAAAGCGTCCCCAGCGCAGTCTCGGTCTGGGCGACCGCGAACTGGCTGGAGCGCGAAGTTTACGACATGTTTGGGATTCGCTTCGACGGACATCCGGACTTAAAGCGCATTCTGCTGCCCGACGGCTGGAAGGGTTACCCGCTTCGCAAGGACTACGGCATTATTCAACAGGATCAGGAGTGGGTGAAGGCAAACCTGGGAATCGAGAGCGGCCAATAATCATGACCGACCGTACCATGTTTGATCTGAAACCGACTGATCCGAAGCCGGCCGACGACAAGTATCTTTCTCACCTGGAACTCGGGGAGCCGGACAAAACTTTTCTCGACACCAATGAACTTGTTATCAACATGGGGCCGCAGCATCCGGCGACCCACGGTGTGCTGCGCGTAATTCTCAAGCTGGATGGCGAGAAGGTTCTGGGCACGGAGTGCGTGATTGGCTACCTCCATCGCGGAGTGGAAAAGATTGCCGAGAACCGCACTTATACGATGTTCAATCCGTATGTCGACCGCATGGACTATGTAGCCGCGGTCTCCAACGGGTTGGGCTACTGTGAGGCGGTGGAAAAACTCCTCAACATTGAAGCGCCACCACGGGCGAAATATATTCGCGTGATTCTCACGGAATTGAACCGGCTGGCGAGCCATCAGCTGTGGCTGGGGACGCACGCCCTAGACATTGGCGCCATGACGCCGCTCTTTTATACCTTCCGCGACCGGGAAGAGATTCTCAAGATTTTCGAAAAATATTGCGGCGCTCGGCTGACCACGCATGCTTTTCGCATTGGGGGCTGCCAGTATGAAACTTACGAAGGCTTTGAGCGCGACGTAATCAAGTTCCTCGATTTCGTTCCTCCGAAGATCGACGAATACGAGGAATTACTTACTACCAACCGCATCTGGCTGGAGAGGACGAAAAATGTCGGCGTGATATCCCGTGCGGACGCCATCGCCCTCGGCGTCACCGGTCCGGTTTTGCGAGCTAGCGGCGTAAAGTGGGATCTCCGCAAAGCCCAACCCTACGCGGCCTATTCCGACTTCGACTTCGAAATTCCCATCGGCGCGAACGGTGATACTTATGATCGGTACACGGTGCGCATGGAAGAAATGCGGCAGTCGTTGCGCATCATCCGACAAGCTGTCGAGAAAATTCCTGAAGGCCCGATTATGGCGAAGGTTCCCAAGGTGATGAAGCCGCCTGTGGGAGAGATTTACCACTCGATCGAGGCGCCCAAAGGCGAGCTGGGTTATTTCATTGTGAGCGATGGATCGACGCAACCCTACCGGGTGCGTATCAGGCCGCCGTCGTTTGTGAACCTGCAGGCGCTGGACATAATGGTACGTGGAGCCCTGGTCGCCGACGTTATCGCCGTAATCGGCACGCTGGACATTGTGCTGGGCGAGGTGGATCGCTGATGCTCGACTACATCACTTCCTATCTCAGCAGCAACACTACGCCGGGACAGGCGGGCAATGTGTTTTGGGCGCTCGTCTACATCATGATCGTCTTTGGCGGAATTTCCGTTGCCGTTATGGCGATGAATTGGCTGGAGCGCAAGGCTCTGGCACATTTTCAGATTCGCCTTGGCCCCATGCGTGTCGGCCCTCACGGCCTGCTGCAGCCGATCGCCGACGCGATAAAGCTGATGACGAAGGAAGACATTGTCCCCGCTGAAGCCGACAAGTTTGTTTTCTGGATCGCGCCACTCATTATTCTGTGCGCTTCTTTCGCTGTGTATATTGTGGTTCCCTTCGGCCCCACTCACGCGATCACCGATCTGAATATCGGGATTCTCTTCATGCTCGGGGTTTCATCGCTGAGCGTTCTGGGTGTTGTGATGGCGGGTTGGGCTTCGAACTCGCATTACCCGTTGATCGGCGCGCTCCGCTCCAGCGCTCAGATGGTTTCCTACGAAGTCGCGATGGGGCTGGCTGTGGTTTCTGCCATTGTGATGACCAGCCTGCACGGACTGGGACCTTATGGAGTCGGCGTCGGTACTTCGGGGACAGGAACGCTGAGCATGATTGGGATCGTCCAGGCCCAGCAGGAGCAGCACGTGTGGTTCCTGTTCAAGTTTTTCCCTCTTGGATTCATTGCATTCGGCATCTTCGCCATTGCCATGGTCGCGGAGACGAATCGCGCGCCATTCGACCTGCCCGAAGCCGAATCGGAGTTAACCGCCGGCTTCCACACCGAATACAGTGGCTTGCGCTGGTCGCTGTTCATGCTGGGCGAGTACGCAGCGATGATCGCAGTGTCATCGATCGCGGTGACTCTGTGGCTCGGCGGATGGTACCGGCCTTTTCCCAACACGCTGACCGGTGACACTTGGGACCTAGTATTCTCGCTGTTTCCGGGATTGACTTTCTTGGCACTGGCTGCGATTGCTTTTGTCGGCGTACGCCGTATGCCGAAGCATCCGTACTTCCGGGTGCAGACGATTGGTTTGGCCGGATTCGGTGCGGTCCTCGGCTTGATCGGCTTGATCTTATTTGTGCCTCCAGTGCGTGACCGCATTCAAGATATTTACTGGTTCATCGCGAAGGTGGCTGGATTCATGTATCTGTACATCTGGTATCGGGCCACGTTCCCGCGCTATCGTTTCGATCAACTCATGAAAGTAGGATGGAAGGTGCTGTTGCCGATTGGAATCGGCGTGCTCATCCTGACAGCGATTTTGGGAGTAGTTCTCTAGCATGGAGCAAACCATCCAACCCGGCATGCAGCCTGTAGCGACGACGTTCTTCTTTTATTTGTTGTCGGGGCTTGTTTTGCTGAGCGGTGTTTTCGTGATCACGCGCAAGAACCCGGTGCATTCCGCTCTGGCGCTGATTTTCGGCCTGCTTGCGCAAGCCGGACTTTACTTGATGCTCTATGCACCGTTCGTAGCCGGCGTCCAGATCATTCTTTATGCAGGCGGAATCATGGTGCTGTTTCTGTTTGTGATCATGCTGGTAAACCTCGAGCGGTCGCAGAGAGAAGAGCAATTTAATAAGCAATGGGTGATTGGACTGGTCGCGGCCGTGGCGCTCGGTGTGCTGTTCGTGGTGGTGTACGTGAAGGGCAAAGCTTTATTTCCGTATCGTATTGCGCAGCCCCTCGAGAACAGCAACACACAACAGATCGGTGTAATGCTTTACGGGCAATACATGTTCGCGTTTGAGATCGCGTCGCTCCTTCTGCTGGTAGCGATTATCGGCGCTGTAGTGATGGCGAAGAAGAGGATTTAGTCGTTTTCGTAAAGACGTAGCTTGCTACGTCTCTACAGCAGGAGATTATGGCTCCAATCGGCACTCTTCATTACCTAGTGGTGGCCGCGGCCCTGTTTATTCTGGGCCTGATCGGCGTGTTGACCCGCCGCAACGTGGTCATCATTCTGATGTCGATCGAACTGATTCTGAACGCCGTCAATTTGAATCTGGTGGCGTTCTCGCGGTTGTGGGGATTGCACGGACAAGTATTCGCGATTTTCGTAATCACCGACGCAGCAGCGGAAGCGGCCGTGGGGCTGGGAATCTTGATTGCCTTCTTCCGCAATAAAGAAACGGTAAACGTGGACGAAGTGGATTTGCTGAAATGGTAGAAGCGGAGCACTTAGTAATTAGCACTCAGCATTCAGTCCTTAAGAGTTACGACTGAGGCTAGACGGTTAAGTGCTACATGCTGAGTGCTAAGTGCTGATTTTCCCATGTTCTTTCTAGAACACATCTGGCTGATTCCTCTCTTGCCGGCTTTCGGCGCGGCGATGATGTTTTTCTTTGGCCGCAAGCTGCAGAAAATGACCGTCAACGCGGTCTGTGTCGGCGTGGTGGTCTTGGCATTTGTGTTTGCTTGTGGCGCCGTTTGGCAATACACGGATTACGCTCACGACAAACCCGGCAAGCCCTACCAAACCATTGTCTACACCTGGCTGGGCACCGACACCGGCCAGATGAACTTCGTGATGCGCGACGGGAAGCCGGCACCGTTTCAGGCTGACGTCGGTTTTCTGCTCGACCCACTGTCCGGCATCTGGCTTTTGTTTGTGACCGGGGTTGGAGCTCTCATTCATATTTACTCTACCGGGTACATGGCGCATGAAAACGGGTATTACCGTTTTTTCGGATACCTCAACCTGTTCATGTTCTCCATGCTCACTTTGATTCTGGCGAACAATTATGTGTTGATGTTCGTGGGCTGGGAGGGCGTGGGCCTGTGTTCGTATTTGCTGATCGGATTCTATTTCCATCGCCATTCCGCCAGCACCGCAGCCAATAAGGCGTTCATCGTCAACCGCATCGGCGACGCGGGCTTTCTGCTGGGCATGTTCACCATTGCCTGGTATTTCGGATCGCTGCGGTTTTCCGAAGTCACGCACCTGGCGCGCAGCGGGCATTTTGCCATCGGCGATCCAATCATTACGGCTGCGACTCTGCTTTTATTCATCGGGGCATGCGGAAAGTCCGCCCAGATTCCACTTTACGTTTGGTTGCCGGATGCCATGGAAGGACCGACCCCGGTATCGGCGCTGATCCACGCTGCGACCATGGTGACTGCAGGCGTGTACATGGTAGCGCGGTCGAATGCCTTGTTTGTTCTGGCGCCAACTTCGATGAAGACGGTCGCGATTATCGGCGCGCTCACAGCGATCTTCGCCGCGTCGATTGGATTGGTGCAGAACGACATCAAGCGTGTGCTGGCGTATTCCACGGTCTCGCAATTGGGATACATGTTCCTCGCCCTCGGCGTGGGCGCGTTTACCGCGGGAGTCTTCCACGTATTCACACACGCTTTTTTCAAGGCGCTGCTCTTCCTTGGATCAGGATCCGTCATTCACGCCATGAGCGGTGAGCAGGACATGCGCAACATGGGCGATCTCCACAAGCGCATCCCTATTACGCATTGGACGATGTTCATTGCGACCTTCGCGATTGCCGGCATTCCTCCGTTCGCAGGATTTTTCTCCAAAGACGAAATTCTCTGGCAGGCGTGGTCTTCCGAAGGCGGGGCGTATCGTTTGCTCTGGCTCATCGGCTTCGTCACCGCGTTGATGACTGCGTTCTACATGTTTCGGCTCATGTTTCTGACTTTTCACGGCCGCCCGCGAATGAGTCATGAGGTCGAGCACCACATCCATGAATCCCCGAAATCGATGACGGTGCCCCTGGTAATCCTTGCTATCTGCGCTATCGGCGCGGGATGGCTGGGATGGCCACACAGTCTCGGCGGGTCCGACCATTTTGCGAAGTTCCTGGATCCGGTATTCGCCCACGAGGCCCGAGTTTTCACCGAAGAAGGGAAGGCCGCTCAACTCGCTGCCGGCGAAAAGGAAGAGGAACACACGAGCCCAATCGAATACGGACTGATGTTCCTATCGGTGGGCGCTGCGGTGGTTGGTTGGGGCCTCGCTTGGCGCGCGTATCGTGAGGCCGATAAGGGATACGTCGAGCCCATTGCGGCTGCGGCGCCGCCTCTGTATGACATGCTTTACAACAAATATTACGTCGACGAAGGTTACGACTACGCCTTTACCGGCCGCCGCAAGGTGGGAGACGTACGGCTGGGTGTGATGGGATTGGGCGAAGCGTCGTCGTGGTTCGACTCGCACGTGATCGACGGTATCGTCAATGGCGGCGGATGGATTACGCGGGTTACGGGCACTCTCTCCAGTTGGTTCGACAAGTGGATTATCGATGGTGTGCTGGTCAATGGTCCCGCGATCTTGTCGCGAATGCTGTCGTATCCGATGCGATTGCTGGAATGGGGATTGGTGCAGTGGTACGCGCTGGTGATGGTGATAGGGTTGGTCGGATTTGTTGCTTATTATGCATGGCGATAGAAACGATGCGGACAAGAGTGTCCGCGTCACACAGGTTTTGACCTAATATGCAAAGCCATATTCTCTCGATCATTTTATTCACGCCGCTGGTTGGCGCTCTCTTGCTCATATTTATTCCGAAGGAGCAAAAGGACGCCATTCGCTGGATCGCAAATATGTTCTCTTTGGCCGGCTTGTTGGTCTCGATCCCTCTGGTGCCGTGGTTCTGGGCGCAGCGCTACGAGCCGGGATTCAAGTTCATGGAGGGGACACCCAACAATTGGATTCCCTCGATCGGCGCTGGATACGTGCTCGGGATCGACGGCATTTCTTTTTTACTGATCATGCTGACCACGCTGCTGGGATGGATTTCCATCCTTTCGTCGTGGAGTGCGATTGAGAACCGGGTGAAGGAATATTACATCTGGTTTCTGGTGTTGCAGACTGGAATGCTGGGCGTTTTCATGGCACTCGACTTCTTCCTATTCTTCATGTTCTGGGAAGCCATGCTGGTGCCGATGTATTTGCTGATCGGCATCTGGGGCGGGCCGCGCAAGCTTTATGCGGCGATCAAGTTTTTCCTGTACACCTTGTTTGGTTCTGTGCTGATGCTGCTTTCGGTTCTGTTTCTGTATTTCTACAACTTTCGCCAGACCGGCCAGTACACCTTCAGCATTCAGGCGCTTTATCAGACTGCACCGCACATTTTCCACGACCCCGCATACGGTTCGACGTTTGCCATCATATTGTTCTTGGCGTTCTTCGTGGCCTTCGCTATCAAGGTGCCGATGTTTCCGTTCCACACGTGGCTGCCCGATGCTCACGTCGAAGCGCCCACAGCCGGCTCGGTCATCCTGGCTGGCGTTCTGTTGAAGATGGGAACGTATGGTTTTATTCGATTTGCCCTCCCCTTCTTTCCCGATGTAGTGATGCATCCGAAGGTACGATTCTGGATGATTTTCCTGTCCATCGTGGGAATCGTGTATGGTGCGCTGGTTTCGCTGATGCAGAAGGACATGAAAAAACTCGTGGCCTACTCGTCGGTCAGCCATTTGGGATTCTGTACTCTGGGCATCTTCGCGCTGAATCCGGCGGGGTTGAGCGGGTCGGTGCTGCAGCAGATCAATCACGGAATCTCAACAGGCGCGCTGTTCTTGATCGTCGGCATCCTTTACGAGCGGCGGCACACGCGCGAGATCTCGGAATACGGAGGCATTTCGAATGTAATGCCCCTGTACGCCACGATCACCATGATCATGTTTTTGTCTTCGATGGGGCTGCCGTTGCTGAATGGTTTCGTCGGCGAGTTCACAATCTTGCAGGGTACGTTCATGGAAAACTGGAAGTGGGCCGCGTGGGCAGTTCCGGGAGTGATTCTGGCAGCGGCATACTTGCTGTGGCTGTACCAGCGGGTTTTCTTCGGAACTGTCACCAATCCGAAAAACGAAAAACTGCATGACCTGACGCCGCGCGAGGTGTTGACTTTTGCGCCACTGCTAATCATGGCATTCTGGATCGGGCTGTATCCCAAGCCCTTCTTCCAGATTCTGCAGCAGCCGGTGAATCAACTGGTGCTAACGGTTCGGCCTGATTATCCGGGGATCGGTGGGCCGGTGAATGCGTCCGCTCCGCCGCCGGTACCGATCGTCGCGAACGCCGCGGTTCCCGCGACTTCCAGCCTTGCCAAGGGGACGAAATAAGTGCCTGCGCCACAATACTTCACCGGCACGGACTATCTGCTGTCCCTTCCCATCCTCATGCTCGCGGTGTTTGCCTTGGGCATTCTCCTGATCGATCTGATGATTCCGCCGGAGTGGAAGTGGACGAACGCCGTGACCGCGTTTATGGGGGTGCTTTTTTCCGCGGCGGGCGTATTAAAGATCCAGTACGCCCAATTCGAAGCGGCAAAGGTAGGGCACTCGCTGGAAGTCGCTTTCATGCACTCCATGGTGCTCGATCATTTTTCGATTTATTTCTACTACCTGTTTCTCGCCGGGGCGGGTCTTTCGATCTTGATGTCGGTGCGTTACCTCGAGATCGAACACGAAAATCACGGAGAGTTTTACTCGCTGATTCTGTTTTCGGTAATCGGCATGATGTGCATGGCCTCGAGCTTCGACATCGTGCTGACCTTCATTGGTCTGGAGTTGATGGCGATTTCCACGTACGTTCTGGTAGGATTTCTGCGGACTGATCGGCGCTCGAATGAGGCGGCGCTGAAGTATTTGTTGTTGGGAGCATTCTCATCTGGGATTTTCGCTTACGGTTTGTCTCTTCTGTACGGCCTTTCCGGATCTACAGACCTGACCGTGATCCGCCAGGCGCTTTCGATTCAAGTGGCCCAGAACGCGAATCATGTTGGTCCCGTGGCGGTCGTTGCGTTGCTGACCACGACAACCGGATTATTGTTCAAGATTGCTGCCATCCCTTTCCATCAGTGGTTGCCTGACGCCTACGAGGGCGCGCCGACCAGCGTCACCGGCTTTATGTCGGTCGCGGTAAAGGCCGCCGGTTGGGCGATGTTGTTGCGCATCCTCCTCTGGGGTTTGTATCCGTTGCGCTCGGTGTATGTGCCGTTGCTGATCTTTGTGTCGATCGCTACAATGACTGGCGCAAATTTAGCGGCGCTCACGCAGAACAATCTCAAGCGGCTGCTGGCGTATTCTTCGATTGCGCACGTCGGCTACATGCTTTTGGGTTTGGTTGCGCTGGCTTCGGTGGATTATCCCGCGCCAGCTTTCTTTGATGGCTTCAAAGGAATTCTGCTGTATTTGCTGGTCTACACTTTTATGAACCTGGGCGCTTTCGCCGTGGTCACCTCGCTGCGGCAGCGGAACGTGATTGGCGACGAAATCGACGACATTGCGGGGCTTTTCTCTCGCGCGCCGACCGAAGCTGTCCTGATGCTTATTTTTCTTTTGTCGCTGGCCGGGATTCCGCCTCTGGCCGGCTTTTACGGGAAGTATTTCATCTTCCTGAGCCTGATGGAGAGCGGGCATTATATTCTGGCATCGCTCGCCGTGCTCTACGCGGTTTTCGGACTTTACTATTACATGCGGATCGCGAATGCCATGTTTATGAGTGAGGCGCTGGATAAAACCCGGCTGCCGATCAGCATCGCCATGCGCGTGGCGCTGGGCGTAACTGCGTTTGCCACTGTCGTCATCGGCATTTTCCCCGAACGTTTTATACGCGTGGTGACTTGGTCGATGGGCCTCGGTTAGTCTGTGGTTTATGCCTAGCCCCGACAGCGACCCTCCTGAAAAGAAAAGCGCCCTGGTGCAACTGGCGAACTATAGCCAGTTGGCTTTTGTTTTTCCTGCGGCAACCGTCGCTGGATGGTTGGCCGGTCTCGCGCTGGATCACTGGCTGCATACAACCTGGCTTTATCTGGCTGGACTGATCGTCGGCATCATTGCCGGCTTCGTGGAATTGATCCGGACTGTCACTTCCTCAAAGAATTTATGAGCGAAGAAGATCAAAGCCAGGCCGAAGCGTTTTACTCCGGCGCCTTGAAGCGTATCCCGCATTTCATGCTGGCTTTGGCCTCGGTTCTAAGCGCAGCGGGATGGCTGCATTTTGGCTGGCGTGTTGCCCTCGGATTCGCCTGCGGATGCGCCATCTCCTATCTCAATTTTCACTGGCTGGAGCGGGTTGTGATCGCCCTGGCGAACCGCGCTACTCAGACCGCCTATAAACAATCGAGCGGCGGAATCGTATTTCGATTTCTGGTGCGCTACTTTTTGATGGCTGTGGCTGGCTATGCTATATTCAGTGTTTCTCCCGCGAGTCTTAATGGGCTTTTTGCGGGCTTGTTTCTGCCCGTAGGGGGCATCGCGTGCGAAGTGAGCTACGAATTGTACGTAGCACTTGCCCGCGGCGTCGAGAGCTAGCGTAAAGGCAAACGACCAAAATCTTCCTTATGCATGAGCAACTGTGGTTTACAGCGATCCTAAATCATCTCTTAGCTAGTCCGGTCCTCGGACTATTGCGGGTTCTGCACATCGAACCGAAATACCCGGATGCACCGATTCCGAATTCGGTAGCGATGGAACTTCTAGTTTTCTTTTTCCTTGTTCTCCTGTTTGCCATGGTTCGCTCGCGGCTCTCGGTCGACCGTCCGGGAGTCTTGCAACACATCTTCGAGATGGCCAACGGGATTGTCGACGGACAGAGCAGCGAAATCATAGGCCACCACAGTGAGGGGTTCACGGCGTTCCTTGTACCGCTAGGCTTTTTCATCTTGATGTGCAATTTGATCGGCATAATTCCGGGATTCGAGTCGCCGACCGCCGTTGTCGTAGTTCCGCTGGGTTGCGCGATCAGTGCCTTTGTCTATTATCAGGTGCAGGGATTCAAGCACGCGGGGGTCGCTTATCTGAAACATTTTGCCGGGCCTATGCCCGTATTGGCGCCGCTGATGGTTCCGATTGAACTTATCAGCCACGTTGCACGTGTGCTATCGCTCACCGTTCGTCTTTATGCCAATATGTTTGCCGGCGACTTGGTGACGCTGGCTTTCCTTTCGCTCATACCGATTGGACTTCCGCTTCTTTTTCTTGGTTTGCATTTCTTCGTCTCTTTGTTGCAGACCTACATTTTCGTACTGTTAACTACGGTGTACATTGCCGGAGCCGTGGCGGAAGAGCACTAGAGTTTTGTTCGGTCCGTTCAGCGTGAGGGCGTCTGTACGAGGATGACGTCAACCACCCACTGGCGGAACTTCATAGTCACGAGGAGAAACACAATGCGTAGATTGAGCAATTTGTTTGCGGCGTTATCAGTGCTGAGTTTCGCTGTGCCTGCGTTCGCGCAGGGCGGCGAAGCCGCTGGCGGAACCAATTGGGTGGCGATCGCCGCTGGATTTTCTATGGCGTTCGCTTCCGGCATTTGCGCTCTGGCACAAGGAAAGGCCACTGCCGCCGCGGCTGAGGGCCTGGCACGAAACCCTGCGGCCCGTCCAGGAATCCAGATCGCCTTGATTCTTGGATTGGCGCTCATCGAATCCCTTGCGCTCTACACCTTCGTTATTATCTTCATTAAGGTGAAATAGGGTTTCAGAAATGAGAAAGCCCCGGCTCGATTCGAGCCTGGGCTTTTTCTGTTTGCGATTTCAAGAGATCAAACTTTGCGCTCGCCTTGCCACTCCGCGCCTCGCACCTCTGGGGCGCGTTCCACTGCTTCCATCAGGATTCCGCGTAAGCGCAGGCGGCTTTCCATGTCAGTATTCACGATTTCGAATCCAACTTCGTTCACCCGGGCGCGGCGCAGCAACACTTGTCCGCGGATGTGGCGGACGCCTGTTGAAATGTCGATGTTCGCTTCCGAGCCCACGCGGAGGTTGTCCTCTTTCGTGCCCATGCCGCCGCCCAGGCTCAGCTCGCGAAGTGAGATGCTGGATTTTCCCCAGGAGCTGCTGATGATGGCTGACAGACTCTTTCTTAAAACGATTCGTTCGTAACGCCGTTGCCGCACCCACGGACATGCCGGGGCCGCGTCCAACGGGGCAATTGCCAGTTCACCTGGCACCAAACCGCTATCCGACATTACCTGGCCCGCGTAACGCGGATCGATCTTGGCCAAGGCCTGCGCCGCCGCGATTCGCAGCTCGCGATGATTCGCCCACTTCCACATCTTCTTGGTCTCGAGCAAATTGCGCAGCACGGTAATCGACTCCGGTTCTCTCAGCCTGCCC